>JGI20214J51650_10001330_pt1 | contig 15691 bp, 11 predicted proteins | sample WetSurMetagenome_FD_51650 | JGI IMG/M metagenome (IMG submission 51650) | reverse complement strand
TTCAGATAAAACTCAACTACGAGGCTTTTGTTCAGGATAAGCCCGGAAAAATCTATTGATGAATCATGGTTCGTATTCTTTCTTTTACTTTTCAGAGTATTGAGCGACCTGTAAAATTCCATATGTGCTTTCCAGACCGCTGAGAAACTTTTGAATTCACCCCTTACAAGGAAAAATAATGCAGCAACTCCATCCAGCAGCCTTCGGCACAACATTTTCCGCCTGAAGCCCCCTGACGGCAGGTTTTTATAAAGCATGAAAAGGGAGTTCCTGAAATTCAGGAATGTCTTCCTCGGAGAATTGTAGGGCAACGATCCGCCGCCAACATGGTAGACAGTCGAATCTGGCATATAAATTATTTTATATCCGGCATTGTGGAGCCTCCAGCACAAATCTATTTCCTCCATATGCGCAAAAAAGTCTTTGTCAAAACCTCCGCACTTTCTCCATGCTTCCGCCCTGATGATCATACATGCGCCTGTAGACCAGAAAATCTCTGTTTGGTTGTTGTATTGTCCATGATCAATTTCAGTTATATGGAGAACTCTTCCGCGACAGAAAGGATAGCCCATCTTGTCGATGAACCCGCCGGCCGCACCGGCATATTCAAAGGTGTCCCGCTTAACCCATGAGAGTATTTTTGGCTGACATGCTGCAATGGCAGAGTTTCCTTCAAGGCAGTCAACCAGAGGAGAGAGCCATCCCGGAGTGACCTCAACATCTGAGTTAAGAAGGACGAAATATTCAGCTTCTATCTGAGCGAGAGCTAAATTATACCCTCCGGCAAAGCCGTGATTTTCTTTCAGTACAATAAGTCTGATTCCGGGATACGTTTCAGAAATCCATTGACAGGAGCCGTCAGTCGAACCATTATCGGCTATACATATACAGGTATCAGGTTCTTCTGAATATTTGGTTACCCCGGGCAGGAATTTTTTAAGAAAATCGATTCCGTTCCAGTTCAATATGACAATTGCACACTTATCCATCGGTGTTTACCCTTTTATGTTTCCACCTTCTGTGGCTCCAGATCCAGTTCTCAGGGTTTTCGATAATAATCTGTTCCAGTCTTCTGACATGGGCCTCGGTAATTTCATGGTTTTTTACCGCAGAAGCATCCTCAAAAAGAAGCTCGGCTGTGTAAGTATAATATCCCCTTTTTATTTTTTGAATGTTAAGGAATACAACAGCCATATTAAATTTGGTTGCAATCTTTTCAGCACCCAGGAATACCGGAGTGTCCTGGTTCATAAAATTGGTCCAGAAATGCAGCTCATTACCCGGAGGAGTCTGGTCGGTAATAAAGGCTATAATTGCAGGCGTCTGCTCATTTTTCATTCTGATGACCTCCCGTACCACATGGGACATTGGTGTAAGGATCATTCCCATTTTACTCCGAAGCCTGATCATTAGCCTGTCGAAATGCTTATTCGACAGAGGCTTGTATATCGACACCATTTTATAATCGATGACTGCAGGCATAGAAACGAGAAATTCCCAGTTATTAAAATGCCCAAGTACCAGTGCAATGTTTTTCCCTTTTGAATGGAGTTCAGCCAGAAGTTCCGGATTGGTCATCCTCATTCTGGACAGAGCCTCAGAGTCGCTCATATGGATGAGCTTGAAAGTTTCAATAAAGAGGTCACAAAAATGATGATAATATTTTTTCTCGATAGCCTTAATCTCTTCAGGTGTTTTAGTTGGGAAGGAGTTTTCGAGATTCTTCCTGACGACTTTCCTCCTGTAACCAGGGATATAATATGCAAACAGGAAGAAAATGTCTGAGAAGACGTAAAGCACTTTCAGGGGCAGAAGCGTGATTGTCCAGGCAAATGCAAAAACAATATAATAGCCAATTGCTTCCATGAGTTGTAAACTTTCAATCCTTCATAAAATTACTTACAATTTTCAGAAATTCAGGATATACTGACTTATTCGCGGCAACAATCTCACTTCCTGACAGATTATTTTCATTTCCTGAGAAATCACTGACAACTCCGCCAGCCTCCCGAAGGATTATAATACCAGCCGAAATGTCCCATCGTTTAAGGTCGTATTCATAGAAGGATTCAAATTTTCCACAAGCAATGTAACAAAGGTCTATTGAAGCAGATCCAAGTCTTCTGATCCCCTGTGTATTTCTGCAGAACCATGTTAATGATTCCATGTAATTTGCCAGCCTGCTGAAATCATTGTATGGGAATCCTGTTGCAACCAGTGATGCAGCCAGAGTTGATGCTTTCGATACTCTTACCGGGGCACCGTTAAGCCTGGCCCCTCCGTTTTCCCAGGCAGAAAATGTATTTCTGCCCATTATTTCCTGAACCACACCAAGAACCGGGCGATTGTTTTTTTCGAGCCCTATGCTGATCGCAAAAGGGGAGAGGCCATGCAGGAAATTTGTGGTCCCATCGAGCGGATCAATGACCCAGTTGTACTCGATGCCTGTTTTTGAAGAGGTTCCTTCCTCGGCAATAAAGCCTGCTTCAGGAAGAATATTGCTCAGACCTTCAACAAGCCTCTTTTCCGATTCCTTGTCAACATAGCTGACATAATCATGCAGTCCCTTGGTCTCAGCTTTCGAAATATCGAAGACCCCCGATTCATTTCTTATAAACTCCCCTGTTTCTGCCGCAAGTTTAGCAACAGCTTCACAAATTGATTCGAGATTGATCATTTTCAGTCAATTAATTCTGCAATCATTATGTCATTTTCTGCCAGGCCTGATAATCTTACTTTTCTTATCTTCCCTGCAAGTGAAGAATCCCAGGGTTGCTGAACCCTGATATAATTACCGGTATAGCCTGATATCATACCATTGTTTTTTGCATGTTCAAAAAGCACCTTCGCAGTGTTTCCAATGCTTTGATTCAGAAAATCAAGGTGCTTTTTACCGGAAAGTGCAATAAGCTTTTTGCTCCGGCTTTCCCTCTCCTCAAATTTTACCTTTCCGGGCAGGGTCGCTGCAATAGTTCCCGGCCTTTCAGAGAAATTAAAGACATGAAGGTAGGTGAGTGGAAGTGATCCGAGAAATGAAAGTGTATCATTAAAATCGTCATCTGTCTCCCCGGGAAATCCTACAATCACATCAGCACCTATGCCTGCTGAAGGTATCAGGCTTTTAATTTTCATCACCCTTTCTTCAAAAACTTCGCGTTTATACCTTCGTCTCATCAGACCAAGGATTTTATTGCAACCGCTTTGGAGGGGGATATGAAAATGCGGCAGTATCTTCTCGTTTGAAACAGCAAGCCCGATTAGTTCATCAGTTATAAGGTTCGGTTCAATCGACGATATCCTGTAACGCTCTATCCCGTCGACTTCGAGGAGTCTCTTAATTAGAAAAGTGAAGTTATCACCCGTACTCTTTCCAAAATCTCCGATGTTTACTCCGGTCAGAACCACTTCACTGATACCTCTGCGGGCTATTGTTACAGCTTCATCAAGCAGAGACTCAACTGGCGGATTCTTACTCTCTCCGCGTGCTTTAGGGATTGTGCAATAAGAGCATCCATAATCGCATCCATCCTGGACTTTCAGAAAGGATCTGGTCCGGTCGCCCATTGACCATGAAAAATTGAACTTATCAGAGTGGGAGAGTTCGCAGGAATGGATTTCGGCTTTGTCTTTTTTGGCTGTATTTTCGAGAAAATCAGCGATGTCGAACTTCTCATTTATACCCAGGACAAGGTCAACTCCCTTTATTGAGGAAATTTCTTCAGGCTTTAATTGGGCGTAGCATCCGACAACGATTATGAAGGCATCAGGTGATTCCTTTATGAATTTCTTTATAGCCTGCCGACACTTTTTATCGGCTGTATCTGTTACAGAGCAGGTGTTAATGATATAAATATCAGCACGGGTGCCTGGATTAACTTTCTCAAACTTATCTTCAGGAAATGATCTGGCAATCGTTGATGTCTCAGCAAAATTGAGTTTGCAGCCAAGTGTATGAAATGCGACCTTTTTTCTATCTTGAATATTCATCAACTTGTTCAGTGCTTTATTTCAGCCTGGTAAGAGAAACATTACGAAACTCAATGTCCTTGCCTTCGCTTTGCAGGCATATTGACCCGCTTGATGGTGTAACCCCTGTAGCTTTGTTCTGAAGGATCCCGTTTACGACTACTTCAATGGTATTTGCCTTGCAGGTTATCTCCATTGTATTCCATTCACCTACAGGCTTTTCATTTGAAGCAGCCATTTTCTTAACCACTTTTTTTGTCTTATCGGTTCTCTCATTCATGTCGCTTCCGTTTGAGCATACAAAATCGCCGGCATTTCCTGCAGAAAGCTGGCACTCTACGCATCTTGGCCAGATAGTATCTGTTTTCTGGGCAAAGAGAAATATACCGCTATTTGTAGCTTCTAATGGCCAGCGCCATTCGGCGTGAAGTCTGAAATCTGAATATACTGCTTTTGTCCTCATGTATCCGAATGGTCCTGTGATGTGAATAACGCCATCCTTCAGAGTGAATATTTTTGAAGGGTCGAGAGATTTATCCTTCAGGAAGAAGGTCCAGTTTCCAAGATCCCTGCCAATCAGTGATATTACTTTCCCATCACCTTTATTCTTTCCGGACGGATTTCCTTTAGTGTTCTGGGCTGAGACTGAGAAGCTTACTGTTAATAAAATAACAGTAAAAACCAGTGGTTTGAATAATTTCATTTTCATGGCAGGTAATATTATTATGATAAATTATGACAAGTATAGTTTTTAAAGAAGCTTGCTGGCAAGTTCTGCCAGGAAGCTTCTCTCACCCTTGACAAGGTTGACATGGGCAAAGATATCCTGGTCTTTCATCTTATCGGAAAGATAGCTTAGTCCGTTTGATGCGGTATCGAGGTAAGGAGAATCGATTTGTTCTATATCACCGGTAAACACCATCTTGGTGCCTTCGCCTGCCCTTGTTATAATCGTCTTGATCTCATGTGGTGTGAGGTTCTGGGCCTCATCAACAATAAAGAAAATGCTTGAGAGACTTCTTCCTCTTATGTATGCAAGAGGGGTGATCACAAGTTTTTCCTCCTTTACCATTTCATTTATCCTGATGAATTCGGGGCTCTGATGGCTGAATTTATGCTTGATAACTGTGAGATTATCATAGAGAGGCTGCATGTAGGGATCCATCTTCTCCTTGATGTCGCCGGGCAGGAAGCCAAGGTCCCTGTTGGCAAGCGGAACAATTGGTCTTGCAAGGAATATCTGCTTATACCTTTTATGCTGTGAGAGGGCTGAAGCAAGTGCAAGAAGCGTTTTGCCCGTACCCGCTTTGCCTGTCAGCGATACCAGTTGTATATCAGGGTTTAAAAGTGCATCAAGTGCGAAGGTCTGCTCGGCATTTCGAGGATCAATTCCATAGGTGGTTTGCTTTATAACCCTGTTAAGCATCTGGTTTGCAGGATTATAATGGGCAAGAGCGCTGGAACCGTTGTTTTTCATGATGAAAAACTGATGTCCCTTCATGCCTTTTTCAAATTTGAATTCTTCCGAACCCACTCCGTCGGGAAGCTCATAAAGCTTGCTGATCAGTTCAGTCTCCACTCCCTCCATTACCTTTATTCCCTTATAGAGGTCGTCGATATTTGCAACCTTGTCGTTTTCATAGTCCTGCGCAATGATGCCAAGCGATTTGGCCTTCATCCGGAGGTTAATATCCTTTGTGATAAGGACAACTGCCGTATTTTTGTTCGCATTGCTGACATATTCGGCAATTGCCAGGATGCGGTGATCGGCTGTTCTTTCGGGAAATGACTGGCTGACTTTATCGGAAAAGTCCCTTCCTGTTTCTATATGTAGGTTTCCGAGACTCTCGCCAAGAGGTATGTTTGCTGTAAGCAGCATGTCGCCGGAAAGCTTGTCGAGTTCCCTTGTGAATTCCCTTGCATGAAAATTTATCAGGTCGTTTCCCTTTTTAAATTTATCAAGCTCTTCAAGAACCACGATTGGAATTATGACGTCGTTTTCCTCAAAATTGTAAATACATTTATAATCGTGAAGGAGTACGTTGGTATCAATAATGAAAAGTTTCTTATTATGCTTCTTCTTCATAATGTAAGCGTTTTAAAATCAGCGCATTAAAATACAAAGCAATCCCTTGTTGGGAAGTTGTAAAATTAACCAAAATATTAGTATTATTTGCCAACTGTTGATAAAGTCTGTTAATTTGTAAAAAATGTTTTCTAATGGAACTTTACGAGGGTCTTATTTCAAGACGAAGTATCAGAAACTATACCGGCGAAAGGATCGGAGAGGAAAAGATTGAACAGATTATTAAAGCCGGTATGTACGCCCCTTCTGCAAGAAACTGCAGACCATGGCATTTCATTGTCATTGACGACAGGGAGGTGTTAAAAAGAATTATGGAGGTACATCCCTACTCTTCGATGCTGAAGGAGGCCAGCCATGCAATTGTTGTATGCGGCGACACTGATGCTGAAAATGGTCCTGGCTACCACAGGCTTGACTGTTCAGCCGCTTCTCAGAATATCCTGCTTGCTGCCCATGCTCTTGGATATGGTGCTGTTTGGCTTGGTGTAACGCCACGTGAGGAAAGGATGAAGTCAATCAGCCTGATTCTTGGCTTGCCCCCTTCTGTCGTTCCTGTATCAATTGTCTCTGTCGGAGTTCCTTCAAAGAAAAATCCTGTTGCACCTGATAGGTTTGAAAAGAATAAGATAAGAAGGAACAGATGGTAAGGAAGGATATTGAAATAGGCAGAAACAAGTTGAAGTAAGTTGAAGTAAGTTGAAATAGGTAGAAGAAGGTTGAAATAAGTTGTTTTGGGTGAATGATTTAAGGTAAATAGGGGATGAACTATAAAAAGACACTGGATTTCATGTTTAGCCAGCTTCCGGCATATCACAGGATTGGGAAAGCAGCTTACAAGAATACCCTTGATAACACAATTGCACTTGACGAATATTTTGGTCATCCGCACAGGAATTTCAGGACGATTCATGTTGCCGGAACCAATGGTAAAGGATCTGTATCGCATATGCTCGCTTCGGTGTTTATTGAAGCAGGATATAAAACCGGACTATACACTTCACCTCATCTAAAGGATTTCAGGGAAAGAATCCGGGTCAATGGCCGGATGATACCCCGCAGCGAAGTAACAGGTTTTAATGAAAAACATTCAGGAATTATTGAATCTGTTAAGCCATCTTTCTTCGAGATGACTGTTGCCATGGCATTTGATTTCTTCTCAAGGCAGGAAGTCGATATAGCTATTATAGAGGTCGGGCTTGGTGGCAGGCTTGACTCGACAAACATTATAATTCCTGAATTATCCGTAATTACAAATATTGGTCACGACCACATGGATCTTCTGGGAGATTCAATGGAAAAAATTGCTTCTGAAAAAGCAGGAATAATGAAGAGAAGCAGGCCGGTTGTTATCGGGGAACCCACTCCGGATACAAGGATGGTGTTCAATTTGAAGGCAAAAGAAGCAGACTGTCAGGTGTTTTATGCTGAGGATAACTTTGAATGTAGTTTGGCAGATCCAATAGATATTTCGGGGTTAAGGGAATATATTCTCACCAATATCGAATCTGGAAAGATTTACTCCGGGCAGATTCCTCTGGGTGGAAATTACCAGCAAAAAAACCTGAAAAGCGTTATCCAGTCCCTTGTTCTGCTAAAAGGTGAATTTGGAATTTCCGATGATGAAATCAGGAGGGGAATCCGGAATGTCATTAAGAATACAGGGCTGGCTGGGAGATGGCAGACACTGCGAAAAAAGCCGTATGTCATTTGCGACACTGGTCACAACAGGGAAGGACTTGAGTATGTGGTGAAGCAGCTTATGTCACTGGGGGTGGAAAAGGTTCATTTTGTACTTGGTTTTGTATCAGACAAAGATCTCTCTCTGGTGCTGCCTTTGTTTCCTCAAAATGGCATCTATTATTTCACCAGGGCCTCGGTTCCCAGAGCTCTTGATGAAAAAAAGCTTAAGGAGGCTGCTCTGGCTTATGGACTTAAGGGGGAAGCCTATCCTTCTGTCAGGGAGGCATTAAAATCGGCTGTCTCAGCAGCTTCAGGCAGGGAAGTTGTTTTTGTCGGAGGCAGTACTTTCGTTGTCGCCGATGTGATATAAAATTACTATTATTGAAATAAAATCAGTTTCTAATGAAAAAATCAGCAGCATCAATCCTGGCAATGTTATTTATATTGTCAGCGATAAACGGACAGCAGGCGAAAAGAATAGTCATCCTCCATACAAACGACATACATTCGCGCCTTATCGGCTACGCCCCTGAGTCGGCTTATACTCCACTCTCAATCAATGACGATAAGACTGTCGCCGGGTTTGCCAGACTTGCCTCAGTTATCAGGAGCGAAAAAGCTGCAAACAGTGGAACCACGCTGGTTGTTGATGCCGGAGATTTCCTGATGGGCACGCTGTTTCAGGAACTGGAGCCATCAACAGGCTTTCAGCTGCGACTTATGAAAACCATAGGCTACGATGCAGTTTGTCTCGGCAACCATGAATTTGATTTTGGCGATGAAAAGCTGGCATCTATTCTTAATTCAGCTTCTTCGCTCGGGAAAATTCCTCCTGTTCTGCTGGGCAATGCAGTATATGATAGGAAAAGCAAGGTTGATGATGGCCTGGAGAAGCTTGTAGCCGATGGAGTGATTAAACGGACGTTTATTCTTGAGAAGGATGGACTAAAAATCGGATTCTTTTCCCTGTTGGGAAAAAGTGCTGACGAAAACGCTGCATTCGCAAAGCCCGTGAAGTTTGAGGACCAGGTGAAAAGCGCAAGGAAAATGGTTGGGGAGCTTAAAGACAAAAACTGCAATTTGATTATCTGCCTCTCTCACAGTGGGGTTGAAGCTGATATAAAACATGGCGGATGGAAGGGTGAAGATGTTGATCTCGCGAGGAAGGTAAAGGGCATAGATGCAATAATCAGCGGACATACTCATACCAAGCTTGATAAGGCGATTATGGTAAACAGCGTACCGGTTGTTCAGACCGGTGAATATGGTAAATTCCTGGGTAAACTTGTTCTCACAGTTGATAACGGGAAAGTCAGTGTCGAAGGTTATTCTCTCATTCCTATCGATGATAAAATTCAGGGTGATGAAAGTGTAAACAACCTGATAAATGATCAGAGAGCCCTTATCGATCAGAATATCCTGAAACCTAACGGGATGGATTATAGTATGCCTGTTGTGGAAACAAATTTTGCACTGGAATGCAATGAACAGGGCGACGTTAAAAACAGCAACCTTGGTCCATTGGTTGCTGACGCAATTCATTCATACCTGAATAACCATCTGAAGGATGGAATTGATGTAAGCATGGTGGCTGTGGGAGTTATCAGGGACAATATTGTACCGGGGATTCAAAGCGCACCGGACATATTCAGGCTAATGTCGATGGGAGAGGGTAAGGATGGCATCCCCGGATATCCGCTTTCGAAAATATATGTAACGGGGAAAGAGCTTAAAAGCGTTCTCGAAATTCTTCAGATGGCATCAAAGTCGAAGCCTGAAAACTATTGCTATTATTCGGGTATCAGGGTTGAATATGATCCGAAGGGAGGTCTGCTTAACAAGATCAGGAAAATAGAGGTCGTTGGAAAAGCTGGAAACAACAGGGAAGTTGATTTTTCAAAGAAAAACAAAACTTTATATGCGGTTGCAGCTAATTCCTACATGCTTGAATTCGTGGGAATCATAAAGAAAATGAGCTTCGGGCTTATAAATGTCGTTCCGAAAGATGCTGCCGGACTACCAGTCAGTGATATGAAAAGCACCATTATTGATTTGGATCCGGTCAGGGATGGCCTTCAGGAAGGAAAAGAATGGAGGGCCCTGATGGAATATCTCTCAGCGATGAAGGACACCAACGGAAATGGAATACCTGATATATCTGATAAGTACAGGACTTCTGTACAAACCTTTGTACAGGCAGGCAAAAAAGATAAATAGTCAGGTTACCACTTACTGTAAGGATTGTCAACTGCAATCCTCGTTTTTCTGTTAGCTACATTGTATCCGATCTGGTACATTGTTCTTGTAACAAGTTCCATTTTGGCGAAATCAATCCTTTCAACCACGTCTCCCGGGGTATGGTAGTCTGTATGCAAACCTGTTGTAAAGAACAGCACAGGGATATCCTTTTTTACAAAGTTAAAATGGTCGCTCCTTGCAAAGAGTTGAAGCGGGTGATTCCTGCCGCTAAGGGAGTAATCGAGGTCAAGGTCTGAAACCTTATCGACATCATCTGCAATTTTAATCAGTTCTTTGCTTTGATTGTCGGTTATGACAAAAACCTTTTTTGGTCCGGTCATAGGGTTTTCCGCACTCGTGTCAGCAACACCCTTTACCCTGCCTATCATATCCATATTCAGGTCAGCTACTGTCATATTGAGTGGAACCAGGGGTTTTGAAGTATAAGACTGTGATCCGAACAAGCCGACTTCTTCACCAGAGAACCAGAGAAAAAGTATCGAACGGAGCGGCTTTTTATCAAGGCTGGTGAAAGCTTTTGCCATAGAAAGAAGCGCTGCGCATCCTGTTGCATTATCATCTGCACCTGAGTTTATGCCCCGTGAGGTCGTACCAATATGATCGGCATGACAAGAGAAAACTAAATATTCATTTTTAAGTACGGGGTCACTGCCCTCAATCATTGCTGCCACATTATTCATTGTTACCTCCTCTGGTAACGAACCCTCAGTAATGGTAACCTGTTTGCCCGGGATGGCAAACGAATGAGGCTTAAGTGTATTGTCAATTTCATCCTGAAGGTCAGCAAGGGAGTGTCCTGATCCTTCAAGAATTCCATCTGCTACTTTTCTGGAGATGAACAATATTTTGGGCAAATTGCCAAATTGAATATTTCTGTCTTTTTCTCCGTTAAGGGTCATAGAAGAGTTGAGCTGACCGGCAATTCCTGCAAACTGCTGATCAAGTGACTGGAAACCAGATTTAGGGTCCATAACAATCATTATAGCCCTTGCCCTGCTGAAGAGTACCTGAGTCAGCTTAACCTGAATTCCCATGGAAGAATTCCAGTCAATTCCCTCAAAGACATATTTGCCATTAGCATTTTTTGGCGCACCCATCATTACCAGAAGAATCTTATTCGCTGTTTCTAACTTGTCATAATCATTGTAGTTGAATTTACTCTGATTAAGTCCATAGCCTGCAAATACTAAATCCCCCGATACCCTGAAATCAGATGGCCCTGTCGGAATGAGCTGGAATACCTGGTCGTGAAATTCTACAGAGTCCTTGCCTTCCCGGCTTACTTTAATAGCTGTTTTCAAAGGGTCGAGGCTTTTTTTAACAACAGTGTACGGCTGAAGATAGCTGTTCCCGTTTCCCGGCTTCAGTCCTAAAAGCTTTGCCTCAGAGATGATATACTGCTGTGCTATATCGAGCCCAGGTTCCCCATTGGCTCTTCCCTTCAGCAGAGGTGAAGAGATGAATGTGACATAGCTTGACATATCTGTGGCAGTGATCTCATTTGTACCGGGGATCTTCTTTTGGGCTGAGCTTTTTTCGGCATTCAAAATGAGAATCAGTGCAATAAACACGAAGGAGAATAGCTTTTTCATTTTCCGGAAATATTAATTCAGTATTATAAGTAAAATTAATAAAGTTTTGAATATGAATCGTTGCTGAATTCACCGTTGGCAATATTCATAAATATAAAGAACTGCCCGTGTCCCGATTTTTTTCTATTTTTGCACCTTCAATTCAATTTACATGGTAAGCATTTACTTCTGGATCGGATTTCATGTATTGATCTTCTTCATGCTGGCTCTTGATCTTGGGGTCTTCAATAAGAAGGCACATGTAGTTCCCGTAAAGGAAGCAATTGGCTGGAGTGTAGCCTGGATTTGTCTTGCCCTTCTTTTCAATGTTTTTGTATTTTTAAAATTCGGGAAAACTCCTGCTCTGGAGTTTCTTACAGGATATGTCATAGAATATTCGCTGAGCGTTGATAATATCTTTGTCTTTATACTGATTTTTACCTATTTTGCTGTTCCTGAGCAATATCAGCACAAAGTGCTTTTCTGGGGAATTATTGGAGCTCTGGTGCTGAGGGGCATATTTATTTTTGCAGGTGTTGCATTAATTTCACGCTTTAACTGGATTGTCATCATTTTCGGGGGCTTCCTTGTCTTTACCGGGATTAAAATGCTTTTCCAGAAAGAAGCCCAGGTGGAGCCTGAAAAGAATCCGGTAATCAGGTTTTTTAAAAGATTTCTTCCTGTTACCGAAGGGCTGCATGGAGGAAGACTGTTTGTCAAAAACGGTAAACAGCTTCTTGCCACTCCGCTTTTTATGGTTCTTATTATTATAGATGTATCTGACCTGATATTTGCAGTAGATTCAATCCCTGCCATACTTGCAATAAGCCATAATACCTTCATTGTTTATACGTCGAATATTTTCGCTATAATGGGATTGCGCTCCCTCTATTTTGCAATAAGCGGAATTATGGGCTACTTCAGATATCTGAAGGTTGGGCTTGCATTTGTCCTTACTTTTGTCGGGATAAAAATGCTTGCTGAATTCTTCCATTTTGAAATACCTATACTGCTTTCACTTGGAATTATTATCTTCATTCTGGGTACGTCGGTTATAGCTTCATTATTGATTAAGGAAAAATAAATCCTCTTTTCATTCAAATTATTGCCTGGGTCACCAATAGATCGGGGAATTTACTATTTTTACCTAGCCGGATTGTGAACCGGCGTTGGGGAGGTCAATACTATTAAAAGTTATGAAATCAGGCAAAGACAGGCTCTTAACCCCTTTTCCTTTGATTATAATGTTCTGCATTATAATGCTGATTTCTATATGGAGTGGGTTCCAGTATTACAGGATTCAGAAAAAGAATATCCTCGACTCCAGTATACTGGAACTGTCAGGCATAACAGATTTAAAGGTTAAGCAGCTTATTCAGTGGAGGCATGAACGTGTAAGCGATGGCTTGCTGTTAAGCCGCAATTTGCCTGTTGTAAAAGAGTTAAAGGCATTTAACGATAATCCAGGGAATAAGGCATTAAAGAAAGATTTGCTTAACTTGTTTCATCAACTTACAGATGAGACAGATTATAAAAATGCGCTGTTAATCGACACAGACCAGCGAGTAAGGCTTTTCTATCCGGACAGGGACACTGTTATAGGTAATTACCTGAAGCCACGACTTAAAGAAATAGAAAGAAATGGCGAAGTGGTGCTGACTGACCTGCACCATACAGGAAAGGTGAGCTTTGTGCATCTCGATCTTGTAGTACCAGTAAGGAATCCATATTCGCCAGATTCATCAGTTTTTGCAGTCATTGTCCTTAGAATCGACCCCGAAAAGGTAATGTTCCCTCTCATTAAAGAATGGCCGGTAAAAAGCAAATCGTCAGAGTCTTTTATTTTCAACAGCAAGGATGATTCCATTGTATACCTGAGCGAGCTTAAGCATGTCAGCAATGCTCAGCTTTCATACAAAAAGTCCTCTTCAGAAGAAAAACTGCCTGCTTCAATGGCACTAAAGGGCATTCACAAAACGACAGATGGAATCGACTACCGCGGAGAACCGGTTATTGCGGCGATGAAGCAGGTGCCGGAATCATCATGGTATCTGGTAGCAAAGACAGACCGGGTAGAAATCATGGAGAAGCTTAATTCTCAGATTCGTAATGTGGTTATCATCATTATACTTATCAATGTTATAACCTTCTTCTTAAGCCTGGCACTGTGGTGGCAGAGAAGGATAGGCTTTTACAGACAAAAATTTGAAAATGAAAAGGAAAGGAGGGCTCTGGAAAAGCATTATGAGTTTATTCTCAGGTTTGCCAATGATATTATTCTTCTCATAAACGATGATTTCAATATTATTGAAGCCAATGACAGGGCTCTCGAAACTTACCAGTATACGAGAAATGAATTAATAGGAAGCAGTCTGAAAAACCTCCTGGGGAGATCGTATGAGGAGAAGTTTTACAAAACAAATACGGAAAGGCTTCAGGAGCGTGGATTTAACCTCTTCGAGGCCATTCACAGAAGAAAAAATGGCGAAGAATTTCCAGTTGAAGCCAGCTCAAGGAAAGTTGAAATAGAGGGTGTTACATATTATCAATCGATAATGCGTGACATTACTGAAAGGAAAATTGCAGAGGAGTCACTAAAGCAGAGTGAAGAAAAATTCAGAAAGGTTTTTGAAGATAGCCAGATTGGCATGGTCACCACCGACAAGGACATGTCGGTTATGGCCGTGAACAAAACATTCTGTGAAATGATTGGCTATGATGAGAACGACATTAAAGGGATGACATTTAAAAACTTCACACATCCTGATTTTATTGAAAAAGATGAGCTTTCATTGCTCAAACTGGTGGTGAATGAAATACCTGTTTACCGTACTGAAAAAAGGTATCTCAGGTCAGACGGCCGATCGATCTGGGGATCCACAACAGTATGTATTATTAGAAATAATGCTGGAGAAGTCAATTTCTTCCTTGCTATGGTTGAGGATATATCTTCGCGGAAAAATTCGGAAGCTGAACTTGAAAAATCATTATCGTTGTTGCAGGCTACAATTGAATCAACTGCTGAAGGGATTCTGGTTGTTGACACCGAAAGAAATATTGTCCTTTACAATCAACGCTTTTCCGAGATGTGGAAGATTCCGGTTGAGGTAATGACGCTTATGAATGATGAATCAGCCCTGAATTTTATTCTTGATCAGTTAACAGATCCTGAGGCTTTTGTATCAAAGGTAAGAGAAATGTATTCTGACCATGAAGCTGTTTCGGTTGATCAGATAGAATTCAGGGATGGAAGGATATTTGAAAGATTTTCGATGCCGCAGAAAGTAGCTGGTAAAAGTATCGGACGAGTGTGGAATTTCAGGGATATTACACATCAGAAGTTAATTGAAAAGGACCTGATAGCTTCCAAAGAAAAAGCCGAAGAGAGCGACAGACTTAAGACAGCTTTTCTTCATAATATTTCGCATGAGATACGGACACCGATGAATGCAATCATGGGTTTTTCGGCTCTTTTAAATGAACCGGGAGTTGATGCTGTAGAAAGGAAGCAATTTACCGAAGTAATATTCCAGAGTGGCAACCAGCTTCTTTCAATCATAAATGATGTTGTTGACCTGGCAAGTGTGGAGAGCGGTCAGGTGAAAATCAATCTTTCAGAAGTTAACTTGAATGTTACACTTCATCGTATATGGGAGCAGTTCAGTTACAGGCAGATAGAAGGCAAACTTGAGTTGCAAATTGAATTGCCGCTGCCGGATAGAAATACCATGTTGAAAACCGATGAAACAAAGCTCATCCAGATAATTTCAAACCTCGTAAATAATGCCTTTAAGTTCACCCCGTCGGGTATTATCAAATTCGGATATGAAAAGCAAGGAAATATGTTTGAAATTTATGTAACGGATACAGGAATCGGGATTCCGCATGAGCATATTTCAAGAGTTTTTGACCGCTTTTACCAGGTCGACAGCAATATTTCAAGGCAATATACCGGGGCAGGTCTCGGATTATCGATTTCGAAAGCNTATGCAGAACTGCTGGGAGGGAGGATATGGGTGAATTCGGANCCTGGCAAAGGCACGGAATTCCGTTTTACAATTCCAGTCATGTACAATAAAAAAACCACCGTTTAAGCGGGTTTTACGATTGTGGGGGTTGATCCCGTTAG
>JGI20214J51650_10001329_pt1 | contig 15692 bp, 5 predicted proteins | sample WetSurMetagenome_FD_51650 | JGI IMG/M metagenome (IMG submission 51650) | reverse complement strand
TTCCTTCTTCAGATGATCACACCCCATCTCCTGCGATTACATATGATCTTGTAGTTGTTCGAACAGGAACTCACGTTCCGATTGGCAAAAATGAAAATTTAATTCTCTCTCGCTTACCTGAACCAGGCAATATCAGTGCCGTAGCTGAGTGGTCATTGACTGGACTAGAAAATGGTGTATATGAATGGAGACTTCGAGCCGTTGATGCAGCTTATGTTGGAAGTGAGATTGCTACCGGTGATTTTACTATTGGTGCAGTTTTAGCTGCTGAAGAAATAAATAACATTCCAAAAGAATATAGAATTGAACAAAACTTTCCAAATCCCTTCAACCCTGCAACAACAATCAGGTATTCCATTCCTGAAAATGGTTTTGTTATTTTGAAGATTTACAATGCAATTGGGGAAGAAATGGCAACTCTTGTCAATGAAAACAAGCAAGTCGGTAATTACAATTTAAAGTTTGATGCTTCATTATTGCCAAGTGGAGTTTATTTTTATCAATTAAAATCTGGAAGTTTTGTAGAGACGAAAAAGATGATTTTATTGAAATAGCAAGAAAAATAATTTGTCTATGAAACCCTCATCATTGAATTTTAGATGAGGGTTTTTTAGTCCGTTATTATTAACCACGTCAAAAACTACTTCTGTGACTTTTAGGTCGTTCATAAATAATAAGCCATAGCAATGTGTTGATGCCCGAAGTGCCAAATCAAAAATTTTTGGGTATTATATATTTAAAGATAAGAAATAGGTTTACTCGAATCTCTTGACAAAGAGCGAAGTAATGTCATCGCTTTGTTGAGCAGTTCCGACATGTTGTCGAACATCCCACACAATCAGCCGTATAAAATCCTGCGGACTTTTCTCTGAATTATTTTTTAGAAACCCGATCATTCTTTCGTCTGAATATTCTTCTTCACGAATATTCATTGCTTCAGGAATGCCATCTGTGTATAAAAATAATTTATCACCAGTGTTCATGACTAAACTTTGTCCGGTATAGGGAATTCCAAGATCAAGCATTCCCAATCCAATCCCACCGGCTTCAATTTGATCAAGAATTCCGTCTTTTCTTAATAATAAAATGGGATTATGTCCGGCATTTACAATATCCAGCTCACCTGTTTTGGAATGAAGCACGGCAATAAAAAATGTTATGTACTTATCGGGGGGAGAAGATTTAAAAATAAGTTTGTTTAATCGATCTGCCAGTTCGGTTAATGGGAGATTAAATTCTAAATAAGAATAAAGTGCAGCATTCAATGTGTTTACAAGTAAAGCAGCCGAAATTCCTTTCCCGGCGACATCAGCAATGATGATTGCAAACTTGTTATCGCCAAGATCTATGCAATCATAGTAATCTCCACCAACTTCTTTGGATGGAATATTTATAGCGGCAATCTCATATCCATCAATACGTGGTAATTCTTTAGGGATAATTCTTTGTTGAATTGCAGCGGCAAGAGCAAGTTCTTTTTCGATTCGTTCTTTTTCTAATGATTGTTTAAGCAGATATTCGTTTTCAATCGAAGCCTGAACTTGTCGAGCGATGGCTTGTAAAAGAAGTTTGTCCAAATCACTAAAGGAAGTTACTCCTTTTCTGGTTTCCTTCTCTGAAAGAGCAAAAAGATATTGTTTGTTATTAAAATCAAAATTGAACTCAATTTTGTAACGACTATTTATGATATCGTCGGGATTCAATTTGTCCGGGAATGTAATTTGTCTATCCATTGTGGCATTTGCAATATTGATTACTCTGATAAGTGCAGACGAAGCATTTGTTAAGGTTACTATTCGCTCGATGGCAAGATCAAATAAAACATTTTTCTTGTCGAACCTGGAAATCTCAATTCCGGTATCAATTAAATTATTTAGCTGAAGAATTTTTTCATTCAGTTCAAAAACTAATTTCTTTTCATTTTTCTGATTGATAAAAGATTTGTGCGCGCTCGAAAAAACCTGCAAAAGAATTTGCAAAGTAATTTTGTCAAAATCGTTAAACCCTGATCCGTCGAGCTTGCTGCCAAAAAGTATTCCTAAATATAAAGAATCAGATAAAGGAAGGGCGACAACCGCAGTATATTTTTCATTTTCAAAATATTTTACTGGCGTTAAATTAATTTTATCAAGAAATGAAAAGTCAAAGTCACCAGGTTTGCCCTCAGTTTTGATACTAGTCCATTCAGATTCCTTTGAAGCCTTATGAAACAAATGGATATTGGTTGTGATAAAATTTCCCCGAAGAATATGCCAGAAATTTTTCGTCAATTCTTCAAAGCTGTTTGACTTTGTGAGGAGTTCAAATCCTTCCTGAAAGGATTCAGCTTGTAAAGATAATTTTTCTACTAAGGAATTTTGTCCCAAGGGAATTATTATTTAAGAGCAGATTCTGTTGAATCAGCTTTCTCGGCAAACTGAAACAAACCCATTATATTAAATGTTTTTTCTATTGTCGGATCGAGATTTGTGAAAATCAGTTTACCATTTACATGATTTAATTTTTCAATAACTTCTATCAGGTGCGAAATACCGATAGAGTTAACAACCTTGGATTTTTCTAAATTTAAAATAAGTTTATTTACGTCAGAATGTTTTTCGAGCTCGCGGACAATTTTCTCTCCCCCAATATTATTTATATAACCTTCCGTTTTAATTATCAGGGTTTTATTGTGTAATTCTGAAATTAGATTAAATTCTGTGCTCATTAAATATCTCCGATTAGATTAATTTTTTTATAATTGTAATTCTTGTTCCAGTGGGACCTGATTCAATAATCAGATCATCGGACATAGATTTCATTAGTTTAAGTCCCCAACCACGCTTATGAGAGCTATTAATCTTATCCGCCATTTTCGGATCTTCTACTTTTTCGGGTTCAAAACCCGGCCCAAAATCAGTGACAAGGATGATCAGCTTTTCCTTGCCCATTTCGAATTCAACATTTACAAAGGGGGCATTATCACCAGTGTGTTCAAGTGCATTAATAATTGCTTCAGTAACAATTATTTTTGCTTCACCGATCTTATCATCAGAAATTCCGAAGTGTCTGCCCATAACCTGCAAGCTTTCAATGGCAACCAGTTCAACATCCGGGATATTGGGTAGTTTGATTTCTAGGTTTACATTTTCCTTCATTAAAATTCTTTCTGAAAATATTAATAATTATTTATTAAAGCGGATTAGAACGCTTGGAATATAATATAATTTTGAACATCCTTTAACATAAATTTATGATTTTATGTATGATTTATTTTACTTTTATTACTACAAACGTAACATCATCGTCAGGTTCCTGGCTATTCGTCCAGCTCCTGGCTTCTGCTCTTAAATGTGTTATTATTTCTTCGGGTTCTTTCTTTGCCGATTCTTCAAAACTATTTCTTGCTCTTTTGTAACCGTAGATTTCATTGTTTGGATTTCTGAGTTCTGCAAATCCATCACTCATCATCAGTAAGGTATCGCCACGCTCAATTTTAAATTCTTTAACATCATAAGCGATTCCTTTCATTGCACCAAGAGGCATATTGCCGATAACGACTTCTTCAATTGATTGTGAATTTTTTCTGTAAACAAATAACGGAGGCATACCCGCGTTTGTAGTGATAAGTTTGTTCTTGCTGATCTGCACACAATTAAGTGCCATCATTAATCTGCCAAGCTGCATATCTTTTATTGATTCGTTCGCATTTTCAAAGAACGGTCTAAGCTCCTTGTTTGTTCTGTCTGACATAAAAAGTGATTTCATTATGGAAACCATCATACCCGACATCATACCGTGTCCGGTTGCATCACCAAGTATGACCGTTAATGTTCCATCAAGATGAACGTGGAAATCATAATAATCTCCGCCGACTTCAGTTGCAGTTTTCATAAATACGGCAATATCAAGATGAGGAAGATTGGGAAGTGCTTTGGGAAGCATTGAAAGCTGAAGTTGACGTGCTTCTTCTAGCTCTTTGGTTTTTCTTTCATTCTCAAGCTGAAGGAATTTTTTATTTTCGTTTTCTTTTCTTCTTTTTAATTCATACTTTCTTACGCCTCCAAGTATTCCAACAAAACCGATAATATAAATTCCATAAGCCCACCACGTAAGCCACAAGGGAGGATTAATTGTGAAAGAATAACTCTCTTCATTTGTTTTAACTCCATTTGAAGTAATACCACGAACTCTGAAAATATAATCACCAGAAGGAAGGTTTTGATATTCAGTAAACGGAAGAACTGATGGACGAGACCATTCTTTATCAAATCCTTCCAGAAAATGTTCATATGTTGTTTGATGAGGATCTCTGTAATTAAGAGCCGCATAATTAAATACAAAAGAGTTTTCTGAGTTTGAAAAGGTTCGTGGATATGAGTAATAATGAAATTGCTTGTTAACACTAACTGAAGAAATCTTTAAAGGATAGCTTTTATGCTCACTCTTATTAATGTATAAACCAACTCCATTAAAAAATTCAACCATGTTTCCAAAGCCATCCAGAGCTGAAGTATACGGTCCTCCACTCGCTACGCTTTCATCATGATAAAAAGTTTGAAATTTATTCCCATTTATTTTTAAGGCACCAGAGGGAGATGAGAAATAAACATTTCCTCTGATTTCATCGATAACTGGATTTGAAAGATTTGTGGAAGGAAGACCATCTTTTTTTGTATAAAATTTTAGATTTGTTCCGTCAAAAATTACAAGCCCTCTGTTTCTAAGTCTTATATATAAATTTCCACCCGACTGGATTTCAGTCATAGTTCCAGCAACACTCGCACCTTTTAAAATTCTAAAATCTGCATTTGCATTTACACTGTCACTAAGATTTACGAACTTTTTACCATCAAAAACATAAAATCCGCCAACGGTTAAAAAGTACATTCCATTATTAAGCTTTCCGACATAGTGAAGCTGCTCTGCAGGCACGTTCCAACTTTCAGGTGGCTTTATCCAAGACTTTCCGTCATACAAAATTAATTTAGTCTGAACCGATGTGAAATCCTTAATATTATCTGAAAACAATCCAAAGAACCACAACCTTCCCTCGCTATCTTCCTGAAGATCAAAACCCTGGTATTTTTTCTTGTTATCAACATCACTGAAAGGTGATTTTATTTTAATGAATTTTTCTTCATCAAATTTTCCCAAATAAAAATCCGCTTCAATAAGATTTTCCTGTGTGGGTCGTACGTAATTATTCCATGTATAAATATTACCGTTTTTTGTTTCAAGTACTTTTGAGGTATTATATGGTTTAACCTCTTCATCAGGAATGTTTTTAAGTTTCATAATTTGTTCTCCATCACTATTGGAGATTTCGCGAATCATAGTAATACCTTTGGATGTCGCTATCCAAACTCGTTTCTTACTATCCTGAAATGTTGCATAAGTTATATTGCTGGCAAGTCCGTCTTTTTCTGTAATTGATCTTAGTTGTTTCCCATCCCACACATTAATTCCAGTATTAATGGTCAGTGCGTAAGTAGGTATATCACTATATGAATATGAGAGCCAGACTAGCCCGTTATGATCAGTATAAGGTGTTACAATACCCGATTGTGTAAGTAACAAACCATCTTTAGATGTAAGCATCCTGGAATAATTAGGGTAATAAATACCAATACCGTTTGAGGTGTTCATTAACACACCTTCATTTATTTCAGATCCGGATCCATCTTCAAACGAGTCAAATTTTCCCCATTTATTATTAGAAAATGAAAACATCTGAGTAGGATATTTTGCGCTCTGAGTTTGAGCGATTGTTCCTAATATCAGCAACTCGGGATAATACTTATTTGCTTTTTGAAAATATATGAGAGAATATTTAAAGTCATCTATTACTCTTCCCGTCTTCAGGTCTTTGATCGGATTAATTTTTTGCATTATATCAGATGATTTCCATTTTCCATTCTCAAATTCAAAAACACCGGTGTTCCTTCCATCAAATAATATCCCTTTTAAATTACGCGTAGTTAAAAACAACTTATCCATTTTTGTACTGTAGTATACTTCTACAGGAAGCTGATCGTTACTGAGTTGATTCACGAAATCCGTAAACTGATAAAATTTATTACCGTCGTACATTATTACACCAGAGTTAATTTGATCACCACCGAAAATATTACCTGTATTGCATGCTAACCAGGTATTTCCATCCTTATCAATTGAATTCACAATTTCCTTTGGATGAATTCTTGCACCCTGGAGAGTTATTCCCGCAGACTCATCAATTTTTTTGAACAAATTATCTTTAAACAAAGCTATATATGAACCTTCTAATGTCTGTGTATTATGCCCGGTCGAACTAAATATGAGATCGCCATACGGAGTTTCAATGAAGTTTGTTGCATTATCAAGAGGAAAACTATTAGAATCATAAACTGTAAATTTTTCATTTTCAAATTTTGTCAAACCGCCGTTATACTTTTTATCGACGAACGGCGTTGACGAACCAATCCAGATCCGGCCTTTACTATCAGCTCTGACAAAGTTTATTAACTGACCGGATAATCCATTTATTTTGTAACCTTCATTTTCAGTATATGCTTTAAATTCTTTTCCATTGAACGATATAAATTTTGTAGGTGAGGCAAAGTACATTTTATTATTTGTTGAATCGTAAAACATGCTTTGCATAGCGGGCAGTCCAATATCGTTTCCTACCTCTTCAAATTCATAACCATTAAATCTGTATGTTCCTTCAATTCCGGAAATCCAAATGAAACCGTCTTTTGTTTGAACGATATCTGAAATAGCCGTAGAAGGCAAACCTTCTTTGTTTGTGTATTCAATTAAATCAGCATTAGCTTCTGTTTTTTGTTTTTGTTGTGCAGTTGCTAGCGATGAGAAAACAAATAAAATCAGAATTGTGAGATTTTTAAAAAACGTTAATGTCATAAAACTTTCCTTGTTAACTTGATTTCGAAATTGATTTGATAATCAATCATTTCATCTGATATAATTGAAACTATTAAAATCTATTTTACTTTTATCACAACAAAAGTTATATCATCATCCTGAACTCTGCCACCCATCCAGTTATCGCCCGCTTCCACAAGTTTTTCAATAATAGTATTCGGAGAGCTTTCTACGATTTCACTAAAATATTTTTGGACGCGTGAGTAATCAAACATTATTTCCTGGTTATTCATTTGTTCAGGCAATCCGTCGGTTAGTAATAAAATTGTGTCGCCGCCGTTCAATTCTCTTTCAACAAGATTATATGATGCACTTCGCATAGCGCCGAGAGGCATTCCCTGAATTGTTATTTCTTCAGTCCTATTATTTTTTTTACTGTGATGGTAGATCGGAGGCATGCCCGCACTTGTCATCTGAAGTTTATTACCGTCGATCTTTAAATAACTGAATGACATTAATATTCTGCCAAGCTTAATATCCTTTATAACACGAGTGCAGTGCGACATAAATTCTTTAAGTCCTAATTTTGATGAATCAGAAGTAAAGAATCCTTTCATTAGCGTTACCATTGTTCCAGCCTGAAGTCCATGGCCGGTAGCATCACCAAAAGCCACATTTAAAACACCATTTTCCTGTACGATGAAATCGTAATAATCTCCGCCAACCTCAGTTGCGGTTTTCATAAATGCTGCAATTTCAAGATTGGGAAGTTTGGGTAATTCTTTCGGCAGCATTGAAAGCTGAAGTTCCCTGGCTTCTTCAAGTTCTTTTGTTTTACGATCATTTTCAATTTGTATTGCACGTTTCTCAGCTTCTGTAGCTTTTAGTCGTAATTCGTTTTCACGCAGTCTTGCTTTTTGTTCACGTCTGTTGATTTCAATACTTCGAATACCGTAGAGAAAACTCAAAAAGAAAACAATGTAAATGCCGTAGGCTATATTTGTTCTCCACCAGGGCGGAGTAACTTCAATAAATAATTTGCTTCCTGCTTCATTCCACACGCCATCGTTGTTGGAACCAATCACACGAAGAACGTAATCTCCCGAGGATAAATTTGTAAATGTTATTGTATGGTTATTTCCAAGTTGAATCCAGTTATCATTAAATCCTTCTAGTTTATATTTGTACTGATTTTCGGAATTGTTGAAATAACTTAACGCAGCAAACCGGAAAGTTGCAATATTGTCTTTGTATGTTAGCAGGATGCTGTCCCTAACCGAAATACCCTTTTCGTAAATGGGCTTACCCTCTTCATCATCTGTGTTGTATCTGATAAAACTTGTGAATGCTACAGGCGGAACAAAAGTATTCCCTTTGATTTTATCCGGATCGAAAACATTGAAGCCATCAGTGCCCCCAAACAATAAGAAACCGCGCTTAACGTCTTTCGCAAAAGCGTTTTGATTAAATTCATTTCCCTGCAGACCATCCTGAGAGTAGAAATTTCTAAAAGTTTCATTCTCAGGATTAAATCTTGATAACCCGTTATTTGTGCTTAGCCAAAGATTTCCCGTCCCGTCTTCCTCTATTCCATAAATAAAATTATTTGCCAGGCCATCTTTTTCATCATAATTTTTAAAATTATTATTTTGTTTTGAATATTTGCTTAAACCCTTTGTTGTTCCAATCCAGAGGATTCCGTTGCTGTCTTTGAATATTCTTATAATATTATCATCAGCAATAGTTGTAGAATCATCGAGCTTATTTTTATAATAAGTGAAAGTTCCATTCTTTAAATTCAACAAACTTACTCCGCCACCGAATGTTCCAATCCATAAATTGCTATCATTATCCAAAGCTAACGACCAGGAGGCATCGGAACTGATTGAAGTAGAATCGCCTTCTTTAAATTGGTATCTAAAAAATTTACCAGTCTGCCGATCAAGTTTATTTAATCCGCCTGCGTACGTTCCGATCCAGATATTGCCAGAGTCATCTTCAATCAAAGCATAAATTCTATTGTCACTTATTGAAGCCGAGTCAGATGGATTATGGATATAGTGAGTGAAGCTGCCTGTTTTAGAATTAAATAAATCCAGACCGTTGCTGTACGTTCCGATCCAGATATTTCCTTCTTTGTCTTCTAATAAAGATTGAACGGAATTACTGATAACACTATTCTTATCAGAAGGATTGTGATTGAAATGTGTGAATTTTTTATTTCGGGGATCAAATTTATTTAAACCGCCGGTTCTTGTCCCAATCCAATAGTAACCATTTTTATCAGCAAGCATTGAGAGAACAACATCATCACTCAAACTATTTTTGTTTACAGGATCGTTCTTAAATGTTTCGAATGCTTGAGTTGAAGGATTAAAATAATTTATTCCTCCCAAATTTGTCCCGATCCAGATCAAACCGCCTTGATCTTCATATATAGAGAAAACAAAGTTATCACCTAAGCTGTTCGGATCATTTTGATCATGTTTAAGATTAATAAAAGTATTCGTTTCCGGTTCAAACCTTGAAAGACCACCTCGTACAGTTCCAACCCATAAGTTTCCCTTTGAATCCTCATAAATTGGCCAGACCCAATTATCCGGCAAAGAGTTCGGATCTCCCTGGATATTTCTGCAATGAATAAATTTTTCTGCTTGCTCATCAAATCTATCAAGACCGCCAAATGTTCCAATCCATAAATTGCCCGAGCGATCTCTGAATATCGAATATACTTTGTCATCACTTAAACTTGATTGGTCTGATGAATTATGTTTGAAGACAGTTTTTTTGCCAGTCTTAATATTAAAACGTTCAAGTCCCGTTCCCTTACCAAGACTACCTGTCCAGATAATTCCTGATGGCTCTCGAAGCTTTGCCCCAACGCTGTTAACTTTAGCTCCGATAAAATTTAATCTTTCTTCTTTTACGATTTTAAATGTCTCTGTTCCTGGATTGTAACAGTGGAAGGCACCGCTTTGAGTTTCAACATAAAATGTTCCTGATTGATCTTCTATAAGTGAAAAAATAAAGTTATCTGTAAGACTGGTTGAGTCACCAGGAATATTTTTAAAGATTTTAATATCGTAACCATCATATCTGTTAAGACCATCCTGGGTACCAAACCACATGAATCCATTTTTATCCTGAAGGATACATGTTACCGAACTTTGTGATAGACCATCATTGATCGTCAGATGGTTAAAGATTATATGACTTTGTGAAAGGATATCCACAGAAAAGGAAAAGAAAAGAAACACAATAAAGAAATTCACCCTGGGCATAATCAATGTTCGTACGATAAAAAATATTATTTCTAATGAAACAGAAGTAAAATTATTGGCTAATTGAAATGAAATTTAACAGTGTAATCCTTAAAAAGAAATAGCCCTTGATCTCAAATTAGAAACCAAGGGCTAAAATTCTGTTACTTCATCAGTATCATTTTTTTAGTTGATACAAACGAACCACTAATAATTCTATATATATAAATACCGCTTGCAAGCTGACTTGCATCCCAATTAACGCTGTGATAACCGGGTTCCATTTCCTGATCTACTAAAGTAGAAATCAAATTGCCCAATATATCATATACCTTTAACGATACGTGATCTTTCTGAGGCAACTGATAGTTTATTGTTGTGCTGGGATTAAACGGATTCGGATAATTCTGCTCAAGGGAGATTTCTTCCGGAATAATATTTTCTATCTCAGAGCCGTTTTCAGGGACACCAGATTCCTTACCGAGAGAGTTCACAATGAAATATATTTTGGTGCTGCCGTCAATACTGATTTCTCCATTTGTCCATAATGCTCCCTTAATCTCACAACTGGTGCCGATTGTAATATTTCCAGAAGGACAATAGACAGTTCCCTTCCATTTATCACTTCCACCAAAACTAATATTTCCATGCGTTTCTAAATAAATATCTTCCGGACCGCCATTGAGAACATTCGTTTGCAAGCTTGTACCAAATGTTACATTTCCGGTTACAAAGATTCGGATCTTTCCATCATTAACATTCATATTTAACTTTCCACTGCCGCTCATTGAAAATGAATCAAAGTAATAATCACCAGAACTAAAATTAAGTGTCTTCGATGTACCAAGATTAACATTTCCATAGGACCCGGGACTAATTGTACAACTTGAGGTGATATTTGTTCCACCAGAATTGAAAGTTGTTGCAGGAGGCAATGTTATTAAACTGAAAGGTTGCGGCACTAACGGCGTTCCATTTTCAGTAGTCGTTCCATAAACCATAGCACTTGTAGATTTAGAAAGTGTTCCTGAGGTGGTTAAATTCCCGTAAATTTTCACTGATGTACCAAGCGTTACATTTCCATCTGCATCTAAATTTCCTGAAACATTTGTACTACTACCAAGCACAGCAATATCACCAGAAATAATATTTCCGTTTATTGATTCACTTGTGCCGCCCTGAAAAGAGCCACCACTATTAATATTACCGCTAATAACGCTGCTTCCACTCAAACTAACGCTGCTGTTAAAAGTGACGGGTCCGAGATGTATACTTGTGCCGCCAGTAAATAATCCATTACCTTCGACTCCTTCCTCCACATAAGAGGATCCTCCAATTGAGACATTAGCATTACTACCAACTTTGCCATCATATACTTTAACACTCGTACCTAACGTTACTTTTTGATTTGCAAAAACTGGGTATGGTGGAAAATCTATACTAGACTCTATTGGTACTTCAGAAGGTGAAACAAAGAAAGAGTGTTCTGTTGTTATGATATACTGGCTATTATTATTATCTCCACTTGGTAAATTATCAGAAGCAATAACACTAATGTCATAATTTCCAGGCAATGCGGTTTCAAGTGATATGGTATATGTTCCTTCTCCGGTTCGAGTTAAGAATCCCGCAACTTTTTGTTCATCAGGAGAGGTCATCAGCACGCTGATAATAGCATCATTCACAGGTTCACCCAATGATTTTTCATCTCCATTCAAACCACTGAATTCTCCTCCCTGATACAACTTTGCTTCTAAATTTACTGAAATAGGAATAGGATTGCCATTTTGATCGTTCTCTAAAATGTAACGCTCTTTATCAGATTTAAATTGCAATACCAAGTCTGCTTCATTAGACATATATACTCTGATTGGTTCAGTTTGACCAGCAGGCGGAGGAGTGTTTTCCACAACTGCATAAGTCCATGCACCAACACCGGGATTATTTACTTTAAAATATTTATATGGTTTACCATAAGCAGCAAAACCATCAATCAGCTCAACATCATAAGGGGACGATTGATAATTATCCTGAGTGATTGCACCCGCAGGAAGATTAGGTGGGTCAGTTATAAATACTCCGGGAGGTAATAGTACGATTGAGTATTCACTTCCTTGCCAAGATAATCCCATTTCAAGAGTGCCCCCTTGCCATTGTAAACCACCCTGCCATTGCAAACCGCCTTGCCATTGTAAACCACCTTGCCATTGCAAACCGCCTTGCCATTGAAGTCCGCCCTGCCATTGTAGACCACCTTGCCATGAAAGTCCTCCTTGCCATTGCAGACCGCCTTGCCATTGTAGTCCACCACCAAAATATTCGCTGCTTATTTCGTCAGAGAGATAAGAGATTTGAAGTCCGAGCAATCTCAGCCAAATAATATTTACCGAGGTTGGTATTTCAGTGGAGCTTGCCATCTCATAATACTCACCACCAGTTTTGTTCGCGAGCCAGCTCATTAAATCCTGACCATCATTTAAACCTGCAAATCCCAGCGTATAAATTTTTATTTCAGGATCGACATTCAGATCGGTGATTAATGAGAAAGGAGATATTTCACCGGCACTGAATAAAATAATTACTTTTTTATTGCTAGTAGGTGCTGAGTTTAATAATGCTTCTGCCGCAGTTATTCGCTCAGCAAGATTGCCAGGTGTATTCGCTTGAATTTGGTTGAGATCATTTAATATTTGATTATAATTATCTCCGATGGAATATATTTGATTAGTGCCATTCACCCAGCCAATTCTATCACCAATTCTTAATTTAGTTACAAGTTCAATCGCAGCATTTTTTGACGGCGTAAAACCATTTAGTACTGTTGATGATGTAAAGTTGTTTGTGCCATCAAATACTAAAACGATATCATAATAAACATCACCAAGATTATTATAAATATAATTTATTCCACCAACATCAGATGTTTTAATATCGAGTTGATTAGAAAACCATCCAGCGTCGGTAGACCCAGGATGAATAATTCTTTTGTTTGTTTCTCCGTTATCAATCCTACCGTACATAGTAGCGAACTGATTATAGTTTTTCATTTTCAGCATATAATTAAAATCCCCCGGATTATAGAGATCAGCTAAACCAGAATAATGTCCGATTTCATGTGTCGCACAATTTTGAACATCAAGTTTATCTGATGATTCATCTGTTGCCCAATAAAATTGTCCCAACCCTGTAAGTGAAATTGGCTCACCATTAAATGCGATATCTACGTCAATCATTTCACCATTTAAAGCGTTGTATCTTACTCGCGTTACAGCAATTACATTTGTAGGGGCTTCGGTTGAATCTTGCCACATTGTACTTGTTGGAAACCAAACTATGTTATTTATTCCATCTGCGTTACCACCCCAGTGTCCAAAGTTGGAGCTACTTAGAGCTCTTCTTGTATATGTTAATTGTTCCAGCGCAGTCCAAGTGTTAAATCCATTCTCAACTGCTGTATTAAAACCAGTGGGAGGCTGAACCTGACCAGAGTTAATTGGCCCGTAAATTTCATAATTACCATTACCATCTTTCCAATGGAGAGGTATTCCGGCAAGAGTAGTATTCACTATGTAATGATCACCTTCATCCGTTGCTCTCTCAATAGATTCAGAAAGCTCCGAGGTACTTAATGGAAGACTATCTATATCAAGTTTTGTGGCTGTTGCGCTTACAACTTCTCCGACTCCAAGCACAGCATCTTTTAGATTGACAAGAAATTCAACCTGTCCAGCAATATCAGTTTTTACTACTTTTTCTCCCAAATAGCGTTTACCTTCTCTGTTACTTAAATCAGAGTTAGCGAAAATTTGAATTTTATAAATTTGTTCGGGGGTACTGTTAAGAATTCCCTGGATAGAACTTCCACCTTTTATTTCGGGTAAAGCTGATTCATCCTGCCAGGTGTAAAGTGTACTCAGTGTCGGCGATTGTTGCGAATCATTTGTCCCCGCAGTCAATTCAATTCCCAATGTTGTGTTATTGTAAATTGAATTATTTAGTATTGAATTGTTATTTCCCGATGCAACAAAAACTCCGGAAGATCCATTATTAAAAATTGTATTAGCGTTAATCTGATTTGAACTTCCATTTACCAATAAACCAAAACTTGAATTACCAGAGATTTCGTTTTCGGAGAGTGTATTGCCATTAGATGAATTTAAAGATATACCAAAAGTTAAATTTCCTGTAACGGTGTTCCCAGTAAGGTTTGCGAAACTGTTTGTGATCGAAATACCACCTAAAATATTTTCACCAACTATATCTCCAGTTATTTGATTTCCTGTTCCGGCAATTAAAGAAATACCAAGACCGGAGTTCCCCGTAACAGTATTATTAAATAGTGTATTATCATTCCCGGAGATAACGAAACCATCACCCGAATTTCCTGAAATAATATTTTCTAAAAGAGTATTACCGTTTGAAGCATTTAATGAAATACCAAATACCAGATTTCCTGTAACAGAATTTCCGGTTACATTTGCTGTGCTATTTGTTAAAGAAATGCCTCCCAAAGTATTTGTTCTAATAGAGTTGTTANATAGTTGATTACCATTTGTCCCGATCACAGAAATTCCATAACCAGCATTTCCATAAATATTATTAATTGCAGAACTACCTATTTGATTATTATCTCCACCTGTAGTTATAGAAATTCCAGCATCAATGGAATTGGTAATAGTATTACCATTAATACTATTTCCTGAAGAGCTTATAGATATTCCTGAAATTTTATTGGAAAAGATTATATTACCGCCAGAAGAATTAAGAGATAGTCCAAAACCAGATGAACTATTTATTGATAGTCCTTGTATTGTGCTTCCGCCACAAGTAAGTGTTAGACCCCCGTAAGTTCCCTGAGTTTCAACTATTGGTGAACCATTATATCCTTTTTGAAGTGTTCCATCTAAAATAACCGGTCCTGATATTGATGGTAAGACTGACGAAGGCGATATTGTACAAGGTGTAACTCCCGGTATATAAAAATAAATTTTTTGTAAACCAGCTAAAGCATTTGCTTCTTGGATAGATGATCTTAGCGTTACTTTACCATTTCCTGCATCCGCAACTTCGTTACCGGGGTTTAAGTCTGGTAAATCCAATGTTGAATTAACAACGAAGAAAGGCAAAGGGTTACTTTTTACAACTTCATCTATGTCCGACAATCGCAAATAATTTTTCTTAGATGACAAATCCTTTAAATAAGGAGTACTGCCATATGTGTTTATTTCTGTAAAAGACCATCTTCCATAAAGATAAGAGCTAAGAGAAGAAGGGATTGAAGATGAAGGATCTCCACCACCGTTGCAACTTGATATCTCACTGGAAGTTAAAGCCTTATTAAAAATTCTTACCTCATCAATTAGTCCATTAAAAGTATCATCTTCATATTTTCCAATGAACAATCCTTCTCCGGTTGTATAGATTGAGCTAATAGTTATGTTCTTTGTCTCCGCCAGATCACCATCGTAATAAATTTTTAGCTTCGTGCCATCATAAGTTCCAGTCAATCTAATCCAACGAAAAGCTGGAAACGAAGAGAAAGTAATCGCCGTACTTACGGCGGTGCTGTTACCAACTGTAAAAAAA
>JGI20214J51650_10001328_pt1 | contig 15694 bp, 12 predicted proteins | sample WetSurMetagenome_FD_51650 | JGI IMG/M metagenome (IMG submission 51650) | reverse complement strand
AGAGTTGGTTTGGATTTTGGAATGGCGAAAAAGTTCGGTTACAAGAAATCCCTTGATCAAACGTATCAGGAATCCTTCTTCACGTATGAAATATAACTTTCAAATTTTCCCCGTGGTGATAGTACAGGTGTTTCAACAATTTTAACATTTATGTTTATAATATTCTTTGACTTTTTTGATAAAAAATCTTTTATGCTACTTAATTCAGACATTTTAAAGTTACTACCGACAACTATAAGAAGATCCGCTTTCCCTTTCTCAGACTGAATGAACTGATTAAGAATTATATTTTTGAATATAGGATGTGAAAGATCAAATGTAGAACTTGGAATAAATTCATCATTGGTCCCATACAAGCCAATAGTACTGCTTCTTTTCCCTTCAATACGATAATATTGTTTTTCAGGAATACAAACGTCGTCCGTTTTGTACCTGATAAACGGCATAATACTATTCAAGAATCCTGTTCCAACGATACTATAACTTCCGTTTTCGTTGGGAATCTGTTCCGCAAAACCATAGTAAGGATCAAATCTGTAGAGGTCTTCACCTATTCCTTCGCCTATAACGCATCTTTCACTATGCCCATAATTTACAGATGATTTTACTTTAAAAAATTCTTCAATAAAAGCTCGTTGCTTTTCATCTATATTCTCAGACATCAGAAAAATACCTTTTAAATTGAGATGATGCTTAATGTTATTTTCGTTCAACAACTTTGCAAAATACCATATTGACGATGGGTAGCCGTTCAAATACTTAGGTTGGAAATCGTTTAATTTTTTTGTTACATCAACTATGCTTGCTTTGGTCAATTTTATTGGGAAGAATATGAGTTCATTATGCATTGGATTAAATTGCCAGAGATCAACTCCGAACTTAATCTGCCTGAATGTTGCCATCCTGTCATTAAGCTCATATCCCAGTTTTTTCCTGTAATAATAAAGAAATGCATTCTCTTTGAAAACTGAATCGTAATCAAGTAAAAATCTCAGAGGCGAGCCGGTGCTTCCTCCGGTTGTAGCAGAATAATATCCATTTTTGATTTTTTCCTTTGAAATGAGTTTATCAAAATTATCAGTTATTATCTCCCTCGTCAAATAAGGGATGATCTTTATCTCATCAAAATCAGAAAACCTGAAAGGATCAAAAGAAATTTTACAAAATAATTCAGTATAATATGGGACAGTCTTGTAAGAATGTATTAAAGTACATTTCAGCTGGTTAAACTGATAATCTTTTATCTGATCGGTGCTTAATGTTTCCCTTTGTACAAGGAGATTACTATATCTTATAAACTCTCTGTTCTTTATCAGAGATTGTCTGAATAACGGAGCTGAAATATACTTCAGGTGTTCCGGCATATTATCCCGTATATTTTTCAGATATTGTTTATTCATTTGAGAATATAGATTTATATATAACTGCTCAACAATTCCTTACAATATGAAATTTATTGAGCTTAATAATTAGGTTAAAAGGTTCATTCATTTCTTTGTAAATTTTATTATAACCTTGAGTTTCATTAGTATTGCTCCATTAAGGATATCTCAAAATAATTATATAATTCAGTACTTTTATGATCCCTGTTAGTCTTCAATCCAATCTCCCCTGTTGAAGAAACTGAATTAAGGTGCTATTTCATAAAGATATTTCAAAGTTTTTTAAATTCTGTTCATATTTTAAAAAATATAGTTCTTACGCCTTTCTTCAATAGTTATTTCCATTATTTTCCTTTCCAAAAATGTTTTATATCGTTACCGGGGTACCTATAAATAGTTGTAAGATTTTAAGAGACATATGACACCTTTTATTGTTATATTATTTAACGAACTGCAATAGAATCAAATCCGAAGTAAATCTATCATTATCTTGTTAAAAATCTTGCCAGGTTCTTGCCAGGTTTTATGTACAACAGGTATTAAANAATGGAAATGTAATGATTTTGTCCTTATAACTAACCATTGATTATCAGTGTGTTAAGATAAGTATTTTATATTATCGTATTCTTCCGGATCATAAGGCAACTATGTAGTCACGCTCCTCCCCATACCCATATACCATGTCGGGACTTAACGGTCGTCCGGGTTCCATACCTGACGCGACAACTTAATAGAGCCGAAGATGCGGCTTTATTTGTATAGCGGTCCTGCGTGCTGAATGCCTTGTAGTCGTCCTGTTCAGATAAGTGTATCTTACTATTTTCAAATCCGGGTCAAAGAAGAGACCATCGAGAATTTTGTCTGTTTTACAGGCCGAATGACTATAAGACCGCAAGACGATTTTTTGTTGCCAGGTTTTTGAGGGATTCTAAAACTATTGTTCAAAATTGAAAAGGTTCGAGGGGACTGAACTCTAGATCCATTATAATTGTTTGAAGATTGACATAGATCTAACTTATGTATATTTATATATTTACATTAAAAAGCAGTCTATATTAAATCTTTTGGCCAACTAGTATCAAGATAAGAACGATAAATCTCATTTTGCAGGAAACAGAAATTATTTTTATTGCTGGAAATTTTCAATTAAAAAGTATTTTTGCTGAAATTAGAAAAGACAGTTGTACTTGTCCTTAATATCCTAAGTTTGAGCGATTTCTCAGGAACAATAATATTCCTTATAAGTTTGTAAATATCAATGAGATTCATGATATAATGATATAAAACTGATAATTTAAATTTAATATTCGAAAAAATAGATTTCTGATTGCAGTCAATAATTATCAGTAGGTTTTGAAAATATTATTGAAAATTAAAATGGAAATTTTAGAAAGTTATGGAAGACAAAATGCTAATAAAATCAGTCCACAATAGAAGAATATTAAATTCGCATGGGGAATTTACCAATGAATTTATCATTTTTCTGAATAATGGGTCTGTCGGAAGGGGTGCCTCACCTAAAGGTGAAACAATTAGTATTTATGAAGATAAACATGTTGATATAAGCCCCCAAAAAATAATAGATGTTCTGAATAAAGATGGAGTGCTTTACAAACCTATGAATCAAGAAGATCTGGACAGCTATCTTGAAGAGAAGATTGAGTTTTTCGGTAGAAATAATTCTTATGCTCTATCATTAGCTTTTTACGATGCAAATGAACATTTCATGCAGACAAGTACCGTTGAGAATGGCAAGATTCAAAATAACCATATTCCTAAACAATGTATTAATATATTGAATGGAGGAAATCATGCCTATACCAATCCAGTTCAAAGTGAATTCTCTGAATTTCTGCTTGTTGCAAAGACGAACAACTTGATATCTGTTTTAAACGATCATGAGTTAATTCAGAGCAGAGTAAAAAATAAATTAGCAAAATTGGAGAAAATATATATTAATAAAAACCTGGTACACAAATCAGATCATGGTGATAATCGTGATTGGTTTGACCTTTTACTGACGACACTAATAGAATTAGGATTAGAGAATGATTATGATCTGATGATAGATGCCAGTGCAGGAGACCTGTGGACCGGAAACGAGTATCGATTTCATATAACCAATGATTTAGCTATGTCTAATGAAGACATGTGTAACTATTGGTTTGATTTAATTAAGGACTATAATCTAAAAATTCTTGAAGATCCCTTTCATGAGACCGACTTCGAATCATGGCATAACCTGACTAATAATCAAACCAGATGCAAAATAGTGGGTGATAATCTTTACTCTGGTGATCATAAGAGAATTGCCCAAGGTATCGATAAAAAATACACTCATGGTATAATCCTTAAACCCAACCAGGCTGGTACAGTATCAAATACAATCAAAGCTATTAATCTGGTACAACAGAACAATCATTTGCTAATAGTGTCACATCGATCAATTAGCACCGAATCGACATTCTTAGCACATATATCAAACAAGTTCAACGCAGAAAATATTAAGAATGGTCCCATTCTGACTGATTATTCTTCAGTTATACGACTTAATGAATTTATTCGCCTCACAGGATTGGGATATGAATGAAATTACAAGGATTTTAACGATAAGGCATGGTCAAACAGTCTATAATTTAGAAAAACGATATGCCGGAACAATCGATATCCCTTTGAACGAACNAGGCATCAGGGATACTGAAAATGCTGCTATTATATTAAAAGACTATGAATTGGATATTGTGATAACCTCAAAATTAAAAAGAGCAATCCACACAGCTGAGCTACTCGTATCCGGTCGTAACATTCAAATCATTCAGAATAAATTATGTAATGAAAGAAATTATGGCCTAATGCAAGGATTAACTTATTCTGAAGTAGAAGAAATAAAACCACGAATTAAGTATTTTAAACTTAATAATGATTTTCATTCTTTAAATCCTCCGGATGGCGAGACTTTCCCGGCCCTAAGAAGAAGGGCGAAACTATTCTCTCAATTCATTTTTCAAAATTATATTGGCTCCAATATCCTGATAGTATCAAGCAGCGCCTTTATGCAACAACTACATGGTATATTTCATGGAACTAATTGTATGGAATCATTAAGAAATGAAATTCATAATCTTGATTGTGCCACTTTTACTTTTTACGGGAGGAAGTTAATTGAAGAGAAGACTGAAAGTCTCGGCCGGAATAGCTCCGTCTTATTTTAGTAAAATTCTGTAAATAAATAACTGCAGNAGAGTTGGTTTGGATTTTGGAATGGCGAAAAAGTTCGGTTACAAGAAATCCCTTGATCAAACGTATCAGGAATCCTTCTTCACGTATGAAATATAACTTTCAAATTTTCCCCGTGGTGATAGTACAGGTGTTTCAACAATTTTAACATTTATGTTTATAATATTCTTTGACTTTTTTGATAAAAAATCTTTTATGCTACTTAATTCAGACATTTTAAAGTTACTACCGACAACTATAAGAAGATCCGCTTTCCCTTTCTCAGACTGAATGAACTGATTAAGAATTATATTTTTGAATATAGGATGTGAAAGATCAAATGTAGAACTTGGAATAAATTCATCATTGGTCCCATACAAGCCAATAGTACTGCTTCTTTTCCCTTCAATACGATAATATTGTTTTTCAGGAATACAAACGTCGTCCGTTTTGTACCTGATAAACGGCATAATACTATTCAAGAATCCTGTTCCAACGATACTATAACTTCCGTTTTCGTTGGGAATCTGTTCCGCAAAACCATAGTAAGGATCAAATCTGTAGAGGTCTTCACCTATTCCTTCGCCTATAACGCATCTTTCACTATGCCCATAATTTACAGATGATTTTACTTTAAAAAATTCTTCAATAAAAGCTCGTTGCTTTTCATCTATATTCTCAGACATCAGAAAAATACCTTTTAAATTGAGATGATGCTTAATGTTATTTTCGTTCAACAACTTTGCAAAATACCATATTGACGATGGGTAGCCGTTCAAATACTTAGGTTGGAAATCGTTTAATTTTTTTGTTACATCAACTATGCTTGCTTTGGTCAATTTTATTGGGAAGAATATGAGTTCATTATGCATTGGATTAAATTGCCAGAGATCAACTCCGAACTTAATCTGCCTGAATGTTGCCATCCTGTCATTAAGCTCATATCCCAGTTTTTTCCTGTAATAATAAAGAAATGCATTCTCTTTGAAAACTGAATCGTAATCAAGTAAAAATCTCAGAGGCGAGCCGGTGCTTCCTCCGGTTGTAGCAGAATAATATCCATTTTTGATTTTTTCCTTTGAAATGAGTTTATCAAAATTATCAGTTATTATCTCCCTCGTCAAATAAGGGATGATCTTTATCTCATCAAAATCAGAAAACCTGAAAGGATCAAAAGAAATTTTACAAAATAATTCAGTATAATATGGGACAGTCTTGTAAGAATGTATTAAAGTACATTTCAGCTGGTTAAACTGATAATCTTTTATCTGATCGGTGCTTAATGTTTCCCTTTGTACAAGGAGATTACTATATCTTATAAACTCTCTGTTCTTTATCAGAGATTGTCTGAATAACGGAGCTGAAATATACTTCAGGTGTTCCGGCATATTATCCCGTATATTTTTCAGATATTGTTTATTCATTTGAGAATATAGATTTATATATAACTGCTCAACAATTCCTTACAATATGAAATTTATTGAGCTTAATAATTAGGTTAAAAGGTTCATTCATTTCTTTGTAAATTTTATTATAACCTTGAGTTTCATTAGTATTGCTCCATTAAGGATATCTCAAAATAATTATATAATTCAGTACTTTTATGATCCCTGTTAGTCTTCAATCCAATCTCCCCTGTTGAAGAAACTGAATTAAGGTGCTATTTCATAAAGATATTTCAAAGTTTTTTAAATTCTGTTCATATTTTAAAAAATATAGTTCTTACGCCTTTCTTCAATAGTTATTTCCATTATTTTCCTTTCCAAAAATGTTTTATATCGTTACCGGGGTACCTATAAATAGTTGTAAGATTTTAAGAGACATATGACACCTTTTATTGTTATATTATTTAACGAACTGCAATAGAATCAAATCCGAAGTAAATCTATCATTATCTTGTTAAAAATCTTGCCAGGTTCTTGCCAGGTTTTATGTACAACAGGTATTAAAAAATGGAAATGTAATGATTTTGTCCTTATAACTAACCATTGATTATCAGTGTGTTAAGATAAGTATTTTATATTATCGTATTCTTCCGGATCATAAGGCCACCCCTTATTTGCATTATATAAAAGATGTTGAAATTTATTCTAAATCGCATTCTCTTATTTCTGTTATCAAAAAATATTTACATTTGATCCCATTCATTTTAGCTTATGAAAATTATGATATTAAATTACTATTCCGAATCACTAATTACACATAAACCATGACTGACAACAACAAATTTGACTTTCGGAAGCTTAAAGGAAAACTTGGTAAAATAAGAGACTGGATGCTTAAACATCGTATACCTCCCAGGCTGCTTTTCATTATTATTGGAGTTTTATCAACTATCTGGTTTCTTATCAGAGTGATTCCAAAGCCGTCGAGGGCAACTTATCCATGTATGAGGGTAGCTGCTCCTTTTATGTCGGGAATGATTATTTATCTTTTATCAGTGGGAGGACTGACAGCATTATCCAGAAGATTTAATAAACTTAATGTAAGGTATTTATCAACTGTGATGCTTGTTTTTGGAGTCGTTGCTGCAATGGCAATATCTCCATCGACAAACTTAAATTCTGATGAGGATACTACCATTAAATATGGTCCTGATGATGGACCAAACCAACCTGTTGGGGTAGCTCAGGGTATCATACCCGGAGAGGTAGTCTGGGTTTGGAATCCAAAAGCTACCAATCCTGATCAGATGAACAATTATACCATGTACCTGCCGGAAAATACAAATCAGGCTGTCGTCTACGAAATGGTTCAAAATGCTGTGAAGAAAACCGGCGGAAATAAAAACCTTAAAAAATCATGGGATACAATATTCCGCTATTTCAACAAGAAAAAAAACAACTCTGATAAAGGCTACACCAAAGGTGAAAAAGTATTTATAAAAATTAATCAGACAAGTATCAACATTTATAGGGCAAGTCAGTCCAACGGTTATTACCTTCCTGAAACAATGACTCAATCTGAAAATGCAAAGGCAGGAAAATCAGGTACATGCGAAACACAACCATATATTCCTCTTGAAATAATCAGGGAGCTAGTAAATGTTGCAGGTGTTGACCAGAAAGATATTTATATTGGCGATCCGATGGTTCATACTTATGGTTACCTTTGCGACATATGGCGTGCTGAATTTCCTGATATACATATTGTTGACCGACTAAGTTCGGATTTTGGCAGAACACTTATCAAACCAACAGAAACTGAGGTTCTTCATTTTTCAGATAAAACCGGAGGCGATAAATTATTTGATGTTATTGAAAATGCCAGTTATCTTATTAACATAGCAAATTTTAAACCTCACGAAAGAAACGGGATAACTTTAACCGCAAAGAATCATTTCGGATCACAAGCGCAAACTAGTGCAATGCATCTTCATTATTCCTTAATATCTCCCAGAGTCTCAGGAAGACCTACCAACCAGGGTTATCATAAATATCGTGTCCTTGTTGACATTATGGGAAGCAAATATCTGGGGCAGAATACACTATTATATATTGTCGATGGTCTTTATGCAGGTGGCTCTAACGAGTCAAGAGGTGCTGTAAAATATTTTTTGGCTCCTTTTAATAACAACTGGACTAACTCCTTGTTCATGTCGCTCGATCAGGTAGCACTTGAATCAGTATGTTTCGATTTTCTGCGTAACGAATGGGATGGCACTAAAACGCACAATGCATCAAACAACCGATATGAAAACATTCCTAACGTGAATGGAGTAGATGATTATTTGCACCAGGCTGCTGATCCCTCTAACTGGCCACAGGGAATTTCTTATGATCCTGATAACAGCGGAAAGCCATTGACAAGTCTGGGTATTCATGAGCACTGGAATGATCCTTTCAATAAACAGTATTCTCAGAATCTTGGCAAAAAAAATGGAATAATCCTGGTTTCAGTTCCCGACACACTTGTAAAAACTGTAAAATCATCAACTAACTAATTTTACTGTATGCAGGGTTAGAAGTTTAACCTGAAAGAAATACAACTCTAATTGCTTTAAATCCCCTCCGTTATTGGCGAAGGTTTGAAGCCTTTGACGACCAGGTAGATGCCTAGTGAAAATTCAAATAGCGCGACCGGAATTGCAAACAGCATCGCCAATGGTGCATGTTGCCCGATGAGACCGAATAAAATAGCGAAGTATCCTATCAAGAGTATTGGACCTCCAAAAATACCAATCAGGGAAAGACCCCGGGGTACCAGGCGCGATTGATATAGCAGGAATCCCAGTAACAGGTCGCAAATAGCTGGCATGAAGCTTTGTCCGAGCAGGAAGATACGGTCATAAAGAGCAGCAAGTGCGTGGCCGGTTGACAAAGAGCCCTCTCCGGCTCCTGTCTGACGTAAAGTAACGATTGACAAAAGGAATGCTACTCCGACGAATATGGTGCCAGATTCCAAAATACGGGCCGCGACCAGCCCCAACGCAGCACTTTCGTTCTGCTTCCTGAGCACCGGATACAGTACAACGGCAGTACCGATGCCGGTCAGGGCCACAATTATCTCGAGTATACCACCAATGATGACAGGAGTGTCAGGTCCGGAGCCGACGATGTAATTCGCACCCTTTACCTGGCTGTAAAGAGCGAGGGTTGGGATTGAAACAAAAGTCAGCAGGTAGAATACCCCCGCTGTCAGCGAAGTCTTCCGCAAAAAGCTCATCGGAGGTCGTTTTGTCTTAGTACTGTTTGTGTTAGTCATATCGTCTTACTTGTGTTTTCTGTTTTACTTCATTGTCAATCATATTCAGTTCAACATAAGAGATCTTTATTTCCTGACTGTGATAGCTACGTTCCCCTTTTTATGTCCTTTATCGACATATCTGTGAGCTTCAGCAATTTGTTCAAAAGGATAGCTTCTGTCAATGACCGGCTTCAACCTCCCATTATCAATAAGATCTTTAAGAAAAATGAGATTCTCTTTCAACTCACTTGCTACTCCGCCTATTACTTTCTTGCTGGTTGTCATTGATACCCAAAGTCCTCTGATAATTGATGATATCGACATATGGACAGCCCGGAGATAGATTCCTTTTTGCTTTAATGATTTTATACAACCTGAAAACGGACTTTTGCCTGTTGTGTCAAAAATTATATCATAGGTCTGGCCATTTTTCGTAAAATCCTCTTTAGTGTAATCAATAACCTTATCGGCTCCAAGGGACTTCACTAACTCTACATTTGCTGTACTGCACACTCCGGTGACCTCCGTTCCAAAATTGATGGCAAGCTGTACGGCGGCGGTACCCAGACTACCGGAAGCTCCATATATCAGAACTTTTTGGTTGCTCAGGATATTTCCTTTTTTGAGAAAATGTAATGCTGTGTTTCCACCAAAAGGAATTGTGGCTGCTTCTTCAAAGCTTATATTTACAGGCTTTAAGGCTAGTGCAGCATCTTCTNGCAGACATATATACTCAGCATTAGCACCAAGACTCATTCCTGCCTGACCAAAAACCTGGTCACCTTTTCTAAATAGTCTTACATCTTTTCCAATTGCCTCAATTTCTCCAGCCAATTCATTTCCGAGAATTGTGACTTTTTGGGGTCTTGTGAGCCCATTGAAAAATCTTACAGCAAATGGGTCAGCCTTTCGCATTCGACAATCCCCTGATGTTACAGATGTCGCAAATATTTTTATAAGTACCTCATTGTCTTTAGGTACAGGTTTTTCTACCTCTTTGAGTTGCAGAACATCCGGTGACCCGTATTTATTATAAACTACTGCTTTCATCATGATTTCCATTTTTTAAAAACCGGCAGTTACATGTCACTTATTTTCAAATACATTTATTACTACATTCCCTTTTTTATGCTGTCCTTCTACGTATTCATGTGCTTCTCTGATTTGTTCAAGAGTGTACCTTCGGTCTATCACTGTCTTTAGTTTTCCCGACTCAATAAGCCCCTTCAAAAACAATAAATCATCGGGATTTTTGGCAGGAGAACCAGTTACGGAAACATACTTGCCACCCGGCTTCAATAGTTTCTTACAAGCCGATCTTGAAGTTTTCCCCACCGCATCAAAAATAATATCGAACTTACTCTCTCGTTTTGTAAAATCTTCCCTGGTATAATCAATAATTTCATCTGCCCCGAGTGATTTTACCAGGTCTGTATTTGTGGTACTGCATATGCCTGTCACATTCGCTCCAAAATGTTTACCAAGCTGAACCGCAAATACACCTACACTCCCTGAGGCTCCATAAATGAGTACATTTTGTCCACTCCTAATGCCGGCTTTTTTTAAAAATCCTAGTGCCGCAAGGCCTCCAATAGGGACTGTTGCGGCTTCTTCGAATGTCATATTAAAGGGCTTAATGGAAATTAAATCATTTTCTGGAAGGCAATTATATTCTGCATATCCTCCGAATTTGAGTCCACAAGAGGCAAAAACACTATCATCTTTTTTGAATGATTTAACTTTTTTACCAACTTCTTCAATTTTTCCGGCTAATTCAAATCCTAAAATATTTACTCTTTTGGGATTGAATAAACCATTAAAGATCCTTGCAACAAACGGGTCAGCTTTCCTTAAACGCCAATCCCCGGCTGTTACAGTCGTAGAATATATTTTTATCAATACCTCATTGTCTTTAGGAACAGGTTTAACTACCTCCTGGAGCTGCAAGACTTCCGGTGATCCATACCTGGTGTATACAATTGCTTTCATTTTTATTTAAATATTTTAGACCTAAGCAAGCTCTGCATTATGATGAATACTTTCAGGGTTACGCCACTTCAGGGCAATCCAGACAATTATTGCAGTACTGCTCATTTCTATTACAGTAAAAAATATATAATATATAGTTGGCACTGCCACAAAGAGAGTCATTGTCAAAACAACAGTCATTATAGTACCTGCAACGATACTTGACCAGCGAATGGCCCTGTACTTCAATATCCGCGACACAAGAACCATTGAAACCGGTATCATCATGAATATTGATCCTCCTAGCAGAAAGCCTTCAGTCAGTTGAATCGACCCGTGTTTAACCGGGTCCATTAATGTTACAACATCGCCATATGTATAAGTAAGCATCGCAAATAACCATAGCGCCGACAGCTTAACTTTAGTGTCCAGCTTTACCGGGGTCTTTATATATGTAGTCATCTTTTCTATTTGTCTGATTATTCCGATAAGGACGAAATCGGATTTGTTTCCTTTCAGTTGCTGGTAAAGTAGGGCATTTTTCTACTGGCCTGCCTCATCAAATCATCGACAAGTCGTGCCGGAGTACCTAAAGAAGATGAAAGCTTATGATCATAATTCCAGATCATTTTATTTGTACCTGAATCATGTATTGACAACGACACTGTAGCTTCGTTTGTAGCTCCCATTGTACCAACGAGGAAACCAAGAGCTATTGCTGCCCCCTCCGTCATTGGCTTGGATAAGGAATAATTGGAACTTAAAATTCCGTCCACTCCAAGCAACCGGCACATTTCATCAGGGGTTAATATTTTACCTTCATTAACTCCTGCTTTTGTAAGAAGAGCAATAGTTGTCTCCACATCCTGGATATCGACTGAGATAGTACCCTGCATTTTTCTTTTCAGCATCCAGCTATACATCTCATGTTGAAAATTAACCGACTCAGTTTTTTGCTGTTCAATAAGGGCAGCTCCGTCAACATTCTTTTTAGCTGCTATTGAAACTTTAGGGGGAACAATTGCAATAATTCTATGATTCTGTGCAAGAGATCGTGCATCAGGTGTATAGAAGATCTTTGCACAGCTTTGAAGCATAAAGACTGTAACTAGCAGAAGAATTGTTTTTTTCATATCCTGTATAATTAAACTATTTAAGAACTCTGATTGAAAAGTATTTTTGTTTAAAATTNATCAATGCAGTATCAACAATTTTANCCCGCCTATGTTCAATTTTATTTCTAATACGCTCTATAACAGATAATATGCNTNAGAATAGANTTTTTATTGGGATTGGTACCGGTGTCGTTTGTGTAAAAGTCCGGATAAACAAATGACTATTCACTGATAACCTGATATTTTGTTCTGAACATTATACATTGTATTATGTTTATTTAGTCTGTTTATTAATAATTTAAATCGTGACCACTATGAAAAAGGTATTACTGCTCTTAGCATTAGGTTTTTCCGTGACTCAATTATGGTCACAGAAAATGGTCTCATCTGATAGCCAATATGAATCAAAAGGGAACAAGGCCTATAATATTCCACTTATTGGAGATCCTACACCTTCATTCACTGCCAAATCAACAAATGGCACTATCAATTTCCCGGGTGATTACGGTAACAACTGGAAAATTTTGTTCAGCCATCCAGCGGATTATACCCCCGTATGCACTACAGAGATCCTTGAGCTTGCAAATTTACAAGACGAATTTGACAAGATTGGAGTCAAAGTTGTCGTAGTCTCCACCGACCGGGTAGAGACTCATCTACGGTGGAAAAAAGACATGGAAGGAATTTCCTTTAAAGACAGGAAACCGGTTGATATCAAATTTCCTATTGTGGGGGATGAGAATTTATCAATTTCCAAAAAATATGGTATGATACATCCTTTAACGAGCTCAACTAAAGCAGTAAGGGGGGTATTCATAATAGATCCTGAAAATAAAGTTGCAGCAGTACTGTTCTATCCTATGAATGTAGGAAGAAGTACTGATGAACTTTTAAGAATGATCACAGCACTTCAGACCACTTCGGCAGATAATGTATGCACTCCTGTTAACTGGAAGGCCGGGGATGATGTATTGATTCCTTATAATCCCACTCCTACCAAAGATCTGGCTAATCCTCAGAATTTAACTCCTGAAGGGTACTATAATCTTGCATGGTTTGTATGGTATAAGAAAAGTAACTGATATTTTTCAGTCAGATTTTTACAATTGTCGGAAATACAAAAAAAACAGGATGGTCTTACAAAGAAGACCATCCTGTTTTTTTGCTCACATTTAACTGAAAATTCTTCAATTAAACTTTGTTTAAAATCTTAACATCGGGCATGCCTATTACTCCTCCTTTTTCCATTGCTTCCTTCAATGCCGGATTTGCCATAAACCCCTTTATTGCCTCAACGTTTGGAGCTTCGCCAACAATTGTTATCTTATTTGCGTTATCAAAAGAATGATATACGCCCGTACTTTTGAACCCGGCTTTTGAACGGTTTACTTCATCAGCATCAAAAACTTTTCTCCAAACTGAATAGTTTTTGCATTCATGAGAAATTATTACTGTTACCATTTTTTTTTAATTAGTATTTCCTACTCGTATGGCTTTTCGGTTTCGCCCTGTTTTTATCGGTTTCCAGACTCCGCCTTGATAACATTTTAAAAATGAATATGTTCGTTGAGGATAAAAATTAATACCTCCAATGAATATCTGGATTTAGTTCACGACGGCAAGTAGGAGTATACTGTTAAAATCTTACCTTAGAGTCTGAATTTGACAGTTAACCTATTAATGCCCATATCATGAAACGAAATGTAACACTATGCCTCAGGGCTGATTCTTACTCAGGATCTTTGTTGATACTTTTTTTGCTTCTCTTTTCTGCTTTTTCATATGCCCAATCTCCGGCAAATTTTTCAGGAGTCTGGATACAGGATACTACCAAAAGTGATGATTTTTATAAAAAATATAATGTAAAATATACAATTACACAGACCCTTCAGACATTTACAGTTAAGCAGTCCTTTTCCGACAAAAGCGGCAAAGAGATTATATCACGCGATTACTCCTTTACTCTGGATGGGAAAGTGAAAAACATGCAGAAAGGAGGCGGAATAGAGAAGGAGGTTGCCCAATGGTCGGCCGATAAAAAAATTCTCACCACCAGAAGCACCAGGGCATATGGGAATGATGATGTGGGATTTACTGCTACCTATTCTCTTTCAGACAATGGTCTCGTTCTCACTGTGCTGAATACAGATATNATCCCCGGAGCTTTGTCGGTGAAGCAGGTTTTCAATAAGAAGCCGTAATATTACTACAGCTATCAATTATCCCGATCAGAAAGCAGTCNGGCCATAGACATAAAGTATATCTTTAATTCTGCAGTTAATATTATTTAAGCTCTCTGATCTGTATGTTCCTGTACTCCATTTGCCCACGGTCGGATTCGAAACCAATTGGACCTGTGGCCGGGATATTGAGAGCTTCTTCAAGTATCTCATCATTACAGGTACAATGGGCAACATTATTCTTTACAACAACTTCAATCTTATTCCAATCTTGCGGTTTGTAGTTTTTGAGATTCTTGTATGGACCTGCCACAAGGTAATCGCGACATTGCAGTTGTACCCCCCGGAGAAAAATCCCGCTGTCAGCATTTTTAGATGCCCGGAACTCCAAGGTAAGCACAAAATCCTTCGGGAACTCTTCTCTTGTCCATATTGATCCATATCGTTCTGCATACCCTTCGATATAAGTATCAACCGTAAGAATCCCACTTTTTGCAAAAAAACGATTTTCGGGTGTTTTTGTCATGCCATCAAATGATTCAAAAACAACTACCTCCCCGGTCTTTTTATGATATCCCCAACCGGTTAAATCTTTTCCATTAAATAATCCCCTGAAGTCAGATTGCTGAACAGAGGAATTTTGTTCAACTCCCAGATTATCTCTTAATGAAACATTCTCGGTACCAGGAAAATCTTTTGGTAAGGTGGTATCTACCTTTCTTTTCGCCAGCCATTGCAGTGTTCTCACCATTTCGGTCTGAAAAGCAGCACATCTCAAGCCTTCAGGATTTTGCTGATCTTTCCAAAAATGTCCCAGAGAGGAGTTGTAAACCCTTCCTTTTCCATATTTTATTACCCATTCAACAGGAAAATTCTTTTTGTATAGGGCATCCTTTGCATAGGAAAGAATGGTTACATTTTCCATTGGCCCCCGGGCATAAGCATAAACTTCAATGTCAGCGTAAATCCATCTTCCCGGTAGTCCTTTCTGGATGGGATGATTCCCGATTCTCGTTACTAAAGCGTTAACCCTGGCTCCATGGCTTGTATTTTCCCCATCACCAGCTTCAATAATCTTTAGTTTCCCGCCATCAACTATTTCTACAGCCTTTCCAAAACTCTTATTTCTCCATCCTAAACCAATCAT
>JGI20214J51650_10001327_pt1 | contig 15696 bp, 12 predicted proteins | sample WetSurMetagenome_FD_51650 | JGI IMG/M metagenome (IMG submission 51650) | reverse complement strand
TCACGGCCACTTGAACGGCAGGACCCATTTTCATGAAATCTGATCGGGCCTCAAACACCATGAATTGCCCTCCGCGGCCCGGCAGATCATAGGGTCTTTCGATCTCAACATCCAGAATAGCATTGGCCGGGTCGCCCTCTCGACGAATGCCCATGCTGGCTTTGTTCCCGGGAAGGGAGCCGTAGCTGGCCTGGTAGAAGGTGATCCCATCAAAGGTGATGGGATGATTAACCAGTAGGGAGCCATTAAGGGCCACTTTCCCATCTTTCAAGAAAAGGAGATCCGATCGATACTCTTTGGGCGCTCCATTGTCATAAAACTCCACAGTGAACCGGTCACATCGAACATCAAAGGGCAGAGGCTTGGCGCCCTGGCTCTTCCGGAGCCGGACCTTGTTGATGCTCTCTCCCTCGGGAATATTCACGTAGGCTTCGAAGCCGAAGAGGGAACCGACAATGCTGCCGATGAGGATGATCAGAACGCTCAAGTGTACCAGATAAACACCCAAGTGAGAGAATCGTCCTTTTTCGGCATAAAGCACAACGTCGTTAGCTGTTTCTTTCTCGTGGACTCGTCTGTATTTGGCTTTCAGAATTCCCGCGGTGAGGGAGAGCGCTTCGTCGAACTTGCCTGGCGCGCTGAAATTCCTGTGGGATGGAAGGTCATCCAAGGGCTTTGACCGGTCGAGTTTAGGGGCCGCCCGGAAGCGTTTCCATGATGAGGGAAAACGGTCCAACGAGCAAACGATGAGGTTCAACGCAAGGATGCCGATGATGAGCCTGAACCACACCGAGTGATACATGTCGAAGAGTTGGAGAGAGCTCAGGAGCCTCACCAAACCTGGACTCAGCTGCTCGGCAAGCTCCATAGCCCCTTCTTGCTGAGGGATCACGGTCCCGAATATGGAGGTGACGGCAACAACAATCAGCAGTCCCAGGGTTAGCTTGACAGAAGTGAAAAAAGTCCACAGGGCGTGCGATTTCTTTCCGGTTTCGGATGAGGGCATAAAGACATTCCAGGGTGGTAAATTGCAACAACATATATCTTTAACATGGAGGGTTCAATACCTTGTCCCCAAAATGTTCCGCCTGCCGGTTTGGTCGGGGAATCAAAGGGTGACCTTAAGGCCTCCACGATCTCAGCCATCGGCATTCAATTTCAAAAAGGTAAAATGCTACTGATTTATAAAAAAGTTTGACGCTTGAGCTGCATTTGTGATAAAAAGGTATCGTTATAGAATTTAAGGTCTTTTCATGAGGGTTCTGCATGTTGGATCTTCGCTTTATCAGGGCCAATCTTGATGCAGTAAAACAGATGCTCAAGAACCGGCGCTACGATCTGGATATCTCCATTTTTGAAACCATTGACAGGAGGAGACGCGAAATCCTTCCTGCCCTTGAAACCCTTCGCCACCGCAGAAACAAGGTGAGCGAGGAAATCGCCCAGATGAAGAAGCAGAGGCAAGACGCCTCCGGCCTCATTGGGGAAATGAAGAAAGTTTCCGTCGAGATTAAGGAGATGGAGGCGGCTCTTTCCCGGGTCGATGAGGATCTGAAACCTTTTCTCATGGTCATTCCGAACCTGCCGCATGAGTCCGTGCCCGTGGGGGCAGCCAGCGAAGACAATCCTGTGGTCAGGACCTGGGGTAGCCTCCCGGATTTGGACTTTGAGGCTCTTCCTCACTGGGACATCGGGGAAAGGCTCGGCATACTGGACTTTGCTGCGGCCTCCAAGCTTGCGGGGTCGAGATTCGCGCTTTACCTGGGCGCCGGGGCATTGCTTGAAAGAGCGCTGATCTCCTTCATGTTGGATGTCCACACGCGCGAACATGGGTACACTGAGGTTCTGCCCCCCTTTATGGTTAATTCGGCGAGCATGACCGGAACAGGCCAGCTCCCCAAATTCAAAGAGGACCTCTTTAAGATTGAGGGATGGGATTTGTTCCTGATCCCGACAGCCGAGGTTCCGGTAACCAACATCCATCGTGAGGAAGTGCTGGCCGAAGAGTCGTTGCCCATTCATTATGTCTCCTACACCCCATGCTTCCGGTCAGAGGCGGGTTCCTATGGCAAGGACACAAGAGGGTTGATCCGCCAGCATCAGTTCAACAAGGTGGAACTGGTCAAATTCTGCAAGCCCGAGGACTCCTACCAGGAGCTGGAAGATCTGACCCGGAATGCGGAGACGATCCTGCAGCGCCTGGAACTGCCCTACCGGGTAGTCGCCCTTTGCACCGGAGACCTTGGTTTTGCCTCGGCCAAAACCTATGATCTGGAGGTCTGGCTTCCGGGCCAGGCGCTTTACAGGGAGATTTCTTCCTGCAGCAACTTCGAGGATTTCCAGGCCAGGCGGGCCGGAATCCGGTTCAAGAGAAAGGGTGCAGGCGGAACCGAGTTGGTCCACACCCTGAATGGATCCGGTCTTGCGGTGGGCCGGACCCTGGTGGCTGTGCTGGAGAATTACCAGCAGAAGGACGGCACTGTCCTGATACCGCGGGCTCTCCAATCTTACATGGGAGGAATCGAGTTCATTAAGCCTAGACAAAAATGATACCGAGCGACGATCAACTGCATACCTGGCTGGATTATCAGAAACGATCATACCGCAGGGCCCGAAGAAAAGAGATCGCGAGAAAAGGGGCGTGGCTCGTGGCTTGGCTGGCCCTTTGCGCTCTCGTGCTCAGTCTGACTTTTCCCACGGGATCTCTGATCTCTGCGGTCTTTGAAGAGGGACGGCGGCCTTCTCCGGTCACCACGATTGCAGAGGAGTCAAAGCCGAAGACCTTGTCGAGAGAGGACCTTCGGGGGTTGCTCGCTCAGGTCAAGCTGACAGACATCTCTTTTGCAGATGTCTACCATGTGGAGGCTCCTGCGGGCCGATTTACACTCGAGACGTCTATTGACAGAGATCTCCAGCGATTCGTTATGGACCTTCTCAACCGTTCCATGACCCAACATTCGGCGGCAGTCGTGATCCGGCCGGACAACGGTCAGGTTCTCGCCATGGCGAGCTATGAAAACAACGGGAACGGTGGAAAAGGGGGAAACCTTTGCCTTCGTGCAGACTTTCCTGCGGCGAGCCTTTTCAAAATCGTCGCAGCCGCTGCGGCCGTTGAGGCTCGCGGCATGAGCCCGGAAACACCTCTGGCGTTCAGAGGTCAGAAATACACGCTCTATAAAAGTCAGCTCAAGGAGGACAAGGCAAAGAAGGGAAAGAACCAGAGCCCCGGCACAAAAACGACGCTCGGAGAAGCCTTCTCGGATTCCATCAATCCCGTTTTCGGAAAGCTCGGTATCCACTACCTCGGGACCGAGTTGACCTCCGAGTACGCGGAGCGGTTTCTCTTCAATCGCCTTATCCCCTTTGATCTCTTCGTTGCTCCGAGCCGCTACGTGAAACCCATGGACGACTATGCTCTGGCGGAGGTGGCCTCGGGCTTTAACAAGAGGACACTCATTTCGCCCCTCCATGCAGGCCTGATCACTGCATCGATTGCGAATGGGGGAACCATGATGGCGCCGTGGCTGGTTAAGACCGTCAGGAACGATGCGGGAGAAGTTCTTTATGAGGCTGCTCCTTCCGTGCTCGCCAGCCCGATCAACAAGAAAACGGCGAGCAAGATGATGGTGCTCATGGAGGGGACGGTTGTGGAGGGAACGGCCAAGAGAGCCTTTCAGCCCCTGCAGCGGAAGAGGGAGCTGAGGTATGTCGACTTGGGCGCCAAGACAGGTACGATCAATGGGGCCACGGATCAGTGCAAGTACGAATGGTTGACGGCGTTCGCGCTTCCCTCGGATGGAGACGGAGGCCTGTGCATCACGGTCATGACGGCCCATGGAGAGAAAATCGGCGTGCGAGCCAAGGATATTGCGAGACTCATTATCGACCGGCATTATCGCTCGTAGGTCAAACCGAGCGCATTGAAGAAGGCCCACGGTACAAGGCGCACGGCACACGGAAATTGTCTCATTCTATTTGTACGTGTGCCCTTGTCCCGTCCACCGTTTGCCTTGCACTGTTTTTTTCTCCGAGTTCCTGGAGAGGAGATTGGGATATGTGCGGTATTGTTTGTTATGTAGGTGAGAGAGAAGCCAGGCCGATCATTATGGAAGGCTTGAAGCGTTTGGAATATCGCGGGTATGACTCCGCTGGAATTGCTGTACAGGATGGTAAGAACGTCTCCTTTTTCAGGTCTGTGGGAAAGATCGCGGAGCTGGAGAGAAAGATCGGAGAACTCGCGATCCCAGGGTCCTCCGGCATCGCTCACACCCGATGGGCAACCCACGGGGAACCGAATGAAAGGAATGCCCACCCTCACCGGGATCAGGCAGAAAACGTCTTCCTGATCCACAACGGCATTATCGAAAACTTCTACAGCCTCAANAAGAANCTGGAAAAATCCGGCGTCTCTTTCCGGTCTGACACAGACACGGAGGTTCTCGCCCATCTGATCGCGCTCCACTACGACGGAAACCTGGGCGAGGCTGTGAGGAAAACCATGTCGCAGGTGGAGGGGACCTTCGGGATTGCCGTGATTCACAGACAGTCTCCCGGGCAGATCGTGGTGGCCAGAAGAGGAAGCCCGCTCATCATCGGTGTTGGTGAGGACGGCCATTTTGCCGCATCCGATGTGGGGGCCATGGTGCGATACACGAACAAGGTGGTCCACCTCAGCGACAATGAAATGGCCACGCTGACGCGAGGGGGATTCACCCTGTCCACAGCCCAGGCCAAGACCATCACCAGAGCAACGGAGACCGTGGAATGGCAGCCCGAAGATGCGGAACTGAGCGGGTTCCCCCACTTCATGCTGAAAGAGATCTATGAACAGCCGGAAACCATCATGAATGCCATGAGGGGAAGAATTGAACCGAGCGAGGGCGTCCCAAAACTGGGCGGCATTATGCCGGTGTGGGATCAACTCAAGGACTCCCGGCACATCGTGATAGTGGCCTGCGGGACCTCCTTCCACGCCGGGTGTGTGGGCCGATACATTTTCGAGCGGCTGACGGAGATTGATGTGCAGGTGGAGATCGCCTCGGAGTTTCGGTACAGAAAACTGAATTTCCCGCCCAACACCTTCATCATCGCCATCAGCCAGTCTGGGGAGACGGCAGACACTCTTGCAGCGATCCGGGAGGCTCGGCGAAAAGGAGCCCGCCTCCTGGGGATTGTGAATGTGGTGGGAAGCTCGATTTCAAGGGAGACAGAGGCAGGGGTCTACAACCACGCGGGCCCGGAGATCGGAGTGGCCTCCACAAAGATCTTCATCAGCCAGCTCACGATCCTCACCCTCTTGGCGGTTCTCCTGGGCCGGCATCAGAAACTGTCCCTCACCGAGGGAGTGGAGGCGATCCACGCCCTCACCGCTCTGCCCGAGCAGGTCAGAAAAGTCCTCTACCAGGACAACCACATCCAGGCCATTGCGGACAAGTACTTCAAGCGCAGCAACTGGCTGTTCCTGGGGAGAAAGTACCAGTACCCCATTGCCCTGGAAGGCGCGCTGAAGCTGAAGGAGATCTCTTACATCCACGCAGAAGGCTATGCCGCCGGAGAAATGAAGCATGGACCTATCGCCCTCATTAGCCCGGAAATGCCCACGGTGGCGGTTGTCCCCAAAGATTCCATGTACGAAAAAATGATCAGCAACATTCAGGAGATCAAGAGCCGCAGAGGCCCTGTGATCGCCATAGCCACGGAGGGGGATGAGAAGATCAAGGAGATGGCGGACGAGGTGATCGAAGTCCCGGCGACGCTGGAGTACCTTTACCCGATTCTGACGGTGGTTCCTTGCCAGCTTCTGGCCTACCACTGCGCCAGATTTCTGAGCAGGGACATTGACAAGCCGAGGAATCTGGCGAAGAGCGTCACGGTGGAGTGAGGGTCACACCATCAACTCGCTTGTCTTTTCGATCGTCAAAGCGGCGGCCAGGATTTGCCTGGCCCCTTTTTTTGAGCTTCGTGTGCGGGGGCAGGAAAACGTCCCTCGGAGAAGTTCCTTCATCCTTCTTCCGAAACACCAGCGATGGGAAGACATTCCCCTGCTGGGGCTCGCCTCTCCGGTGCCTCTCTATTATGTCGCAAAGAACGAGCTTTTCACGAATCGCCTTTCAAACTGGTTCATGACGTCTCTCGGAGGCATACCCCTCGACCGGCGCCGGCCTCTGGCGAGCAGGAACTCGATCAAAGCCATCGTGGGGCTTCTGAAAGGCGAGGCCGGAGTCGTGGTGTTTCCGGAAGGAACCTACTACAGGAACCGCATGGGTTCAGGCCATGTGGGGCTTATTCGCCTGATTCATTCTCAGATCGAGGTCCCTTTTATTCCGGTGGGAACCCGTTATTCACGAGAGGGCATGCGGAGAAGCGTGGACATCAAGTTCGGCAAAACCATCCCCTGGGACTCATCGATGGCGCCCGAAGAATTTCTTGCTGCGGCCATGAAGGAGATCAGAACCCTTTCCGGATTGTAACGACGAAACGTCACTCCCACAGACTCTCCTCGTAGATCCTGTACTCCGTCTCGCTCATGCCGAGCTTTGAGTAAACCGCCATGGCCGCTCTATTGCTTTNTGCAACATAGAGACGAAACCCGCACACCTCNGNGGTGCTCTTGGCGCGGGCCTTGACGGCATCATAGAGGGCTCGATAGATGCCGAGGTTACGGAATTCGGGTGGAACATAGACGCTCTGGATCCACCAGAAAACCCCGTTTCGCCAGTCACTCCATTCTTTGGTGACCAGCAAGGAACCTGCCACCCGTCCGTTCAANTCAGCGACCAGGTAGAAGCCGTGATCAGGGTACCTGATGACCGCCCTCATCCCCGCTTTCACTTTGGCGGAAGACAGAATCTTGTTTTCAGTCTCTCGCGCCATGGCGAGATTGAAGTCCGTGAGCGCGGGGATGTCTTGTTCGCGTGCATCGCGAACGGCGATGGTTGAGCCCATGCGTATTGTTCTCCTCGTCCTCAGAAGGTCAGACTCTCGCAATCAACACCTTGTCCACACGGCGGCCGTCCATGTCCATCACCTCAAAACGAAACCCCTCCCACTCGAAGTGTTCCCCCGTCGCCGGTATGCCTCCGAGTTGGGTCATCATGAAGCCGCTCACCGTGTGGTATCGGCCGGATTCCTCGTCGGGCAGTAGGTCGATGGCGATTATTTCTTTGAGCTTGTCGATATCCAAGAGCCCGTCCACAAGCCAGGAACCGTCTGCTCGGACCGTCACCTCCGGTTCATGGGGCTCATCCCGGGAAGGGAGTTCCCCCACGATGGCTTCCAGGATGTCTCTATCCGTGACGAGACCCTGGATGCCTCCATATTCGTCGGTGACGAGCGCGAAGTGGGTGCCTTCTCTTTTGAACAGCTCGAGCACCCTCAATGCAGAAGCGGTCTCGGGAACAAAGAGGGGAGGCCCAAGGGCTTGTCGAAGGTTGGTGGGTTGGCCGCCGAGGGATTGCTTGAGGATATCTTTTGCGGAGACAATACCCAGGACGTTGTCGAAGCTCCCTTGGATGACCGGAAAGCGCGAATGCCGGCTGTTCACAATCTTCGCGCGGAGGACTTCCGGGGAATCTGCTGCGTCGATCCACACCATCTGAGTCCGCGGTGTCATAAAGGCCCCGATGGGCCTCTCGTCCAATCGCAGGACCCCTTCGATCATGTCCTGCTCGGATTCCTCGAAAACGCCCAGCGCAGTGCCCTGCTCAACGAGGATCTTGATCTCTTCAGGGGTGACGTGGGGTTCCAAGGAGGGTTTGACCTTAAATAACCTGAGGACCAGGTCCGTGGACAGGCCGAGCAGCCGTACGAGAGGAAAAGCAAGGGAAGACAGAACACGCATCGGAGCAGCCACGGCAGAGGCGATTCGCTCCGCGTGGGCCAGAGCGATTCGCTTGGGGGCGAGTTCACCCAGCACGAGGGAGAAGAACGTGATCGCCACGACCACAACGCCTACGCCGATGATCCCCGCATAGGGCGCGAGTAAGGGCACACCGACGGCAAGACGCTCGATTTCGTGGGCCAGAGTTGCACCTCCGAAAGCTCCTGCAAGGATGCCGACCAGAGTGATCCCAATTTGAACGGTTGCCAGGAACCGGTTCGGGTGAGTCGCCAATTCGAGTGCGGCCCGGGCACCGGCATCTCCCGAATTGGCCGACTGCTGCAAACGGGCTTTTCTGGCTGCAACAATGGCGATTTCAGACATGGCCAGAAGACCGTTGGCAGCGATCAAAAGAAAAATCACCAAAGTCTCCAGAACAAAGGTAGTCAAGAGATCACTCTCCTTTCCTTTTCAAAGCAAGTTTGATCCACCGCGGAGCCTTTTCTAGGATCCTAAAAAAGCCCCTGCACGCAGGTTGCTCAAAGACGCTCGGATACAAGGCGCCCGAAATCCCGAGGAGTGAATCGTACAGTCCAGTACGTCGCAACGACGAGGGAAAAGGCCACGCCGCCCTTCGACGTTGCTCAGGGCCATGAGCCTGTCGAATGGTAGATGGGCGTTTTTCAGCAACCTGCTGGGGGTCAAGGCTCGTAGGCATAACTCCATGTCTCCGTGAGAATGTCATCTCCCACTTTGAGAAAGGCTCGAAGCTCTACAGGTTCCCTTGCTCTTGGTCGATCTTTATCCGTAGCAAGGGGCTCATCAAGAAGAATCTGAAACACGAGACGCCAGCCGCCGGTGAACCTGTTTTTGTAGACCTGTTGCTCTATAAACTTTGCGCCGGAGCCGACCGTCACGACGCCTTCGACCGGCTTGTCCGCCGGAAGAGAGTCGAGGGGATTGCCGGAGAAGTCGACGACGAAAATCCTGGCCCCCTCCGCCTTGGTCCTAGCGGTCCTGGTGGCGACCACTCTGCCCGCTGGAGGACGAGGGCTCTCTGTGGAATAGTGCCAGACCATCTGGTACGCAAAAGAGAGGGGCTCCCCCTGCTCAGGGAGTTTGGAAGGCACAAAAAAGGCGACGATGTTGTCATAGACCTCCTTGTCCGTCGGGATCTGGATCAGTTCCACCCGTCCTTGCCCCCATCGGCTTGCGGGACTGATCCAGAGGCTGGGGCGGTTTTCATAGTTGCTCTCAAGGTCCTGGTAATGGTCGAAGTCCATGTCCCTTTGACTGAGGCCGAACCCTGCGGGGTTATTGACCTGAAACGAGTTGATGAGCAATGTCTTGGGATTGACCAAGGGTCGCCAGATCCACTCCCCAGTGGATGTGGCGATCATGAGACCATCCGAATCATGAATCTCAGGCCGAAAATCGTCCATGACTTTGGCGTAGGAGTTCTCGCCGTGGTGAAACATGCTGGTGATAGGCGCGATACCAAGCTTTGCGACCGGTTTACGGAGAAACAGCGTGACTTCGACATCGATGACGGTTTCTTTTCCCGGATGGATGACAAAATGATAGGCTCCGGCAACGCTGGGGCCGTCCATCAGGGCGTAAAAGCTGAGGTCCTTGGCATCAGGTTGCGGTTCGTGAATCCAGAATTTTCTGAAATCGGGGAACTCCTCGCCTGAAGGAAGTACGGTATCAACGGCAAGACCCCTGGCCGACAGACCATAATTCATGTGCTGTCCAACGGCCCTGAAGTAGCTGGCTCCGACGAACACGGCGACTTCATCGTGATAATCCGGCTTGTTGATCGCGTAATGGATACGAAACCCTGCAAAGCCGAGATGGTCCGGCACCAGAGCCTCAACCTCTTTGCTTGGATACGAGAAGAAGTCCTTTGAAAAAGGGATGGGCTTCACCTCTCCCTTGGGGCTGATGGTATAGAGACCTACCGTGCGGTCATAGTAAAGTCCCGGGTGGAAAAACTGAAGCGTGAACGGGAGACCTTCTTTGCGCCATAAAGATCGGTCAGGCTTGAACCGGATGTTGCGCCACTGATCATAGTTGTCGACTAAAAGGGTATCCGGCACTTCTCCTTTCGGGCTTTTGTAAGGTTTTTCGGATAGCTTCTTTGCCTCCTGCACCACATTCTGGAAAGAGAAGGGGTCTCTTGCAAGGGCTTCTCCCTGCGCGAAGCACGCTCCAAAGCCAAAGAGCGAAAACCAGAAGAAAAGCAAAATACCCCCTTTTAAAGGTCGCGTTATCAGTTTGCTCGTGCAAGATCCCATCATTTTCTACCTCCTCCGCACTACCTTATCCTTTTCTTGTAGCTCGTGGCAATCCCCGCTCGACTGCCCGGCTGAACGCTGGTTTCAAAGTCAGTCCGGTCCTTCATGTACTGATAGTATCGATCCGTATCGCTCACATAGGCTCCCCGGTATGCAGGTGCAGGTTCTTCCACGTTATGTGCTGTGACGCATCCGCCCGGTTCAATTCTTGGGACCAACGCCTTTGCATAGTTGATGTACCAGTCCTTGTCCGCATCGATGAAAACGAAGTCAAAAGGCCCAGGAAGATCACTGACCAACTGATGGGCATCGGCGTTCCTCGCGTCGATGTATTCACTGAGGCCTGCTTCCTTGAAGTTGGCCAGCGCCTGTCTGTATCGATTCTCATCGATTTCAATTGTGATCAGTCTCCCGCCGGTTTTGCTCAGGGCCCACGCAATCCAGACGGCTGAATGCCCGGTCGATGTTCCCACCTCCAGCGCGCGTTTGTATCGATTCTGCAGAATGATGTTGTAGAGGATCCTTCCGTCTTCTTCCGGAACATTCCAGTCATGCCAGTGGTTCTTCATCTTGCCGAGAAAGGCTTTCACCTTTGCATCAAGGGCGCTATTGAGTTCCCGATCCTGAGCGGAACAGGGCAGGGCGGATGCAAACAGGGTGCCCAGCAGCAGCACTAAGACCATGGAGAAACCTTTTTTCATTGTGCCCATTTCTATTTCCTCGAACAGCCGCAAGGATCAGCAGGTCTTCCTGATGCCCATCTTGGATAGGATGTCCTCCATGAGGCACCACTTGGTGAAAGCGGATTGCAGCAGGTTCAGACCAACAAAAGCAGTGAAAAGGTGCCAGTAGGGGCTGTGAATATACCCCAGAGCCAGAGATCCGAGAACAAAACTCCCTGCAATAGCCCGGATTAACGCTTCCATTTTCATGGTAGTCCCTCCTCGCAAAGAAACCATAGGGTTTTTCTCCTGACGTTTTAATGGCAAAGGTCCTGTGTTTTGTCAACTCTTCTAGATTGCCTTCCTCTTCAGGGCTGCGCCACTCTCCATGACTTGTTGAATCCCATTGGGCGCATCCCCGCCGGCATTCTTTGTATTCGCCATACCGGCGAAAGCCGGTATCCAAACAAGCTTAGTGGATTCGTTCCTAANAGGTGACGAAATTTGTCAGATTTTACCTTGTTTCCGCAAGAAAAGGGGCAATTCNAGAACCAAATGAATTGCATTCAGGAAGGTAGGCGAGGAACAGCCGGCCTTTGATGAGCGGCTCCAACCGCAGCCGAGTATCGGGAGCAATCGCAGACGGAAAAGGGGAGATGATGGGCCAAGCAGTGCAATTCTGTGAAATCAGACAATATTTTTGGCGCAGGTTTCATACCCCTTTAAGCTTTCGAACGGGGCAATCCTCCATGGACTTCTGTGTTGCGATAGAAGAGGGTCACATGGCTGAACGCGCGCATGTATTTCCTGCATTTTGGTCCGGGAGTTGCATTTTCTACTTCCATCAACATTAAGAGAGTATGAATCATGGCATCCTTGTTAATTCCTTCCCGCTTCTTAACTTACCTGCAGAACTTACAGAGATGGGGAAGAGAGCAATACCATGAAGGTCGGTACCGTTTTCGGCGGAAGGGTATTCAGCAATGAAAAAGGCACTCCTGGCCATATTTTTCATTCTTACTCTGGCTCAAAGCGCGTGGGCCGCAAGCTTTGAGGAGGATAGGTTTGTCCAGGATTTGGTTGCGCGAATTTCTCATGAGACTCTCAACAGCGAGTATGACAAGGCGATCAGCAGAAGCCAGCAGTTGATCCGTAGCTATCCTAAAGAACCTTTCCCGCGTTTTCTTCTCACCACCATTTACATGTACATTCTCAGGTCTTACTGGGATTTTCCTGCCGATGAGCAGTACGAGAGATACAAAAGAAAATTCTCAAGTGCAGCGGCAGATGCCAGGAAAGCCTGCGATGAATACCCCGTTCAAAATGCCACGATCTACTTCCTGAAAGGAATGGTCCTCGGAGTAGAGGGCATGGTTCATCTCCAGGACAAGGAGTACCTGGATTCCTACTCCAAAGGCAAAAGCGCGGTTGCAGCTCTGGAAAAATCTCTGGAGATCGATCCTACGAACTATGACGCCTATCTTGGTTTGGGCATGTTCGAATACTATTGTTCGAAGCTTACCGGCGCCGTCAAGGTTCTTGCCTGGTTGGTNGGGTTCAGCGGGAACGCTGAGAAAGGGATCGAGTATGTGACTAAGGCCATGACCCGAGGTAAATATGCTGAAGGCCCGGCNAGGGTTTTTCTCGCCTATGCTTACATCCAGTATGAAGACAAGCTCGATGAGGGCGTGGAGCTTGCGAAAAGCCTTCGCGCACAGTACCCGAGAAATTTCACCTTCATTGAATACATCTTGCGGGCGGCCAGGAANTTGCCTCCTGAGAGAGCGACAGAGGGTCTCAAGTGGATTGACACCTATGTGAGGACTCCGAACTGGAAAGANGAAGTCATTTTGTTTGTGCCATTCAATCTGGANGAGGTGGATTACGTCCAAGCGAGCCTGTATCTCGTGCGGAATGACTACGCTGCAGCTCGGAATCTCTTGGANCCTGTCTCAGCGTGCAGCAACCATATCGACGAATTCAGCACCGAGGTGAACCTGGCCCTGCTCTATGTGTATGCGAGGACCGCCAACCACGACAAGGCACGGGAAATCTACTCACTCATCATGAACCGCAAATCCATCAACGATTCCCATTCCAAAGCCAGAGACATACTCAAAACCTAGTCCGGCAGGAACAGGTCATCCGTGGTTTATTCAGACAACTGGAGTTCCGGCTTCCCTGGCGATTGCTTCAGTCGGCAAACGGGTAATAGAGCATGAAAACCAGCCCCAGCAGGACCGGACCACCGATGCTCCATTTTGTCGATCAGATCGGATCCCATCGCTGCCGGTGCAAGCCCGACAACTCCCTCATGGCGCCTTTCCTGCTAAAGCGGCATGGACGAAACAGAAGAGGGCGGGTACCTTGCCCGCAGTCGAGCCATCTCGTAGAGTAAGGTATCTCGTTTCCATTTCAGAATGAGTCAAGTGTTCGATGACGACGTAACCGCGTTCAGCCAGAAAAGCGTCGATCTTCCCGCGGGGAATCCCAAATCGAGTCGGTTCAGCTGAAAATTTGGATTGCATATGCTCCCTGAGCTTCTTGGCCCCCTCTTCGCTCAGCGCCTCAACCGAAACCGAGGCATAGTCAAAGCAGATGGAGCTGCCGGCACAGGCTATGGCCCTAATCGCCGCAAGGGTGTCCTCGACCACCTTCGCTGACAGATAGTAAGTGACGCCTTCCCAGACGAAGAGCGCCCTTTGGTCTTTCGAAAAGCCGGCGGAAAGCAACGTGTCCCTCAGATCGTCCTTATTGAAATCAACGGGTACAAGCAGCAGATGGGCTGGATAAGGAATGCCGGCCTGCTCCAGCACTTCCTTCTTGCGAACCTGCGTGGGCCGCGCGTCGAGCTCAAAGATCCTCGTCTCTCCGGCAAGATCCTTGAAGCGGTAGGGGCGACTGTCATATCCCGCGCCAAGGAGCACAATTTGAGGTACGTTCAGCAATGCATCTCTCAGGACATCGTCGAAGAACGCCGTGCGGGCGATCATGAACTCGTACGCGCCGGGCGCGATTCTGTTCTTTATCACCCACTGCCGCACCGCAGGGTCTTTGAGGGGCGCCTTCCGATCTTCAGTGAGGAACAGTTCGGCAAGGGTGTCAGCTCCTCTGATCTCCTCCCTCTCGTCATGTGCCGCCAGAGCGCGTAGGGTGGCAGTGGCCATNGCTGTTTCAGAGGGCTGGTGTTCAACAGATCTTCGACTGGTTTCCGTTTCCGGAGACTCGGACATCACGGATCCTTTCAACGCCGGCTGTTGCCAAAAACGCCTCGAGCCTAATCCGGTAGCCAGGGGTTTNAGGCAGGCCGTTTCTTCATTTTCTTGATCTCTTCTTCTACTTCCGCAGCCCCCTCGGCATAGAATTTTTCTTCATCGGGGGCAAGCTCGCGGAGTAATCTCAGAAATTCGCCGGCGTGGACGCGTTCCTCATCCGCTATGTCCTTGAGCACTTCTTTGGCGAGCTTGTTGTCCGTTGACTCGGCAAGCTGCATGTACATCTGAACCGCTTCGTACTCAGCGGCCACCATGAAACGAATTGCTCTGACAAGCTCCTGTTTCGTGAGCTTCCTGTCTTTTGCCAACCCTGAAAAGGGCGATCCGAACTCTGGCATTTTTATTCTCCTTTCTTTCTGATGTCGTAAGCCCAGGGCACAGCCTTCTACAACCTGTCCGCAATCCAGACTTTGATGATCGATTGACGGGACAAAGAGCAAATATCGAGGCTCATCAGCAACTCTTCCTATACCAAATGTCGACCAAAAAGCAACCCTTGCTCATCGTTTTTAATTGTGGGATAGTTGCCGTTCATNTGCGTGAGGAACCTTTATCGTACGGTTCGCTTTGGTTGGTCGCTTTGCAAATGCTATCTAAACTCTAGGATGAGTTCAGAGGATGGACGCGGGGCGTCGGATAATAGAAGTTCTCCAGAGAGGATTAGGAAATGGAGTATTTCCGGGGGCGGTGGCGCTAGTCGCGCAGCGGGGGAAGGTTGTCTTCTTCGAACATATTGGATATCGTTCACTGGTGCCTGAGCGTGCTCCAATGAAAAGAGACACCATCTTCGATCTCGCTTCTCTCACTAAGACCTTTGCCACAGTGCCAACAGTCATGAAGCTCGTGGATGATGGAAAGATTGCACTAGATGATCCTCTTTCGAAGCTTATCCCCTATGCAAACCTCGGGGACAAAAGAGATCTCACACTGCGGCTGCTCCTGACTCACTCTGCGGGTCTGATTGATTGGAAGCCATTTTATGAGCAGCTTAGGGATCAACCACTAAGAGATCGAAAGAGACTGCTTAGAGAGTGGATCATTGAGGAGCCCTTTGCCTATGAACCGAGGAAGGGGAATATTTACAGCGATCTCGGATTCATGCTTCTGGAATGGGTCATCGAGGAGAAGACAGGGAAGACTCTGCCGGAGTTTGTACAAAAGAATCTCTATGGGCCGTTAGGATTGAAGAGAACACTCTACCAGGGAACGAGTGAGGAGGCAAATCCCCCCCGACCCCCCTTTACGAAAGGGGGGAAAGCCCCCCTCCCCCAACCCCTCCCGCCAGGGGAGGGGAGAGTTCTGCAAGGTGTGGGAACCGAGGAATTTGCGGCGACGGAGGATTGTCCGTGGAGGAAAAAGGTGCTGCAAGGCGAAGTTCACGATGACAATGCATGGACCCTCGGCGGGTACTCCGGGCATGCGGGGCTGTTCAGCACAGCTGAAGAGATCTTCGTGATGGCTAATATGTTGAGGGAACACCACTTGGGGAAAAGGACCGACTTCTTCAAGCCGGAGACGGTGAGGGAGTTTTTCAGAAGGCAGGACATCGTCAAGGGAAGTGACTGGGCTCTAGGATGGGACACAAAGGCCTTGGAAGGAAGCAGCGCTGGCAAGTACTTTTCAAGGGATAGCGTAGGGCACAC
>JGI20214J51650_10001324_pt1 | contig 15701 bp, 10 predicted proteins | sample WetSurMetagenome_FD_51650 | JGI IMG/M metagenome (IMG submission 51650) | reverse complement strand
GTAACACTGGTGCGGGGGCGAGCACCGGGGTCTTCGTCGTGATGGCCTCCGGCGGGGAGACGAGTGCCGCACTCTCGACGGAGGTTCAGCGTCTTTCAACGGGCATCGGCCGTCGCCGGGCTCCCGCGCTGGCGTTTAACCCCTTCACCAACGGCTACCTTGCGGTCCGACTGGAAGGAGGCGGCGACGAGTGTACGTCGGCCATGCCGTGCGACATCGTCGGCCAACTCCTTGACAACCAGGGGGCCCCGCTCCCCGGAACCGAGATGGTCATCTCGAGCGCGACGCCGGCCGTGGGTCGCCCGGCGGTTGTCCACAATCCCATCGCGAACCAGTTCCTCGTCGTGTGGACGGAAGCGCCGGGTAGCACGACCGAGATTGCCGCCTGCATCGTCAACGCCGATGGCTCGCTCCCCTCCGCAGGGTTCTCGCTCACTCCCGGCGCGATCACGGCCGGCCAGGCGTTCCCAGCCGTGGCCGTGGATCCGAATACGGGTCGCTTCCTGATCGCGTGGTCCGATGACCGAAACGGAAACCCGGATATCCTCGGCCGGTTCGCGGCCGTTGACGGAACGCTCGATCCTGTCTTCACGGTGACGAACGCCGCGGGCGTCCAAACATGGCCCGCCATCGCGTTCAACGCTGCGACGAATCAGTTTCTCGTCGTGTGGGAGGATTGGCGGACGACTGCGAACCAGGGGGATATCCGCGGCCAGCTCGTCAACGCGAGCGGGAACCTGGTCTCCGGGGGAGCCGTCGCCATCGTGACGGGGACGGCCGCCGAACGGGCCCCGGTGCTCGCGTACCACCCGGCTCTCCGTCAATATCTCCTCGCATGGGAGGAAGAACAGGGCGGGGTTGCGGACATCCGTGCCATCATCCTCGGGAACAACGGTCTCCCCCCGGCAGGCTCGGCCGTGATCGATGTTGCCGTCGGCGGCGGCGACCAGCGAAACGCGGCGCTGGTGGGAATCCCGGTCACGGATCAGTTCCTGGTGGTGTGGGAGGATCGACAGGTGGGGCAGGTCGCCGCGCGGTTCGTGCAGGCTGCAGGGGGCATGAGCGAGGTCTTCGGGATCAGTCCGGACCCCGGTCCCGCACGCTCCCCGGCGGTGGCCTTCAACGTGCTGGATCTCCGCATCCTCGTGCTGTGGACGAACGAGACCACGCCCGTGTTGGCGCAGGCGACCCCGCGTTCCCTGGGGTCCGTTCTGGCCCGTGCCGTGTCCTGGGTATTTTCGGGGCCGGCGATCGCGGAGGCGCAGACCGCGTCCTCCGACGTGTTTGCCCGCGGCCTGACGATCACCGCGGCCAACTCTCAGAGCACCGGGAGCGTCGCGGCCACAGGTGGGAGTGGCGGCGGCGGGGGCGGTGGGGGTGGCGGCTGCTTTATCGCAACCGCGGCGTACGGCTCCCCGCTTGCGCCACAGGTCAACCTCCTGCGGGAGTTTCGGGATCGGTACCTGCTGACGTCTGCCGAGGGGCGCGCCGTGGTTGCGTGGTACTACCGGGTGAGCCCACCGCTGGCACGCGTGGTCGCGAATTCGACGCCGCTCCGACTGGTCACGCAGGCCATCCTGACGCCGGTGGTGGCGGTGGTCGGCGTGATGATGTGGTCTCCCATCCTCGGCCTCGGCTTGCTGGCGCTGCCATTCGCTGCGGGTCTCTGCCTCGTCCTGCGCACCTTCGTCGCGCGGTCGAGCAGCTACGGACGAACGGGGCGAGGGCTGTGGATCCTCCTGCTCCTCCTGGTCTTTCCGTCCGTGACCGCCGCGGAGGCCAAAAAGCCCGTGCGAACCGCCGCGGAGGCTATGAAACCCCAGAAGGCGGCCGCAGAACCTTCGGGACCGCAGTCCTCGGCCGAGGTGGCCTTCGTGGACCCGCGGCCCTTCGCCGTGGTGACCGAGGTGGCCACCAAGCGGCGGCGGCTATACGAGGTCGGGGACCATATCCAGGATGCCCGGGGTTCCGGCGTGAAGGTGGAGCAGATCGTCCGTGGCTCTGTGCTGCTCCGCGACACGCGGAACCAGAAGGCTGGTTGGGTGGCCGTGGGAGAGGCCGTGCCGACGATGGCCGATCGGCGCGTCACGGCGACGGCGTTTCTCCGCCACCTCGAGTACCGATACCGCCCCGCGTCACAGGCGCTTGACCCGGAAGCGCGGGTCCTCGACCTGCGGGGAGACCGCGTCATTGTCGAGATGGACACACCGTCGGCATCGAGCCCGCAAGCTGTGGCGGCGGCGCCCGGCGGGGACATCTCGCTGCCGGTCATCGATTCCAGTGCGAAGCTCGACGAGACGCTTCTGGGGCGCGTGCGGGTTCGCGCGGCCGGTCGGGACACGTATGAGGTGAACGCGGCCGACCTGCAGGACGTGTTGGATCAGACCGGTCGGGTCCTCGCCGAGGCCTGGCCCACCGTGCGTCCCACGATCTCGATCCAGGAAGGCGTCGCGATGCAGGTCCGTTCCGCCGTTGCCGACGGGACCTTCGGCAGTCGGGGATTCCGTGTGAGTGATCCGAAAATGGCCGCGCGGGGCGGCCTGACCGCCGGCGATGTCATCCTGGCTGTGAACGGGCAGTCCGTCACCGGTTTTTCCGACGTGTATCGGATCTACCAAGATGTCCGACGGAATTCCACCCTTGCGACCGTATCCCTCGACATCGAGCGTCAGGGGCAGCTGATGACCAAGACATACCGCATCCGCTAGCGATCTCCGTCCGATCTTCACGGCGGTCCGAAGACTCCCCGCCTTCCGCTTAGGAGCCGTTACGAAATGACTTGTCCATTTGTTGTAATTTCGTTTCGGCTCCTTATGCCGTGTCCGGAATGTCTCCGGTCAAGTTATTCTCTGACAACGGCTTAATCTGGTACCCTCACCGTGCCTTCCCGACCATCGCCGGTTGCCGGATGGCGGGCGATGGCGTCCGGACGCCTTTCCCTGCGAGGACACCATGAACTCCAACAGATTGCCGCGGACCGTCATTCCACGCCGGTATCAGATTCACATTGAGCCCGATTTGACGGCCGGAACCTTCGCCGGAGACGAGACGATCGAGGTGGCAGTGGGCGAACCCACGGCGGAGGTGTTGCTGAACGCCGCCGATCTGACGATCTCTTCGGCAGGTATCGAGGACGGTGCGGGGCGGCAGTTCGTCGCGACGATCGCGCCGGATGAGGCGGCCGAGCGAGTCTCTTTGCGCTTCGCCGAGCCGCTCCAGCCGGGGCCATGGCGCCTCGCCCTGACGTTTGCCGGAGTGCTGAACGACCGGTTGCGCGGATTCTATCGCAGCAGATTCACGGCGGGGGATGGAAGCGTGGCGTCCCTGGCGGTCACCCAGTTCGAAGCCACCGATGCCCGTCGCGTCTTTCCCTGCTGGGATGAGCCCGCCTTCAAGGCGGTGTTCCAGGTGACGCTGGTCTTGGACGAGGCGCTGGCGGCGGTGTCCAACACGTCGGTTGCCAGAGTCCAGCCAATCCCGGAGCGCGGCAAGCGGGCGGTGGTCTTCGCACCGACCGTTCCGATGTCCACGTATCTCGTGGCGTTCGTGGTCGGGCCGCTGGAGTCGACCGACGCTGTCCGGGCAGGCGGGGTTCCGATCCGGGTCTGGGCGGTTCCGGGAAAGGGGCGCCTTGCCTCGTTCGCGCTGGAGGTGGCAGCGTTCTCCGTGCGCTTCTTCCAAGAGTATTACGACGTGCCGTATCCGGGGGACAAGCTCGACTTGATCGCCATCCCCGATTTCGCCTTCGGCGCCATGGAAAACCTGGGCGCCATCACGTTTCGCGAGACCGCGCTGCTGGTGGACGAGGCCGGCGCGACTCATGGGGAGCGAGCCCGGGTGGCGCACGTAGTGGCCCACGAGATCGCCCACATGTGGTTCGGGGATCTGGTGACGATGGCATGGTGGAACGGACTCTGGCTGAACGAGGCCTTCGCCACGTTCATGGAGGTGCTGGCGGTCGACGCTTGGAAACCCGCCTGGGGGCGGTGGGACAACTTCGGCGCGTCGCGGACCGCGGCCTTCCTGACGGATGGCCTGCGATCCAGCCGTCCGATCGAGTTCGACGTGACGGCCCCGAAGGACGCCGAAGCGATGTTCGACGTGCTCACATACGAAAAGGGTGGGGCCGTCCTCCGGATGCTGGAGCAGTATCTCGGTCCGGAGGTCTTTCGCGACGGCGTCCGAAAGTACCTGGTCGCGCACCAGTTCTCCAATGCCGAGACGACGGATCTCTGGAGGGCACTAGAGAGCGCATCCGGTCAACCGATCCCGGAGATGATGGACGGGTGGATCTTCCGGCAGGGGTTTCCCCTGGTGACCGTGGAGGCGGACGGTACGGGGGAAATCGTGCGCTTCAGCCAACGCCCGTTCCGGTATCTGGTCGATGGCGACGACACGACCTTCACCTGGCAGGTTCCGATCACCTATCGCGCCCGAGTGAACGGCACCATCATTCGCGGCCGTATCCTTCTCTCGACCGAGGAAGAGCGCGTCAGCTTCCCGGGCAAGCCGGACTGGCTCGTGGCGAACGAGGGGGGCCACGGTTTCTACCGTGTGCGATACGGGCGGACACTCCTGGCACCGCTCCTACACGCTCCCACCGAAACGTTGGCGACCATCGAGCGATTCAACCTCGTCAGCGACGCCTGGGCGNCGGCCGTGGCGGGCATGCTTCCGGCAGCCGATTTCCTGGACCTGACGGGCCGATTCCGGCACGAAGCCGACCGTCAGGTGTGGGCGTCCCTCCTGACGTCGTTCGGATATCTTGCACGGGTCGTCCCGGCGGATGTCCGGCCCGGCCTGGAAGCGCTGGTCCGCGATCGGCTGGGGGACGCGACGCGGCGTTGCGGCTGGTCTGCGGGGGCCGAAGAGGGCGATCTCGAGCGTGAACTGCGCGGCGAGCTTCTCCGGGCGATGGGGACGCTCGGGAACGACGGGGAGGTTCAGCAGGCGGCGCGCGACCTATACGATCGCGCGGCGGAGGCGGCCGCGCCAGACCCCAGCGTGTACGCGGCGGTCATCGCGTTGGTGGCGCACACGGGGGGCGAGGCCGAGTACCAGGCGTTTCTGGCGCGCTTCAAGGCGGCCACGACGCCACAGGGCGAGCAGCGATACCTTCGCGCGCTGACCGGTTTCCGCGCTCCGGAGCTGATCCGGCGAACGCTTGAATCATGCGTCAACGGGGAGGTGCGGACGCAGGACGCGCCGGTCGTGGTCCGAGACCTGCTCCTGAGCGTTCACGGCCGCGAGCCGGCATGGGCCTTTGTCAAGGAGCATTGGGAAGAGATGGAGCGGCTATATCCCTCCCAGAGCGGATTGCGGCGTCTCTGCGAGGGTATCGTCGGACTGGCCACGCCAGCGCTCGAGGCGGATGTGAGGTCATTCTTCGCCGCCAGGACCGTTTCCTTTGGGGGGAAGACGTTGGAGCAGTACCTGGAACAACTCCAGGTGGCCGTCCGTTTCCGGGAACGCGAGACGGCATCATTGCGCGCGCTCCTCGTCCAGACCTGACCAGCCGGCGCCTGAGGTAGCTCGCCTCTCGGGTGGGAGGAATCACCGGGAAGAAGTGGAGCGCCGGCGGATGCTCGAGGGGTTAAGGGTTGCGGCGTGGAATCGGGGGCGGGCGGCGCAGCTTCTGGGAATTTCCAAGGAAACCCTCCGGTACCGCACCGAGAAACACCAGCTCCANCCTCCCGCGTGACCCGCCCGCTCTCCGCCCGCCGAACGCCGCGCGACCGGCGGGGATGGCGCAGGGCGAGACGCGTCAGGCCTCCGTGCCGCCGGTGCACGAGATGGCCGGCGGCCTGTCTGCCGACTGCGGGGAGACCCTCCGCGGCGGGCGCGAGAACGCCGGCATGGGGAAATCCTCTCCGCGTGCCTTGACAATCTCTCGTTTCTCCGCGGTGAATCCAATCTCTTCATCCGTCAGGTAGCACGCCGGCTCCGGCGCCCACGGATCGTTGTGCACCAGATCCGCGCGCACACGCATGGCGCCGCCACAGGCGTCGAACCATTTGCAGATACCGGGCGCACAGCGTCCCTTGATCCTGGTTCGTCGATCTTTCAGGCCGGCCATCAGCGGATCCGAGGTGTCCGTCCAGATCCGGCTGAAGGGTCGCTGGCGGACGTTGCCGAAGGCATGATGCATCCAGAACTGATCGGCATGGACGTTTCCCTGGAAGTCGATGTCTCCGATCCCCACGCCGGAGCTGTACAATCCACCCCCGTTCCAGGTCAGAAGCTTCAGAATCTGATCAGCTTGCGCCGAGTCCTTTTCTCGAAGTTTCATGTAGAGATAGATCCCGTCCACATGGTTATCCACGGTGAGGATTTCCTTGTTCAGACCCCGTCGGTGGAAGTCTTCCGTGCGCTCCAGGATGACGTCGATGGCCTGGCGGGTCTCCTCGCGGGAGAGGTCGTCGTCCGCAATCTGTCCGCCGCGGCCGGCGTAGACCAAATGGTAGAAACAGGCCCGGTCGACCTGCTCGCGCTCGATGAAATCGAAGATCCCGTGGAGGTTGGCGAAGTTGTGGCGGGTCAGGGTCAAGCGGAGGCCGACTCGCTGGCCGACACCGACGCAAGCCTTGAACCCGCGCACCGCGCGGTCGAAGGCACCGCCCACCCCGCGAAACCGGTCGTTGATCTCCCCGATCCCATCCAGGCTGATCCCGACGTAGGTAAAGCCGGCGCGCTTGATCTGACGAGCGGTATCGTCGGTGATCAGCGTTCCGTTGGTGGAGAGCGTCGGCCGGATCCCGAGCGAACGGGCATGGTCGACCAAGTCGAACAAGTCGGGCCGGGCCAGCGGTTCACCCCCCGAGAAGAGGAGGGCCGGGATCTCGAAATCCGCGAGATCCCGGATGAGGGTCTTGCCTTCCTCCGTGGTCAACTCGCCGCTGTACTTCTTGGCGTCGGAATCGGTATAGCAGTGAATGCAGCGCAAGTTGCACGTTCGGGTGACGTTCCAGACGGTGACCGGCCGTCGCTCGGCCGCCGTCTTCGAGGTCGGCGGCGCGCCGGGACCGACCCGTGGGCCTTGCCCGCCGTGACCGTACCGCAATCCGTCGCTCTCCGCCGTGCCGCCGCAATACAGCTTGCTGACGCTGATCATGGAGTCCCCCCACTCGTGCTGCGCGCCCCTGCCGGTTCGGGCGCACCGTTATTCCCGACATCGTATTCCAGCAACATCGGGACCGCAACGGCTTTGGGGCCGGGGTACGACATTCCTCTTGACAGCGCGGTCGAAGACAGACATCTTCCAAAGAAGGCGGCAACGTCCGCGGGAGTCCGCATCGAACCCGCAGAGATTTTCCCGGGGCGGCGCCGAAACAGCCGACGCAGGTGCGTGGAATGTACACGTCCCACTTTGGGCTCACCGAGGCGCCGTTTTCCCTGACCCCCAACCCTCGTTACCTCTACATGAGCGAGCGGCATCGCGAGGGGCTCGCCCATCTCCTCTACGGAATCCAGCAGCCCGGTGGATTCGTGCAGCTCACCGGCGAGGTGGGAACCGGCAAGACCACGCTCTGCCGGTGTCTGCTCGAGCACCTCACGCCCGAGGTGGACATCGCCCTGATCCTCAACCCACGACTCTCCGTGGTGGAATTCCTGGCCGCGGTCTGCGACGAGTTGCATGTCGCGTATCCTGCCAGCGGGGGCGCCAGCGTCAAGGTCCTGGTGGACGCGCTGCACGGCTACCTCCTGCGCGCGCACGCGCAAGGCCGACGCACGGTGTTGATCGTCGACGAGGCGCAGAATCTCGACGCGGAGGTGCTGGAGCAGATCCGCCTCCTGACCAATCTGGAGACGCCGGCCGAGAAGCTGCTCCAGATCATCCTGATCGGCCAGCCGGAGCTCATGCGGCTGCTGGAGCGGCAGGACCTCCGTCAATTGGCGCAGCGTATCACGGCGCGCTACCACCTGTTGCCCTTCTCGGCGCGCGACACGTATGCGTACGTCCGTCATCGGCTGAAGGTTGCGGGCGGGAACGAGGCGGTGTTCACCCGCGCGGCGCTCCGATGGGTGCGTTGGTCGTCCGGGGGCGTGCCTCGGGCGATCAACGTCCTCTGCGATCGCGCGCTGCTCGGGGCCTACGCCCACGACCGGCGTCGGGTCGGCGCCGCCACGGTCCGTCGGGCCGCACGGGAAGTGTGGAAACCGAGCGTGACCGGACGACGCGCGCGCCGTCTTGCATGGTGGCTCGGCCTGAGCGCCTTGGGTCTTGCCGGTCTCGGTGTCGCAGTTCTCGGGATTCCCGGTCGCGCCCCCTGGCCATGGAAGGTCGGGGCGACGCCCCCAACGTCGGTCGAGGCGACGGCGGCTCCGGCCGCGCGTCCGGCGGGGGACGAACTCCCGGCGCGCGAGGGAGCCGCCGCCGCGGCTCCCGGCATGGTTGAGGCGGTCACGGTGAATGCCACCAGTCGCCCTGCCGTCGCCGGCCCGCGGCTCGCTGACCTCCTGACGGGTCCGACCGCCCAGGGCGATGACCATGCCGCCTTCGCCAACCTCTACGCGCGCTGGAAGCTGGAGTACCGGAAGACGAGCAGCGGTCTGGGCTGCGACGCCGGGCGGTCCGCGGGTCTCGAGTGCCTGTTCCGGGTCGGAACCTGGAGCAAGCTGCGCCGCTACGACCTCCCTGCCATTCTCGAACTGACGGGGCCGACCGGCGATCGGCACCGCGTAGCGCTGGTGGCCCTGGCCGAGGAGAGCGCGACGCTGGCCATCGGGCAGCGTGAATATTCCTTCTTGCTCGCGGAGATCGACCGGTTCTGGGATGGCGCCTTTATCCTGATCTGGAAGGCGCCCCCCCTTGGGTCGCGCTTGATCTCGCGCGGGGTGCGCGGGCCAGAGGTGGAATGGCTCCGCCGGCAACTCGACGCGCTGGACGGTCGAAAGGCGGCAGGCCCCCTGTCCGATACCTTCGACGCGGAGCTGGAGCGGCGGGTTACCGCCTTCCAGCGCAGTCGCTCCTTGGTTCCGGACGGGCGCGTCGGCGGCGAGACGCTGGCGCACCTGGTGCTGGCGGCACGAGGGCCAGATACCCCGTCCTTGTCGGCCTCGACGCCGTAAGCCGTTGTCAACGAATGACGTGACCGGAGAAATTCTGGAACGGCATAAGGAGCCGTAACGAAATCGCAAACAATGGACATGTTGTTTCGTAACGGCTCCTAATCGGACACGAGAGAGATGTCGTACATCCTGGACGCGCTAAAAAAAGCGGACCGCGAACGGAGCCTGGCCAAGGCTCCGACGCTGACGACCATCCATGTCCCGGTCCTCACGACCGGAAGGCGGGTCGTCGCCTGGGTGATTGTCTTTACGGTCCTGGCTGGCGGCGGCGTGTTCCTCTGGATGGCGCGTCCATCGCTTCCGGTGGTCCCGGTTCCGGTGGCGGACTCCCGGGGCAATGGGGTGGGCGCGGCGCCGGTGGGCGTGGCCGAACCGCGCCCCCCGTTGGCCCCGGAACCGTCGGTCGCTGCGACGCCCAGCTCTTCTCCGGTTCCGCGCGTGCCGACGCCACCCGTGAAATCTGTGGGCGCCGGAAAACTGCCTGCGCCGTCGACTGTGATGCAGAGACCTCCGGTGCGACCGTCCGCCCCTCGCGCGCCGGACCCGGAGGCCGCACGGCCAGAGCAAACGCGGGCGGTACCAGACGCCGTCGCGCCAATGATGCCGGCGTTGCCCGCGCGACCGGTACCAGAGCCCAACAAGAGCGCCGGCCGGCCCAGTGCGCAGGCCCCAACGGCTCCTTCCGCCGACCCTGCGACGCTGCGGGTGGCGTTGGCGAAGATGACGCTCGATGTTTTCGTGTACACGGACGTCGAAGCCGATCGTCTGGTGGTCATCAATGGGAGGCGGTATACCAAGGGGCAGTACATCGATGGGTTGTATCTTGTGGAAAACATTACCTCGGAAGGGGTGGTCTTGACCTACCAGGAGGAGCGGGCCGTTCTGCGGCCGTAAGTACCCTCACGATGGATTGCAGGCGACAAGGATTCGAAAGCCATTTCTGCCGTGGGGATTCCCTACCCGGCGCTGGGCAGGTCACTGCGGCGGGGAGTTATGAAACGTTTTGATCGGCGTAAACGTAAGGGTCAGTGACCGAGAAAACGCGAACTCTGAGATTGTCGGTTAAACGAATCGGGTGCGTCGCACGCCTAACTCTGCAGGAATGTGTTTGGCGCACAAAAAAACGTGTCGCAACGGCCTGTACCCGGACGTCCAACAGTGTCCGAACGGCTGGATGAAGGTCGTTCCCCCTGCGAACCCGCCCGGACAGTAGGGGTGGAGGAGGTTGCAGGATGAGCAAGGCGCCGATCCTTCTGGTATTGATTGCCGGGGTCGTACTGGGCGGATGCGCGACGGTTCCCACCGGGCCGAGCGTGATGGTGCTTCCCGGCACCGGGAAATCGTTCGAAGATTTCCAGGCGGACGATTCGGTCTGCCGTCAGTGGGCGGGGCAGCAGTTCGGTGCGCCACCCGGGGCGGCCATCAATCAGAACACCGCCGCTGGAGCAGCCGTGGGGACCCTGGTCGGTGCGGGAATCGGTGCAGCGATCGGCGCCGCTTTCGGCAATCCGGGCGCCGGTGCAGCGATCGGCGCCGGGACCGGACTCGTGGGCGGCGCGGCGACCGGTGCCGACGCGGATCGCTGGTCCGGGTGGGACGCGCAGCGGCGGTACGATAACGCCTTCCAGCAATGCATGTATGCGAAAGGGAACCAGATTCCCGGCGTGAGGCGGGAGGCCCGGCCCGCGTATCGGATGCCGCCTCCGCCGCCCCCCCCACCAGGATACACCTCGCCCCCGCCGTCCCTGCCGCCTCCCCCGCGTCCACCGACGCAATAGCCAGGCGCAGCCAGCGCCTCCTCGGCTGCCCTCGCTCGTCGAGTTTTAGGCCGACCGACCCCATTCGATATGGTATAGTCCAACCGGTCGTGCGCGGCGAACCGGGATCGGAGAGGGGTAGGTGACGGCGAGATCCAGGCGGCTTCTCGGTATCGTGACCCTTGGCGTCGCGGTGGGCCTGGTCGGTGTCGCCGTCCTGATCGCCGCGACCTGGCCGCATAATGTGCTGGGGGTGTACCTCCGCGAGCGGCAGAATCGAGAGGCGAATATCCGTGCCCTGGAGGGGCGGATCGCGCGGGAGACGGATGCGCTCGAGCGGGCATTCTATCAGGCCTGGCTGGCCGAGGAGACGGGCGACCTGGAGGGGGCCATCCGGGGCTTTCAGTCGGTGCGGGACGACGCCAGGGCCGGCACCGCGCTCCGCCTGAGGAGCGCGCTCCGGCTCGGGCTGGCCTACGGGGGGAACCGTCAGCCGGATCGGGAACTGGCAACGTACCAGGCCTTGATGGAGCGGCACCCGGGGCCGAGCCGTTTGAGTCAGGCGACGTACCATCTCCGGCGGGGGGAGCGCGATCAGGCTCGCCGGTTGCTGGATGATGCCCTGGCACGGGACGAGGCCGATGGAAGCCTGGGGGCGGATCGGTCGTTTGCGAAGCACCTTCGGTCCGGACTCGGAGCCCAAGTCGGCGGGACGCCGGGCGCGTCCCCGTGAACATGGCAGAGGTGAGGGAAGGCTCCAGTGTTTTGCCCGATGTGCGATGGCGAGTACGTTGCAGCGATCCAGCGCTGTCCGGTGTGCGACGTCGCGCTAGTCGCGGAGCCGATCGGCCAGGGCGGCGGGGCATCCGCGGACGAGTCCGTTGTCACCGTCGTCGAGGTGTGGAATCCGGCCGAGGCGGAGATCGTCTGCTCGCTTCTCCGGGGGTACGGTATTCTTTGCCTCCTCAAGGCGGAGAACCAGTACGCCGTGGACGCGACGTACACCGTGGGGCCGCTGGCGCGCCGGCGCATTCTGGTGCGGGCCAGCGACCTGGACCGCGCCCGAGAAATTCTGCAGGCCGCTCCACTCCCCGATCTCCCGCTCGACGGCTGAGGCCGACTTCCGTGCGACGGTATGACCATCGAGGGCGCTGCGGCCGGCGCGGCGTTTCGCACGTATGAGTCCGACCACTCCCGCGTTCCAGCAGAACGTCGTCCTCTTCGGTCACGACCCGAGCCCCCGGCTGGTGGCCTTCGAGTTGGAGGGGGAGGATCGCGTTCGGGTGTTCGCGCGCGGCGCGGACGGACGGACGGTCTCCGACCTCAAGCCCTTCCGCCCCTTTCTCCTGCTGGCCAGCACGGACCTCTTGGCGGGCTGGGGGGGCGGCTACGACGTCGAGCCGCTCGAGGGGGACGGCCTCTACCGTTTCCTGGCCCTCTTTCACGGCTGGGGCGATGGACTGAAAGCCAAGGCCCACCTCCAGAAGACCGTCGGCCGGGTGCAGACGGCGCCCGACGCCCCCTTCCTCTTCATCGGCGACCCGATCCAGCAGTACCTGATGCGCTCGGGGCAAAGCCAGTTCCGCGACCTCCCCTTCGGCCAACTCCGCCGGCTGCAGCTTGATATCGAGACCTATTGCGCCGGCGACTACGACTTCCCCAGCGCAGCCCGGGCCGCGGACCGGATCATCGCGATCGCCCTCGCCGACAGCACGGGATGGGAACACGTGATCTCGGGACAGGCGCTCGCCGAGCCGGAGATGCTGCGGGAACTCGTGCGGATCGTCCGGGAGCGCGACCCGGACGTCATCGAGGGGCACAACCTCTTCCGGTTCGACCTGGAATACATCGAGGCTCGCGCGCGTCGCCACAAGGTGCCATTGACGCTCGGTCGGGGCGGAGAGCCGCTCCGCGGCCACGCGTCCCGGATGCAGGTTGCCGAGCGAGCCATCGCCTACCGGAAATACGAGATCGCCGGCCGTCACATCCTCGACACCTGGATCCTGGCGCAGCACTACGATGTGACCGCGCGGGAGCTGGAAGGTTATGGCTTGAAGGAGATCGCGCGGCATTTCGGCGTGGCGGCTCCCGACCGGACCTACCTTCGCGCCGACAAGATCTCTGCCATCTTCGACGCCGAGCCGGAGACCGTGTTGCGCTACGCCCTGGACGACGTGCGCGAGGTGCGGGCCCTGAGCGCGATCCTCAGCCAGAGCTACTTCGTCCAGGCCCAGATCTTTCCCTTTTCCTTCCAGAATGTCGCCCTGCGGGGAACCGCCACCCGGATCGACGGACTGCTGATCCGCGAGTACCTGCGGCAGCGGCGGGCGATTCCCGCCCCCGAACCGGCCCGGGAGGTGCTGGGCGGCCACACCGAGATCGCGTTTCAGGGGGTCGCGCACCGGGTCCTGCACTGCGACGTGACCTCTCTCTACCCGTCGGTGATGCTCGCCTTCGGGTACGTTCCTCGGCGGGACAGCTTGGGCGTTTTCCCGGCGCTCCTCCGCGATCTCCGGGCCTTCCGGGTGGAGGCCAAGCGTCTGGCCCGGGCGGCGGAGACGGACGAGACCCGGGCGCACTACGAGGCCCTCCAGACGACCTTCAAGATCCTGATCAACTCGTTCTACGGGTATCTCGGCTTTTCCATGGGCCACTTCAACGACTACACGGCGGCAAACCAGGTGACGGCCAAGGGGCGGGAACTGATCCAGGCGGTGATGGCCTGGCTCCGGGCCCGGGGTGCCCTGGTGATCGAGGTGGATACTGACGGGCTGTATTTCGTTGCCCCCGACGACGTTCGATCGGTCGAGGACGAGGAGCGCTTGCTCGCCGAACTGGCGGCGATCCTGCCCGAGGGGATCGCGCTGGAGATGGACGGCCGCTTCCAGGCCATGTTCAGCTACAAGATGAAGAATTACGCGCTCCTCGACCATGCCGGCCGCTTGGCGATCACCGGGTCCGGATTGAGATCGCGAGGGTTGGAACTGTTCCAGCGGGAGTGGATGGGGGAGATGTTCCGCCACCTCCTGCGGGGCGAGCCGCAGAAGATCCGGGAGCTGACGCGGCGGTACGCCGAGGGCTTCGAGCGGCACACGTTCGACGTCCGGACCTTCATGAAGACGGAGACGCTGCAGGATTCCCTCGACACCTATCGGGACAAGGTCAAGGACAGCCGCCGAAACCCGGCGGCGGCCTACGAGCTGGCGCTCCGATCGGAGCGCGCCTATCAGCCCGGGGATCAGGTGTCCTACTACGTGACGGGGACGTCCAGGCGGGTCAAGGTGCACGAAGCGGCCAAGTTGGCCTCCCAGTGGGATCCGCACAGCCCGGACGAGAACGTCGAGTACTACAAGGCCAAGCTGATCGAGCTGGAGGAGAAGTTCCGGCCCTTCTTCGAACGGGTGCCGGCGGCGTCCGGAGTCGAATCGGCATGAGGATGTTGCGCGAGGTGGAGAATCTCCAGCACCACTTCCGCCCGCCCGCCGGCTGGGGGAGATCTACCTCCGCGTTGTTCGGGAGTTTTTCGCGCGTCGGAGACGGGCACGACGCGGCGTGCCACATCCATACACCACACGCGGGCGCAGGCTCGGCGGGACCTCTGGCCCATTCGACGTGAATCCCAACTGACAGAAAGGACAGCCATGACAGCACGATGCGAGGCGATCACGCGTTGGCTCCAGGCGCATGACGCGGAGGCAATCGCGTTCCTGGAAGCGCTGGTCAACCAGGATAGCGGGACGTACGACCGGGCGGCCGTGAACCGGGTGGCGGACCAGCTGACTGGGGCCTACGCCGACCTCGGTTTTGCGGTGGAGCGGTTCCCGCAGGCGGAATTCGGCGACCACCTCCTCGCCTCGCGGCCGGGTACGGCACCGACCAGGTCTCTCCTCTGCATCGGCCATATGGACACCGTCTTTCCGGCGGGCACGGCGGCCGCCCGACCCTTCCGGATCGAAGGAGCGCGGGCCACCGGTCCGGGTGTGGTGGACATGAAAGGCGGCCTCACGACGCTCATCTTCGCCCTGCGCGCCCTGGCGGCGACCGACTCTCCGGTGTTTCGGGAGATGGGCTGCGCGGTGCTGATCAATTCGGACGAGGAAATCGGCTCCCCCACCTCGCGGCAGATGTTCCTGGACCTGGCGCAAAGCCATCAGGCCGCCATCGTCCTGGAGCCGGCGCGGCCGAATGGCGAGTGCGTCATCGGGCGCAAGGGCGTGGGACACTTCCAATTCGAGGTCTGCGGACGGCAGGCACATGCCGGCTCCCAGCCGGAGCTCGGGATCAACGCCATCTGGGAGTTGGCCCACAAGGTCTGCGCCTTACAAGCCCTCACCGATCTCGAACGCGGCACCACGATCAACGTCGGGGCCATCCGCGGCGGCGAGCGCTCGAATGTGGTTCCCGACCGCGCCTCGGCCGACGTCGATCTGCGCGTCTGGAGCGCCGAGGAGGCCGACCGCGTCGTGCAGGCGTTTCGCGAGATCGCCGCGCGCTCCACGGTCCACGGTGCGACCTGCACGCTGCAGGGGGAGATTTCCAATCCCCCCTGGCGGACCAACGGGGGGACGCGCCGGATGCTGGCGATCCTGAACCAAGCGGCCGCGCCGCTGGGGCTCACCGTCGAGGGGGTCACCACCGGCGGGGGTTCGGACGGCAGCCGGACCGCGCAGGTCATTCCCACCCTGGACGGCCTGGGGCCAGTGGGGAGCAAGGCGCACAGCCCGGACGAGTACATGGAAGTTGCCAGTCTGCGACAGCGTGCGGCACTCCTGGCACTCTTCATGGAAACGTGGTATGAACGGTTTCAGCCGTAGAAGCGCGCCGTCCGGAGGGTGTAAGCATGACCAATGACCCATGGCACATGACCGATGAGGA
>JGI20214J51650_10001323_pt1 | contig 15714 bp, 8 predicted proteins | sample WetSurMetagenome_FD_51650 | JGI IMG/M metagenome (IMG submission 51650) | reverse complement strand
CTTTTGTTTTAGCAGTTATCTTGCCCTCAATCAGTTTGGGATCGATGTTGAATGTTTTAGGGTCAATATCAGCATATACAGGTTTTGCACCCTCTTTCAGAATAACAAGTGAAGTGGCAATAAATGTATTGGGTGTTACGATCACCTCGTCGCCTTTGCCAATCCCGAAAACCTGGGTTGCTGCATGCATGGCGGTTGTACAGTTGCTTGCTGCCAGTGCGTGTTTAACGTTAAAAATTTTAGCAAATTCTTTCTGAAACAAGGTCACTTGTGGTCCCATTGTCTGAGACTCTTGTGCCATTGCAATTTTTACCGCTCTTTCCTCGTCTTCGTCGTAAATTGATCCGAAGAAAGAATAGGGGACCTTTAGTTTAACCCCGTCATTCATCTGATAACCTGAAGTAATTCCACCCTCAGTATCTGAACCTGTAAAAAGCACTTCCTTATTTTTTTTCATATTTAGACTTTTGATGAAGTTTCCTGATAATATAAAATTATAAATTATTTTTTTACCGGTATCACATTTTTCATTCTATAGTCAACTACCGTAATTATTAATGTTGAGATTAAAACAAGTATACCCCCGGCGACTGCCATATTGTTCAGTGTTTCTCCAAGCCATATTGCTGCAACAGGAAGACCAAAGAAGGCAATCAGGTAATTGGATAATGCCACCTGCATAGCATCAAGTACCTTCAGGGCCTTAAAGAATAATATCATTGAAAGAAAATTATGGAAGATAGTCAGCAAAGTCATCCCGATCCATGTTTGCCTGGTAAATGAAGAGATCCTTGCAAAGACATCATGTTCGTAATGTAGTACCAGAGGAGTAAGAAGGATGACCATAACAACATAAGTGAAAAAAACCATTTCTATCTCTGTATATCTGTCAGCGATTTTTTTGATTCCTGTGTTGTAGTAGGCATTTCCGATTACTGCAAGAAAAATAAGAATATTGCCTAGTGCATATTTTGAACCGAAATTCAGCTGTTTAATATCTCCTGTCGAGCATAATATGACTCCGGTAACTGCAATAATGAAACTTATCCATCGTATTTTATTCATCTTCTCCTTTAACAGAAGGAATGCAAAAATTGCAGTAATCACAGGTAAGCTCAGAGTAATAATTGCAGCGTTGCTTGCCAGTGAATATTGAGTGCCCCAGGTCATCAGAACCTGGGCAGGAAAAACTCCAAGTAAAGCAAGTTGTCCAAAAATGAAAACATCTTTAAATTTTTTGCCCCCCTTATTGAATTCGGACAGGGCAAAAGGAGCCAGAAAAAGAGTTGCAAGCAACATTGGAGCCCATACAGTAAAGTAAGGGCCAACCTGGTCCTGAGTAAGTTTAATACATGTGAACTGAAGCGACCACATCAGATTGCAAACAAATAAAAGTGTCCAGGATACAATTGTTTTCTTCATTAAGCCATATTGCTATTTTTCTGTTTGTCTGTTATTTATAAAGAGTTTTTCAAACTTCAACCTTGGTTCCTTACTATCTGAGTGATTCCTGTAATCCTCAATTTTAGTGTAAATATTTCTCCAGAGAAGATATTCTGAATCAAATCTCCCTGCAATGGTACCCATTCTGTATGGCATATTCTCCGAAAGCCATGACCTGCAGTATTCTTCCTTTATTTCAGTACAGTAATCCATCATGTCAACCACAAGTCCATGAGTTGAATAATTTATATCATAATACATGATATTGTCTTTCTTTCCTTTTGATTTACCATCATAAATCCAGTTCCACCTGTCAACAATTGTTTTAGCCCATATAAATCTTGAGGCTGTATAATCGAGCAACCGGCTGTTGACCAGCAGGATCTTGATGAATGCCGTGTCTCCTGTTTGAGAATGAAGTGCATCAACAAGGTTTTCCTGTGCAGTTTCGGCAGAAATTCTTGCATTTTTAAAGTCTTCAAAATGAGAATTTGTGTTTTTGAGGTGATAAGTTGAAAATGGATCTGACCACATTTCCGACAGGGTATGTCGTCCAAGACATTTTGCAAGATAAGCTTCTGATTCGGCCATTTCGTTGAATCCACGGCTCATCTGGTCTGATATTCCCGGATATACGATACGACAATAATTATTTATAAACTCATTCCTGTCAACAGGCTCTTTCTGCCATGCCCCGACCGATCCGTATGCCATATATAACCAGGTATTTCGCAACAATGGCTGTACCGCATCAGTCCATACTGAAGTTATATATCCGATGGCTTTTTCATCATGGCTTGTTTTAAGGCATAAATCAATGTTATCAAAAGTATAGCCAGATGCCGGGTAAACGTTTCCCCAGCTGTCAACAGCCGACTGGACAAAGAATGGCATTTTCTCCTTTATGACCGGCTTTAGCCATTTGGCAAAGGAAGCCGGATTATCAGAATACTCCCATATCACAGGGATTAATTCCTTTGGAACCTCCGATAAGATATCGGGATAATTATTAGAAATGTCAGTCCATACCATGACTGTTTTCCCGTAACTCTGAAGAGCTTTTGTAACAAAATTAAGCTGATTAAGATAGAGTTCTTTTGGTTTAATAGACGGATCCTCAATTGTTAGTCTCTCTGTCTCCCATGTCTCATCGAAACCAACATGAATGAAGGGACTGGGAAACAGATCAGCATATTGTTTAATCCAATCTTTTAACAGAGTCTGTACTCCAGGGTCACGAGGGTCAAGATCATGACCATATTTACCGATACCCAGTCCTGAGTATTTTTCGATCCTGAGCATTTCGTGGAGATGTCCATAGAAATTTACAAAGGGTATAACATCCATGTGCCTTTCCCGGGCATAGGCTATGATTCTTTTAATCTGCTCCTGTGAATAACAGGCGTTATAGTTGATCAGCGGATATCCTTTCATTTCAATACTCACCTCATTATAAAAATAGTATTGATTCATTTTCCAGCGAGATAAAAAATCAATCTGATTTTCTATCTCCTTTTCAGTAAGAAGTCCTCCATGTGAAAAATCCATCATAACACCGCGGTAAGCAAAAGCTGGAAAATCTTCAATTTCAACCTCCGGGATAAAACTGTTGGTATCTTCATCAATTATTAACTGACGTAATGTTTGAAGTGAATGAAAAAGAGCTGCATCCGATTTAGCATTTATCTGAACTTTATCAGAAGTTACGCTTATCCGGTATGCCTCGCGTGACTGGTTCCCTGATGTTTCGCCGGGTAAGGGTAATACCTGGCCTTGTTGTTCGGAGTTCAGTACTATTAGCTGAGATTCAGGATCCTCTGAAAATGTTGTAGTAAGTGACAATCCGGTGGTTTGTTTTACAAAAGCTATAAACTGAGAGATTGTATTTTGTTCCCTGAAGGATAAATCAGGCGATAACAATATTTTTGCTCCGGCAACCTGAAATTTGTTTTTACCCCATGTAATGCTCTGAGGAACAGGCAATAATGTAGTTTGTTGCCCGGGAAGATCAAGGCTGCAAAAAAGCAACGCCGGAATAATCAGAAAAGAGATCCTTTTATTCATTTTCCTTAAAGTTTCTTCAGAGCCTGTCCGATCGCTTCGGCACCCTTCAGGGCATTGGAAGGATGAGGATTTTTACTTGAGAAAACAAGCATTGTCTCAGCTCTCTCCACTTCGCTTTTACTTTCATCAATGGCACCGGTTGAATCAGTGACTGCATTAATATCTAAACCCAGATGTTTTGCCATGAATCTGTAAACAGGAATTCTTTTCGCAAATCCATAATCATGGACCCCATCTGGGAAATGAGCATTTTCAACATTATTTTCTGCATTATAGAATGAATAGATACGTTTGATGAAAGGATATTCCACTGTAGGTTCATTTTTGGTCCAGTCAGCCCCGTCGGAGATCATAAGCATCGGTTTCGGTGCAATCATTGCGGCTATTTCTGCATTATTTGTTGAATGGTTTGCGCTCTGGTGGATCGGCAGGCCGCTTTCACAATTGCACCCTCCGAAGAAATGACATGAAACCATCACGACAGGTACACTTACACTTACCCTGTCATCAAGTGCTGCCAGGAGAAAGGTCTGTGTTCCACCTCCGGAGGCGCCTGTAATTGCAATTTTTGATTTATCAGTATAAGGTAATGTTTCAAGAAAGTCGAGTGCTCTCATACTATTCCATGTCTGCATGGTTAGCGCCAGAGGAATACTATGTTTCTTAAAAATATAAGCCGTATCGGGTTTTTCAATAGTTGCTGTTGTATCCAGTTGCCAGCTTGATTCTCCTCCCCATCCAAACATACTGTAACTGAATACCACAGCTCCCATACGGGCAAATGTGGCACATCGTTTTTGCAGGTCAGGGTTGAACCGGCCCCATGCTCCCAGGCTATCACCATCAAAATGACCATGCGGACAAAGTATTGCAGGATATTTTTTTGTTTCATCGAGCGGTTTGTACAGGTTGCCGCAGAGATAAAAACCGGGTATGGTTTCGATAGCTACATTCTGGACCGAATAACCGTTATGGATCCTTTTTTCACTTAATATTTGATTCAGAGGAGTACGGGTCGGGAGGGGAGACAGATTCATGCCTTTCAGAATGTTCTCCCTCAGCATCTGTTTGCGTTTTTCCCATTCATTACTGTTGCTATAAAGTGATTCCAATTTTTTAAGCTCCGCTTTTCCCTGTTCTTCAGTATAAAAAGCGCCTTGACGTAATGATGGTTTCAGTCCAGTCTGGCAGCTGACAAATAATATCAACGTCGGTATCAGCAGATATTTTGTTTTCATTAGTTAATGTAATTAAAGTTTAAGAATTTTTTTTATGTGAATTCTGTTTGCAATTTGAACTTTAATAAAATATACACCCTTAGGTAAACAACTTGTACTAATTTGATTTGTATCACCCTTCCCTTTTATCAATGATACTGTTCGGCCCATTTCATTCAACACCTCAATAGAACCGGTATAATAATCTGTAAATCTTAATACCAAAAAGTCGGATGTTGGGTTTGGGAAAACAGTAAAAACTTCCTTTGCAGGAATATCACTTATCCCAGTAGTGCAATCCGATACATTGATAATTTGAGGTAATGATGCAGATGTGAAGATTGGGCTCTCATTAAGAGTTAGAAAAATGGTTTTCTGGGCCTCCCCGTTTTCATCTTTTAAAACGAAGATGGTATCACTCTGTAACTGGGAATCTCCGGGAATAATTAAAAACCCGTTCATGCGGATATAATCTTCTCCCTGCAATGCAGTTCCAACAATATTGTATGATATTCCTACAGGGAAACTAATATCTTCTGAAGTGCGAATTGATTCAAGAATGCTGTTTTTTTCTGAGCATTCAATAATGCTATTTTGTGCTTTAAATCCCATTGACGTAGCCAGGGGCTCAGTTAATTTATGAAAGTCAAAATGGCAGGTTGTATCAGGAGAGCCGCCACCGTCAGTCAAATTCATTGTTATTGATGAATTAGGATTTATCAATGTAAGATTATTCAGCTTAACATTCCCCATCCCGGGTGATGTATTAATTTCACCATAAGATCCAAGAAAATTCAAATTCGTATTGTAAAACAGCAGACAATTATTAAAAACAGCTCCTCCGAATCTGGGACATGGGATTATATAATCACTCACTTCTATCCAGATCGGAGTGTTGTATTTACTTGATATATCTTGCGAAACATTAAGGAATACACAATCGTCAAAGCTAACAATGTAACTGGTTGCAGGCTTTCTTATACTGACAGCTGTCCATTGGCTGTTTTCAATCATGCAGCGTTCAAATTTTGCATTTCCCTTCACAGCTTCTCTTTCAGCTGCACCAATATTTATTTCAGCTGCAGCATACTTATTACTGACATCGTGATTTTCACTTAGATAACAATCGCGGAATATTATGTCCAAAGGGATTGAGGTGCTGGTCAGGTTCTGAAAAGATAATTGAATTCCATTACCGGAATTACCGGTAAACCGGCACTTGTCAAAAACCACATCTACTATCCTGTGAAAATCCTTGTCGGGTTCAAGATCGACTCCGCTCATGGGAAGCGTACCTCCCGTATTAGTAAACCAGCAATTTTTAACAAGTAAATGTTGTGCAGAAATAACTGATATTCCCTGGCGAAAATGATTATCGCACCATAAGTCTTTTAGCACAATATTTCCTGAATAAAGTTGTTCCCCATACCAGGGATCCCCGCTGATTGAGACTCCATCTCCTCCGCTTCCATCTAAGCTTAAACCATAGACCTCAATATTGCTTGAATTATTAATTGATATGCTATGCCTCCATTCACCATCATTCAGTGCAGCATATTCTGCCTTGTTCATATGAAAGGTCGCGCCATAGCCTATAATTTTGATGTTGTTTGCCCTTACAAATTTTAATAAGCAATCGCCATTATCAGTGTAAGCACCCGTTTTGGATTTGAGCACCACTCCAGATTGGAAAAAAATTATTTTGTCCTTCAGGTCGAAGAATAAATTTGGTCCGACAATCCAATCACCGCTTAGTTTATCAATAATAATGGTATCGGCAGATGAATTTATTGCTGCCTGGAATGCACTTGTGGCATCATTCACATTCCATCCAAAAGATGACGCATAAACTTTTGAAGCTTCAGCAGTATATTTTGATAAAATAAAAACCGCAATCAGGATTAGTTTCTTCAATGCTTTCTTTTCCAATTATTATTTACACTATTTAATTAACTAATTTTTCATTTTATGAATATCTTTTACTGTTAGTTCTTTGGGAGATATTCTTTTATAAAAATTATTTAGGAATAAATGGCAGCCGCTTTAATACCTTGCTTATACCTGCCAGAATAATTGCATTGCTCTCCATGGGCTCAGTAACTACTTTTCCATAATCTTGCTGTAAAGCCTGGTATTTTACTGATCCGTGAAGATTAACCTCTTTTATTATTTTACCGAAACGTTTATTGACCCATTCAAATGCAAAAAAGGTTATAGGATTATTAATATCTGAGGAACAAACAATTGGATCTGCCTCATAGCAATAGGCACTCTGTGGTGATCCGGTATCGCCTTCCCTTGTGTCAAGGCTTTTTTCTCCGCCCGGATTCCATTCAAGAATATTTACCCCATACTGAATAGGTACTATTTCTTTGTATCCATCTTCATACACAATTTCGTACCAACCCAACAAATCTGCTGAATCAAAAAAATCGGGGATATTGAAATAAGCCTTTTGATTCATTGCAGGAAGTGCGCAGGCATGCAAAAAGATCAGGCTGCTGACATCATCATTAATTTTAATCTCATATGAACCTGTAGGAAGAGGATTTTTCTCCCTGCCTTCAGAGCCAACGGCGATCAGGCGATTCTCTTTGTTCTGTCCCGGACCTGCAAGAGTGAATACTTTTGAATCTGAGGAAACTTCTCCGGATTTAATAGTGCTCATATTAATTTTAAAAAATTGCGCATCTGCCGGCATATTCAAATATGATGAGATATCAACAGGCACAACCGGATCACCGTCCTCGCTGGGAATTCTTTCCCCCTTGAATCCTGCTCTTACTGAAGGTATTAAATCTCTGACAATCACACCTAAATCCAACTGGTTAATTGTATGAGTTGACCATAGCAGATTTGCACAGCCAAGGAAATCCAAAACAAGGTCCTTCCCAAAGTTGAATTCATTTGTTGATGCCCAGGCAGATGGAGCTCCTCCGGTTACGTCAATCATTTTTATCCTTTCATCCCAATGACTTATAGCAGTTGTAAAATTGCCAAATATCTGTTTAAAGCCGAACTTCTGTAATTCCATCTCCTTGCCCATGTCATCCCAGAACCAGTTGAATATCAGTATATCTTTTGGTATTGACTCTTTCACAACGGCAGGTCTGACAGCTCCCGGAGTCTGATATTTAAGACCGGTGGAGGATATCCTGTTCTGGACCAGTGTATCTCTTACACTTTCCAGCAGGTAATCTCCCCACATGGCAATTTTTATCCCCTTTTTGGAAAAATAGCTGTGGATTTTGTTTATATCCTGGGCGAATAACTTAGAGCAATCCTTCCCCTTACAAAGCGGACACACACCCAGTGGGGCTCCCCACCATTCATCATGTCCGATATGGACCATCTTAGGATGTATTACATCAATATATTCATCATAAACATCAAACATGAGTTTATAGGAAGCCGGATTTGAAGGACAATAAGTGTCCGGCCATTTGTCTCCCGGATATTCTGCCAGTTCAGGGTGTCTGGTAAGTAAATAATATCCATGGGTAAGTGAAGGTATTTCAGGAATTACCTCGATGAAATTCTGATTGGCAAAAGCCACAATTTCCCTCAATTCATTTTTCTCAATAATAAAACCATCACCAGCATCAAAATGGCTTGAATTTTTCTCTTCCCCGTGTAATCCCAAAGTTGAGTTCGAACGGGTATATTGCATGTATTTTGAAAATTCAATCCAACCTGCATTTACCTCAGGGTGCTTGTCAAGCCTCATGCAATTGACTTCAATAATAACCTTATTATACTTATAGAGTGCCATAAAATCTCTCAGAAACCGTTTGAAAAAGGCAATATTTTCAGGTCCAGGTACATATAATCTGATAGCTCTGAATGGCATATTAGGCCAGTCAGTTACATCAATTCCCTGAATGCTTCTTCCATTCCCGTTCATGAGCAGCTGGCGTAACGACTGCAGCCCGAAAAAGGCTCCGTGATCATCACATCCGGCAATAACGATCAGGTTTTTGTCAACATGGAGTAAATAACCTTCCGGACCTGGTTTCTTTTCAGTAACTGCCAGTTTGTGATCACTGCAATACTTCCTCACCAGCGGATTACTTGTGGTACCCATCAGCACAGCTTTACCATTCTTCGGAATAATTGCGCTTGTTGTGATTTTTAAAGCTACTCCGTACTTGTCGCTTAACTCCCTCACGAGAAACCGCGCAAGAGAAATATCCTGTGAGCTGGCATCCACAGGGACAAGGATGGATATAGATTCATCTACAATAAATTTGTCCTGATTAATTTGAAGCTGCTGTGGAATAGGAAAAATAAGAGGTATTTCTCCTGCCATAATATCAGTTGAAAATGATAATATTGCTGCAACCAGGAATGACATTGAAATTATTTGCCGGAAATGGTGTCTTTTATTCATTTTCCTGAGTTTTAAATATTGAGTTTGTATGATTTATTTATCCGAACTCTGAAACGGGATAAAAACAAATTTAACCACTATTTTATCCGAATCAAAGCAATATTGTTTGCACAATATGGATAATTTACATGGGCTTCATATTCATAATTACAATAATATTATCACAAAATATATTTTAAGAGTTTAAACTGATTCTATTTACTGCATCTTTCTGACAAATTCCTGTCAATTAATCATCAATAAAAAGTTAAATTGCATGTACGTTATAACTTACCTTTATTATGCAACTGGTGATCAGGAAACCTGTGGGACAGTCAGGATTGCAAAGTTTGAGGGATCAGAAAAATTATTCTTTGAAAGTCATTTTCCCAATGATATCGTGTTTATAAAAGCATCTGCAAAATATTAAAATCGCATTCATGAAAACTATGCTGATCGTTGCGAGGAAACTAATTTTATTAGTGGTTGAAAGTTGTTTAATATGCTTTTTACCATGTTCTGCTAACCGGCCGGATGATAGTAGTTATCTGCGGTCAGCCTTTGATCCGTCTAAGACTGAATGGAATATAGCGTGGCCTGGCAGGGTTTCACAGTATGATCTTGTCTATCTTAGTCCGCCGGTCGATCCGATGCAGGGAATTCCTCTTGGAAACGGTGATATAGGAGTATTGTTCTGGTGTGAAGGATCGAAACTGATAGCAGTTGTCAATAAAAGTGATTTATGGGATGATGCAACATTTGGTCCGTTCCGGAACTGGAGTCCGAAAGAGGAAGATTACAATACTACCCAGCGTCATGCATGCCGGATCGTTATTGATTTTAAACTACCCGTTTTTAACCTGCTGTACCTTACCGATTTTAAAGCAAAACTCAATCTGGCGGATGCTTCATTTAGCCTTGAATCAACAAGTGTTTTTGGTAAGGTGAGCTTGAATTCATTTGTGGATCATAAAACAGGTGTCCTGTTTTATGACCTTAATAGTGACCTCACGGAAGATGTCCCGGTTGAGATCAATATTGAACGGTTTGGATCCCGCACTTTTTCTCACTGGTACAGCCAGATAAACAGAGACGCTTCCATTGGATTATCAGGAACTGAGGCTGGTGCAGACAGCTCACATATCTACATCACACAGAAACTTTCAACGGGTACATTTGTTGCAAGTGGCTGTGTAATTCATAGCGAAGGGCTCGATGTAAAGTATTTCCGTGAGCATTCGCGGTGTGCCTCAATACAACTATCCGGAAACCGGCAAAAAAAAGCACAGCTTGCTTATCTGGTCACTTCCCCAGGTGTTGGCGATCAGTTAATTGGGACAAAAGAAACGCTTGATTCTGTAAATGAAAAAGGTATTAAACCTTTCCTTAAATCGAACAAAGAAGCCTGGAAACATATATGGACCCGTTCTTTTATGGATTATGGAGATGATTATCTGAACAACCTCTGGTACCTTACCATGTACTATGCAAATGCTTCACAGGGTGGCAATTATCCTGGTCGTTTCAATAACGGACTGTGGAGTTGGAGCAGCGATGTTCAGAACTGGAACTTCTATTTCCACTGGAACCAGCAACAATTAAGCTGGCCCCTGAATGCTGCAGGTTTTCATGATTTAGTTAATCCGTACCTCAATTTAAGATTTAATTCGCTGTCTAAGGCAAAACTGGATGCAAAGGAAATTTTTAATGCCAATGGCGCTTTTATTTCCGATGTGACAGACAGACGAGGATATAATTCTTCAGGGGAAAATACAAACCATACACCAGTTGCTGAAATTGCCCTCGATTTCTGGAGGCAATATGAGTACACATGTGATAAGAAATTTCTGAAAGAAAAAGCACTTCCATTCATTATAGAAGCTGCGCGTTTTTTTGAATCCCTGCTGGTAAAAGAGAATGACGGGCTGTACCACGCCCGAAATGGCACTGGTTATGAAGGATGGATCGGAATGAAGGATGGCCTCACCGAACTCGTATATGCAAGAGTTCTGTTCACAACAGCCTTGAAGGCATTGAAAGTGAATAATACTCATTTGCAGGAAGAGGCTAAATGGGAAGAAATACTTGCTCATCTGGCACCGCTTCCTGTCATAAAAGCTGGTGATGCTTTAATTGTACCTGAAGGATCAGGGTATAAGCTGATGAAAGGTGCTTTTAAAGGTGTAAGATCACCGGCAGATGAAATTATGGCTGCCGGATGGGGGATCAAAGAAAACAAATGGATGACAGTTTATTTCCCGGTTGAGGATACAGTAAATTTCGGACTGAAATTACTTGATGGAATATTCCCTTCCGTTCCCTCATCGCCTGTCTTCCCATCAGGTCTTATCGGATTGGCACAAAAAGGGAGTGTTTTATTTGACCAGATGAGTGCAACAACACTATTGTACGGATCTGAAATTACAGGATGGGATCCTGTTCCGGTAGTAATGGCACGTCTGGGTCTTAAAAAGGAGCTGGAAACTGATCTGCAGCATTTTCCAGGCAGGTGGCAGATCTATTGCAATGGCTGGGGCCATTGGGGCCTGGAGGGTGAAGTTAACAAAGATGCAGAGTGGTTTTTCAGAACAAATATGGTAAGAGATGTTGCTTTTCCGGATGGGGAAAGATTTCCTCTCCCAATGTGGCCCTTCCGGCACATGTCGATGGAATCGATGTCGGTTCTGGCAACTGCTATAAACGAATCAATGTTACAGAGTTATAATGGTACTTTAAGGGTCTTTCCGGCCTTTTCTGCGAGTAAAACAGGTCGATTTACCCTGCATTCTGAGGGTGGTTTTATTGTATCCTCTGAAATTATATCAGGAAATGTTCAGTGGATTTGTATCAGAAGTTTATATGGAAATCCTTTCAGACTTGAACTTCCATGGAGCAGTGCAGTTATGAAATCAAGCATGAAAAGCAGAAATCAGAGGCTTACGGACAGCTTAGCTGAGATTAAAACAAAACCTGATGAGATCATTATGATTTTCAGGGAGGGTGTTGAGCCTGATCATTGGTCTGTTATCTATGAAGAGCCATTGGCAAATGAGAAAGTCAGATATCACTCATCGGGAAAAGCAAAACTGGGAATTCCCCGGATGTTTTAAAAATTTTAAACCCAAAATTTGCTAAATTTAACCTGGAAACATATTACCATGAATAAAATAGCTGCACTTCTTTTTGTATTCATCCTTTATAGCTGCAAGCAGACAAACAACAAAACTGACGGTTCAGCAAAATCACTTAATTCATCTGGTTCAGGTATTGAGAAGGCTTCTGTTTCTTTCAGGGTAGGTGTTTCACAATGGATTTCTGAAGAACGCTCCAATAAGCTAATCGATTTGTTGGATAAGTACAAAGGGGTCACAGATGAAATTACCTTTTTTACTTCAACAACCCATGCCCCGATTCCTCTTGATGATTTCAGACAAAGGGCAGAAATTTTAAAACTCCGGATGGAACAAGTACGTAAAAGAGGATATAAAACCGGGATCAATATTCTGACCACAATTGGCCATCATAATGAAAACCTCGACAACTCTCTCAAAGGAAATTATACCTTCATGACCAATATCGATGGTTTGGTTTGTCAGGGTTCCTTTTGTCCGAATGATGAAAATATGAGGGAATATATAAAGAATATTTACCAGATAGCTGCCCTGACAAATCCTGACTATATCTGGATCGATGATGATATCCGTTTTGGGCATATGCCGATAGGACTTGCCTGTTTTTGCGATAATTGCCTCAGGATATTCGGAACTGAAACAGGGGTAAAATATTCACGCAAAAGTTTAAAAAATGCTTTGAATGAAGGCACATCCGTGGATAAGCTGAAGGTCCGGAAAGAATGGCTGCAACACAACCGGAATACTATTTCACGGCTCTTTATTCTGATTGAAAAAACGGTACATGATATCAATCCTTCTTTACCACTGGGTTTTATGACCGGCGACAGGTTTTTTGAAGGTTATGATTTTGATAACTGGGCAGGAATACTTGCAGGTCCATACCATGTTCCAGTTATGTGGCGCCCGGGAGGAGGGTATTATAATGATATCAGTACAGATGGGTTGGCAGGAAAATCACATGATATTGGCAGACAGGTTTCTTTGTTGCCTGATGATATAGTCTCTATTCAGTCTGAGATTGAATGTTTCCCATATCAGCGATTAAAAAAAGCGGCTAATATTGTAGTCCTTGAAGCAGGTTCACATATTGCTTCAGGCTGTACAGGTGCGGCCTTTAATGTGCTTTCTATGTACGATGAACCACTCGATGAATACGATCCGCTTATAGCCCGTCTTCATGAAGCAAGGCCGTTTTTTGACCTGATGGTAAGATCTTTGGGACGGTCTGGCGTTAGTGGTATCCATACATACTGGAATAAAAATAGTTTTATAACAGCTAACCTTGCTGATGGAAACTGGTTAAACGGAAGAAATCCGCTGGCTGATCATGAAATTTACAACATAGGGCTTCCTGCGTGTTATTCAGGTAAATCCGCACAGGTAACCATACTTGGCAAAGACAATATTTTTGCCCTTTCGCCTGAAGAGATCAAAAAACTGCTTTCTGGCGGTATATATATGGATGCAGAAACACTGCAGCAACTCAACGATATGGGGTTCGGAGAGTTGACTGGATTTGAGGTTACTGGTTCGGAAAATAAAGACAGAATTGAGAAATTTTCAGACGATCCGCTGAATGGTGAATTTGCGGGAAGGGAACGTGACAACAGACAATCATTCTGGAATTCACATGCCTTTTCATTGAAAAATACCGGCAAAAATGCCCGGATACTTACCAGCCTTATTGACTACTCAGGGAGAGAAGTTTCTTCCTGTACTATGGGGATATTTGAAAATAAGCTGGGTGGCCGGATTTGCATATCCGGATATTATCCATGGTCATTCATGGAAAACCTTTCTAAAAGCTTACAAATGAAATCTGTTTTTCGGTGGCTTTCCAGAGATTCACTTTCGGGGTATATTGCTTCTTTTCATCGGATAAACCTTTGGATCCGCGAACCGGAAGATGGAAAAGTTGCTCTGGCTTTTACAAACTCTTCTTTTGATCCTGCAAAAGATCTGGTGATAATGTTAAAAACAGGAAACAAGAAAATCAGAGTATTTGATATGCAATGTAAGGAGACTTTAATCCTCTCATCCGGAGAAGATGGCCCTTATCAGAAATTTATCATTCCTTATGTTGACCCATGGCAGACGAGGCTGGTAATAAGTGAGAATCAGTGATTTCATTATAAACTAATATTTTAAAATGATGAAGAGGTATATAGTTATGCTGACCATTTCGGGTTTACTGGCTGTTTTTATACTCAACATTCAGGCAACCAGTCAACCTCCGCAGAGTGCATTGATTAAGGAAGTTAATGTCCAGAAATGGGTTAATGAGAATTTTGCCAGAGGTAAAATACCACCGTTTTCATTTAAATACGGAGGTGTTGAATCAAGAGTCTTCATCACCAGATGGAAGTATACTGCTGAAAAACAGCCAACTGTTGATCCTGATATAGAGAAAAATGTTTATTCATATCAGGATAACAAAAGCGGACTTGTTGTTAAATGCTATGTTACATCATATAAAGACTTCCCTGCCGTTGAATGGGTTGTTAAGTTTTCAAACAGGTCAGTCTCAAATACCCCTGTCATTGAAATGGCAGATGTAATCAATTGTCCATTTGTGTATGACACCAGAGGGACATTTGTTCTTCATCACTCGCTTGGAAGTAATGCCCAGCGAAATGATTTTCAGCCTGTTGATAAAGCTTTGCTGGTTGGAAAGACAGTATCTATGATGCCATCCGGCGGTCGTTCCTCGGATAATTCAGCTCTTCCCTTCTTTAATGTTGAGGCTCCGGGAAATCAGGGAATCATCTTTGCAGTTGGCTGGACAGGTAAATGGTATGCCGATATCCGGCAACCAGATGAAAAGAGTGTCTCTGTAAAATCAGGTATAGCAAAAATGCACCTGGTACTCTATCCTGACGAAGAGATCCGGACCCCGGGAATCTGTATGCTTTTCTGGAAAGGTGAAGACCGTATGACAGGTAACAACAAATTCAGGCAATTTATCCTTGCGCATCATTTCCGCAAAATCAATGGCCGGTTTGCAGAGTATCCTCTTTCGGGCAGTTTTGATTATGGCGATCCTGCACCATGTAATGAATACAATTGTCTTACAGCTGATTATGCTATTGCCCTGGTAAAACGTTATCAGCAGTTCAGGATTACACCGGAGGTTTTCTGGCTCGATGCCGGATGGTATACAGGCTGCGGTTGGGATAAGGGAGACTGGTGGCAAAATGTCGGAAACTGGACTGTTGAAAAAGATCGCTTCCCCGGGGGTCTGAAACCTGTCTCCGATGCTGTACATGCTGCCGGATCAAAATTTATGTTATGGTTTGAACCGGAGCGTGTCCGCAAAGGAACACAGTTTGACATGGAACATCCGGAGTGGTTGTTAAGGCTTCCCGGTGACGAGAACGCACTATATAACCTGGGGAATAAAGAAGCACGATTGTGGTTAACAGATTATATCACTGATTTCATTAAAAAAGAGGGAATCGATTATTACCGGCAGGATTTCAATTTTGAC
>JGI20214J51650_10001320_pt1 | contig 15756 bp, 16 predicted proteins | sample WetSurMetagenome_FD_51650 | JGI IMG/M metagenome (IMG submission 51650) | reverse complement strand
TGATGCGTTCTTACTGGAATCCGGCCAGATCAATTACCTGATCTCCCAGTTCCTTTCAAGAACCGTGGTCGGCGATGTCATGATCAGGGATGTGCCAACCATCGAAGAAGGGGCAACAACGGCGGTGACGGCACGGCGATTGATCAACCTGGAAGTCAACCACCTGCCGGTACTTTCGTCAAACGGACAGCTCGTTGGTATTGTCACCTCATGGGACATTGCAAAAGCAGTTGCAAAGAATTTCCTCTGGCTTGATGAGATCATGTCAAAAAATGTCATTACAACAGCCTCGGATGAACCAATCGAGGCTGCTGCAAAGAAAATGGAGGAGCACTCCATCTCGGCCCTGCCAGTGGTTGATGCAGACCAGCATCTCATCGGCCTTATTACAAGCGATGCGATCAGTACGCTTGTGGGGAGGGGAACCTCATGAGAATCCTCTCCATCCATGCCAGTCGCATGTGGTATCATACTACGCAGAAAACAAAAATGGCAGAACCTGACGCCAAAGCGGAAGATGAGATGGAGAACTGCGTAGTCCTCTTCTGCTGTGTTGAGAAACTGGACGAGAAGAACCCTAACATCGTGATCGAAAATGCAAAGAAGAATGTTATGGCCCGCTTATTCCAGCTGAAAGTGGACAAGGTGATGATCTACCCGTATGCACATCTCACCAGTACCCTTGGTTCACCCGACTGCGCACTCAGTATCCTGAAAGGGCTCGAAGAGAGCCTCAAAGATGAAACCATTACGGTGAAACGGGCACCATTTGGCTGGTACAAGGAGTTTGAGATACGGGGCAAGGGACACCCTCTTGCCGATCTTTCCATGACGATTTGCCCGTACGAAGGGACCGAATGCGACTTCACCTGCCCCTACTGCCACCACCCGTTCAAGGAGGCGGATGCAGCTCATAGCTGCCCGCAGTCCGCTGAATGTGCAGGTGCCTGTTCCGGGAAAACGACAACAATCGGAGAGAAGAGATGACCCCTCTACCAGAAACACCGGCAAAAGCGCTCATTGTACTTGGGTGCCCGGAGGCACCGGCACAGCAGGCACTCGCGTTTCACACAGCATACAACCTGAAAAAACGAGGTTCTGAGGTACTTATTGCAGGTAATCCCTCCGTTCTCAACCTCCTGAAAGTTTCGGATCCGGAAAAACACTACATCACAGATACAATGGTACTGGAAAAGTGCATCGCCGAAGTGGTCGAGAAGAAAAGGGACTGTGATCTCTGCGTGGTCTTTGCGCACAACGATGCAGCGATTGCCTATGCGGCGACGATGCGTCACCTGTTACCGGAACGAAGACTGGTCGTGATAATCTTTGGAAAAAATCCGGAGCCACTCGCAGACGAGATAAACTTCCCCTGTGAAAAGATCGTCGACAAAGCAGTACATAATCCAATGCAATTGAGAACGAAGATAAACGAGGTGTTCGGATGGGCTGTATCGAGAACCTGAAATACGAGATGATCCTCCCGCTCGGGGCCTCGTTCAAGGAGTGCCGGGAATACGCAGAAAAGAATTTCAAAGAGGTCTGGTATGTTAATCCCGGTTACAAGCTTTTCGACGAGTATATCATCGGTCTTCCGCCCATTGCGCTCGGGATAGAAGATGGCAAAAAGATCATCTTTCCCTATACAAAACCCTGTCATGGGACCTACCTGCTCCGTATTGAAGACGCAGACGAGGTAGAACGGGTCCGGAAGACGGCGAGAAAGAAAAAATAATCAATCCGGTGAAAAAAATTCATGAAGAAACAATGGCTGGTCCGGTACTCGGAAATATTCTTAAAATCCGATCCAGTCCGACGGCAGTGGGAGAACGTCCTCATCGCAAATATCCGTGAGGTGATGCCGGATGTACACGTGCGCAATGAAAGGGGAAGGATCTGGCTCGACGGTGATGTAAAACCAGACCTGCTGAAGAACATATTCGGTATTGTGTCATTTTCCGAAGTGGAGCATATTCAGGTTGAGGAACTTGAACAGTTCCTGCCTGATTATTGCCGCCGGCACGGCATTGAGAAGGCAAAGACCTTTGCCATAAAGATGAAGCGGGTGGGAACTCACACATTTTCCTCCAATGACAAGGCAATCGAATATGGAAATCTGCTCAGAAACGAATTCCCGCACCTTAAAGTGAACCTTGCACATCCGGATAAAGAGATCCACATCGAGATCCGGGCAAATGAGGCATATCTCTACGATACGGTGATAAAAGCGGTAGGAGGGCTGCCACTCGGGGTTGAGGGGACGCTTGTTGCACTCGTCTCCGGGGGTATCGACTCACCCGTTGCAGCGTGGATGATGATGAAGCGGGGGTGCCGTATCATCCCGCTCTTTGTTTCACTCGATACGTTCCTTGATGAGTCCACGATCGCCCGGGCAAAGCGTGTCGTAGAAAAACTGGCAAAATTCCAGCCGGGCATAGAGCTTACCGTTGTTTCAGACACCTATCTAGCTGCGGCAAAAGAGGAACTGGTTCGCAGGCATATTGAAAAATACACCTGCCTCTTTTGCAAGCGAAGGATGTACAGGGTTGCGACCGCCCATGCAGTCAAGATCGGGGCAAAAGGGATCGTGACCGGTGAATCCATCGGGCAGGTGGCAAGCCAGACACTCGATAATCTTGTTGTGCTCACTGACGCAGCTGAGATCCCGATCTACCGTCCCCTTATTGGGTTTGATAAGGAAGAGACCGTGATAATTGCCCGTGAAATCGGGACCTTTGAGCAATCGATATCGCATGCGTCCGGGTGTAAAGCGGTACCGAAAGGACCGTCAACAAAGGCAAACCTGGATACAATCCGGGAAATCGAGAGTAAGCTGGAAGCGACCGTGATTCCGCTGCCAGTCTGACTTGAATATACCCGGATCTCCTTTTTTTTCCACATTTTTCAGTATACCGGCAAAAAAGGAGCCTCATTTTCTCATTCTGGCAGTGTTTCCGGGTCATGATGGGATAAATTATGGGGGGAAAAACAGGTCAATGAACATGACTTTACAAGCTTTAGGCGAGGAGTAAATCTGCCGTATTTTAACAAACAGAGCAGTTATTGGGCTTATTCCCCACAGGAACCGAAAAGGAGCGATTTTCAGGGTTTTCCAGAACTGGCCCGGAAACCGTTTAGGGAAACGGAGCCCGAATTGGATGTATTTTACCCTTGAGAACAACAAGAAAGGAAAAAATGAAGATTTTCATTTAATCTCTATTCTCTCACCAGTTTCCATATAATGAACATTCTCGACAATCTTGCAGGTATGATCAGCACAGCGTTCGAGGTACCGGGCAACCATAATGTAATGCGTGCACCGTGAGATATTCTTCGGGTCTTCCATCATGTAGGTTATTCCCTCCCGGAAGATTGAATGCCGTAACGCATCAACAGTATCGTCCCGGGCTGAAAATCCCTCTATCAAGGTAAGATTGTCAGACTCGTATGCTGCTATCGCATCATCCACCATATCGATGACAAGATCCGCCATATGGGGGAGGCTCATAAGGTTGGCTATATGGGGCTTGTCCGAGATCTCTTTCACGATTTTTGCAATTACCTTTCCATATCGTCCGATCCGCAAAGATGCGTTAATCACTTTCAGGGTGCAGGCAATGAACCGCATATCCTTTGCCATCGGCTGGTAAAGGGCAATCAGGTGGTAACAATGCTCTTCCAGCCTCACTTCCATGTCGTGGATCTCACCTTTTCTTGCATTCACGGATTCTGCAAGCGTTGGATCCTGCCGGATAAGAGCATCAACTGCCGAGCGGAGCATGTCACGCCCAAGGTGTGCCATTCCAAGAGTGTCCTGTCTCAAATTCTGGAGTTCTGTGTGAAATTTTTCTGCCATTATTGCCACCTACCCGAAACGACCGGTAATATAATTCTCGGTGAGTTCTTCCTGGGGGTGTTCGAAGATCTGGACAGTTTTTCCACATTCGATGAGTTTTCCCAGGTACATGAACCCCGTATAATCGCTCACCCGTGCAGCCTGCTGCATATTATGGGTAACAATGATCACAGTATAATCCTGTTTGAGCAAGTCTATGAGGTTTTCAATCTTTGCTGTCGCAATCGGGTCGAGTGCTGAGCACGGTTCGTCCATCAGTATGACCTCCGGTTCAACGGCAAGGGTACGGGCGATACACAGACGCTGCTGCTGGCCCCCGGAGAGTCCCAGCGCTGAATCATTGAGCCGGTCCTTTACTTCATCCCAGAGTGCTGCGTGGTGCAGGCTCTGTTCAACGATCGTGTCCAGTGTATCTTTATCTTTTACTCCATGGACACGCGGACCGTATGCTACATTTTCATAGACAGATTTGGGAAAAGGATTGGGTTTCTGAAAGACCATCCCGACTTTTTTCCGCAGCGTGACGACGTCAGTTCCGGGTTCCTGGATGTTCTTGTCATCGAGGAGGATCTCCCCGGTAATTTTTACATGGTCAATAAGATCATTCAACCGGTTGAAACAGCGGAGCAGCGTGGACTTTCCACATCCGGAAGGGCCGATCAGGGCTGTCACCTTGTTCTTTGGGATCTTGATGGACACGGATTCAAGTGCCCGTTTCCCGTTGTACCAGAGATTTACGTTATTTGTAGTGATAATTGCAGATTCAGACATAGTTCATCCCCGCGATTTTTTCTGGAAATGAGTTCGAATGATAATTGCGATCGCATACATTCCTACGACAAGTGCTAACAGCACCAATGCGGTCCCGTACTGGTTGGCCGATGCACCCGGCACATTGGTTGACAGGATGAAAAGATGGTACGGAAGCGCCATGACCGGCTGGAGTTCTGACATGGGAAGGAATCGTGATGAGAAGACGACTGCCGTGAACATGATCGGGGCGGTCTCTCCGGCTGCTCTCCCGATACAAAGTATTGCTCCGGTAACAATCCCCGGGACAGCTGGTGGAAGGACTACCTTGCTGATCGTCTGCCACCTGGTTGCACCAAGGGCGAGACTGCCTTCCCGCAGCGAGTGCGATATATTTTTTAAGGATTCTTCGGTCGTACGAATGACCGTTGGCAATATCATCAGTGCAAGGGTGATCTGCCCGGCCAGCAATGACACACCAACCGTCAGGTAGAGAACGATGAAGGCAAACCCGAACAGACCAAAGACAATGGAAGGCGTGCCGTTGAGCAGGTCAACTCCGGTTCTGATGAGACGGGTGATGAGTCCTTCCCGGGTGTATTCCACAAGGTAAATTGCAGCCCCGACACCGAGGGGAAGGGCAATCAGGATCGCACCGCCAACCAGGTAGAGCGTACCGACAATTGCAGGGTAGATACCACCAGCCCGACCGAGATCTTTTGGGGGCTGGGTCAGGAATTCCCACGAGATTGCAGGAAATCCGTTGATGATGATATAGCCAAGAATAATGACAAGGATGGCGAGCACGGTGACAGCTGCTGCAATAATGAAACCAAACGAGATCGTTTCGATGTGCTTCCTTGAGAGCCGGTCCTTTCCGAAGTACCATGCACCTGACACGAGCAGTATAGCGGCAGCGAGATACAATGGCATTGCGACAACCAGGAATACGATCAGCGTTGCAACCATGAGTAATCCCGCGATTCGTTTGACGAGTTCCTTCACGGAAGTCGGGATGAAAGGTGTGCGGTCAGAATGTGCATACTGACCTTCTTTCAGGTGGCGTAAAATCGCAACTGCTGAGAGATTGATGACAAGGGTAATAATGAGCAGGACGACGGCAATACCGAACAAAGCACTGTAGTGCTCACTGCCAACCGACACTTCACCCATCTCAATACCCAGCGTTGCGGTAAGGGTCCGAATGGGAGAGAGAACATTCCAGATAGGATCAGGAATAACAGCCGCGTTACCGGCAACCATCATGACAGCCATGGTCTCCCCTATAGCCCTGCCGATACCAAGGATGATGGCAGCGGCAATCCCTGAAAGAGCTGCCGGGACAATGACCTTACTGATGGTCTGCCACCGCGTTGCCCCGATTGCAAGCGATCCCTCCTTGAACTCATGGGGAACGGCAGTGATGGCATCTTCTGAAACGCTGATAATGGTAGGCAGGGCCATGATGCCGAGGAGGATCGAGGCAGCAAGCCAGGTTTCACCGCTCGGGACATCAAAAACCACGCGGATGAAGTCAGTCAGCACGATCAGGCCAAAGAACCCATAGACTACGGAAGGGATCCCTGCAAGAAGCTCGATGGACGGTTTGAGCACGTTTTTTACCCGCGGGGACGCGAGTTCTGAAACGTAAATTGCACAACCGATAGAAAGCGGGACAGCAAATACAATTGCCCCGATGGTGACAAGCAGGGTACCGACAATAAGGGGTAATATTCCATATAAGGGAGGTACCGCAGTCGGGGCCCAGGTATCCCCGAAAAGGAAGGGGATGATCCCGACATCCACAAAGATCGGGTACCCGTCCCGTAACAGGAAGAGGAGAATGAAGGTAACAACGACAACTGCCAGTGATGCCGTGCAGAAAAATATGGTTTTGATTGCCCGTTCTTTGAGGAATGATACGCGAGAAGTACTTTTTAAGGCGTTTAGGGCACCACCCGTTTTTTTCATGAGTTCCCCGATTTCCTCTAAAAAAATGTGGTTATTCCTTGGGTTGATGAGGATCAGAGGGTCACGTAACCTTCATCCGCGACAATCTTCTGGCCATCAGGGCTGAGGATGTACTTGATGAAGTCACCGGTAACGCCATTGGGCTGACCGTTGGTGATTACGTAAAGGTCACGGGAGACCGGGTAGGTCTTGGTTTTAACATTATCAATCGTTGGCGCAACGAATTTCTGGGCATTATACCAGATAGGCAGGGCTTTGACATCTTTGCTGACAAAACCGATTGAAACATAGCCGATAGATCCGGGAGTCTGGGACACTGTCTGAAGAACGGCTCCGTTGGAGTTCTTTTCAAGCATCGTCTTTACCGGTGTTGCTTTGAACAGGACAGTTTCATCGAAATACGTGCGTGTACCGGATGCACTGTCACGGCCAATAATCACGATCTGGTTATTGGTGTTGGGAACGTTAGCCCCGGTTATCTGGGTCCATTTCGTGATTTTACCCAGGTAAATGTCCTTTATTTGATCGAGTGTGATGTACTGGATCTGGTTTGCCGGGTTCACGATAACTGCAATTCCGTCCTGAGCAACAGAAGTAACAACAAAACCCGGGTACTTTTTCATCTCATCTTTGGTCACTTCACGGGAGGACATCCCGATATCGACAGTCTTGGACCCAATCGCCTGGATTCCGACACCGGATCCACCACCAGATACCTGTATGTCTGCATCAGGGTGCGCTGTCATATACTGGTCAGCTGCTTTCTGGACAATCGGCAGAACTGTTGTTGAACCACTAATCTTGATAGTCTGCTTCTGTCCGGTTGAGACCTGAACTGTCGGTGCAATCGTGGTTGATACAGGTGCCTGGGTGGATTCAATACCTGTGGGTGACCCAGTCGGAACCGTAGTTGCAACCGGTGTCTTCGATTCGTTGCCCGTACAACCAGCAGCGAACGCCAGCATAAACACTGCGACGAGGCTCAAGGTAATGAGCAAATAGGAACTCCTTTTTACATTCATGGTGTTCACCCTGATAATGAACGGGATGACATATACCCTTTTTCGACATAGAATATAGTTATATATATTATTATCAGGGAACACTAGAGGTATACAGAAACTATTGTAATTCAGGTGATTGTTATGGAACTCCGGAAAGTCCAGTTTACCGGCGGATCGTCGTATGTTCTTACCTTGCCAAAGGAATGGATCGATGCACAAAAGATTAAAAAGAATGATTCGCTCGGTGTGGAGGTCCAGCCGGACGGCACGCTTCTTATTACCAGATCCACCGATCAGGAGCAGGCCCAGAAAACAAAAGCGTTTGACCTGGCTGGTATCACCGAACCGGCCTACCTTTTCCGTCTGCTGATTGGCGCATATATCTCTGGTTATACGTTTATTGTCATCCATTCTGAACAACGGTTGCCACCGTTTGTTCGTGAGGTCGTCCGTGATTTCACCCAGATGACCATCGGGCAGGAAGTAATCGAGGAGACCGATACCGAGATCATGCTGAAGGATCTTCTGAATCCTGCCGAAATGCCATTTGATAACACTATCCGGCGGATGTTCATGATCGTCAAAGCGATGCACGAGGATGCGATTACCGCCATTCGTTCACAAAACCAGACTCTTGCAAATGATGTCACGGCGCGGGACAATGATGTCGACAGGCTTCACTGGCTGATAGCCAGGCAGACAAATATGATCCTGTCGAATGCCACTCTCTCCCGAAAAATGAATGTTTCACCCGTAATGGCGCTCCATTATTTTACCATAAGCCGCATTATTGAAAGAATCGGGGACCATGCAGAGAGGATTGTTCTTATTGCGGAGCCGATTCTTACCAAAAAGATAGAGCCGGAGATCCTCGGAAAAATTGCAAAAGCCAGTGAACTTTCAATAGGAATATTTGACCGGAGTATTGTTTCTTTTTTTAATAATGATATGAAAAAGGCGAACCACAATATTGAATCGATGCGTGTTCTCAAAACCCTCAGTGAGGAAATCAATTCTAAAGTACTCAAGCAGGAAACTGCGGATGCTATAGCACTCGGGTATATCAATGAAAGTGTGAAAAGAGTTGGGGAATATGCGGCTGATATTTCTGAGAATGTGATCAATTATCTTGTGGAAGAAGACCGGTTACCGAAGAAAAAGAAATTGAAAACCTAGATTACGGTGTATCCGGAACTTCTTTTCATTTGCCTATTTTTATAATACTACCCTCTGAAAAAATGACCCTCATATTCGCATTCCGGCAGCCTTTCAGGGGTCAGGATGGGGTAAATCAGGTGGCAAAATTCACCTCAATTTAAGGGCATTTTGTGGGGCTTTTAATGAGGTGCAAATCTGCCGTATTTTGGCAATCTGAGCGATATTATGGCGTATTCCCCACAGGAACTGGAAAGGAGGGTTTTACGGTCTTTCCCTGGAGCCGGCGAAAATGAAGAACGGAATTCAGAGCCCGTAAAGGGCTTGTTTTCCCAGGGGTCTTCATACCGGATTCAGTCCTGTAAATGGTCACCATCCTCTGCCATATTCACCCGAACAAGGCATACAGACAAATTTTCCGTCCCGGACACGTGCCCGGTGTTCGGCAACCATCTCGCCGCAGATGGCACACTGGACTGACGCAAAGATCTTTGCTCTCACAGGAATCTCCGGCTTGACCTCTCTGATGATGAACAATTCATCGATCGGCATCTTAAGGATAGTATCAATGACTGCAGACTGTCGCTCCTGGAATTCTTTCTGTTCAGCGGATGTCGCTTTTCCATTCATAACTTTTTCCCGGAGTGCTGATGCAACCGGGTCAATTCTTTGTATAACCGGTTCCTCGCGCTGGACAAACCGGATCGCCCGGTTGGATTTCCGGTCGATGAATGTGTAGACATGCTTGCCAAAGTCCTGCAGGATCAGGTTGCCCTTGCCTACTGAGCAACCGGCAACCAGCTGGATCGCGTCGACCCCGCAGGCGTCATTCTCGACTATAGCAACAAGATCTTCATCTTCAGAACGGTCGGCTCTGAGGCGCTGTAATGCATACTCTGCCGCACGATAACCGAGTGCAAGTCCGGGGCAGGAGTGTCCGTGAAACGCGACGGCGTCAGAATAGGATTTTATTGGTTTTATCATCAGAATCACGTGATCAATTCATTTCATTTTTTGCGGGAAAATCCAAATGTCCTTACAATTGTCCCGCGATGGGACGTATTTGCGGGTCGGAGAATTCTCACTCTTTTTTAATAACCTCAACAGGATCGATGTTCGCATCGATAAGGCAGTCGAAGGATATAACATCCAGCCAGCCGGCTTTCTCAAACATATGCATGAAGCAGACACCGATGACCAGTGAACCCGGGTGTCGGTCAATCACGGCTTTTACCTGCTCTGCTTTGATCGGTACGTTAGGCATGGAAAGTCCTCCCAAAATGACAAGGGCCTTTGGCTTTATGCTCGCAAGAGTAGCCCCCGCCTGCATCCCGATATCAGGGACATGATGGATCGTATGTGCCTTGCTCTCGTCAACCAGGGGAACAAAGACCTGTTCGAGTTCGAACGATCTGACAGCAAACCCAAGCAGCTCGACAAACGGTGTGCACGTTCCTGGCACACCATAATAGACAACCTGGTCTCCTTTTTTCAATCCTCTCTTCTCGATAAACTCCTTGAACGGGCGCAGGATCCCCGGAACACCATGAAATACTTCTTTTGTAGTCATTATAGTTCTCAGTTCCACGGAGAGATGATAAAAATTGGGATATTTTCCGGATATCAGAGTTCAGTATGGTTCATGGAACATTTTGTGCCGATATACCCAGTTGTGCGATCACTTCTTCTCTTACCTTGTTCAGGGGGAGGTTCAGGTGACGGGCAATTTTTTTGAGATCTTCATATTCAGGTTTTTTAGCCAAAACGCTCCCCTTGACGGTGGAGGTTTTAACACTGATGTCAAACGCTTCTCCTCCTACGATGACCCGCATCACCTGTCGGGTCCGGTGAGCAACCAGCCGGGGAATATCAAGGATCCTGACCCCCAGAGTGCCCGTTTCATCCATAAGAATGTCCAGCAGGCCAGGATAGTCCTGCTGGTTTGTGATGATATGCAGGATCTGGACGGGACGGTTCTTTTTTCCGGATGCTGTCGTTACAAAAACATCCACTGCGCCTGCTTCACGGAGCTTTTCTACGGTATACCCGACAGTCTCTCCCGGAACGTCATCGAGATTTGTCTCGAGCATGATAATCCGGTCCTGGATCGCGTCGAAGTTCCTTCCTTCTGCAACCCGAAGCACTGATGGCCTGCCATGGATTGAACGCGAACCGGTTCCATATCCCACCTTAAGAGGTGTCATCGGTGGATAGGCATCCACAACCCTGTCAGTGATGTTCGCAAAAATTGCAGCTCCGGTAGGTGTTGTCATCTCCATGTCCGAAGGATATGAGGAATAAGCGATTTGGTGCCTGCAGAGGATCTCCAGTGTTGCCGGGGCGGGACAGGCAATATCACCTCCCGCACTATGCGTGAAACCGGATCCAAGAACCGGGGGCGTTCCGAAAATTTCCCCCTCTAAAAAGCCATGGTGATCCAGAAGTGCCAGTGAACCTGCGACATCAAAGAGCGTATCGACAGATGACATCTCATGATGATAAAAACCGGACCGGTGGAGTTTTGCATCTGCTGCGAGGAGGTCGTCGATAATCCGGAGTGCCATATTTTCAGCTGTGTCCGAGAGCCCGGATTTTTTTGCAATTTCCACGATTGAATCACGCATGTCGGTGTAATTCCTGTGATTTTTTTCCCTGACCTCAATCGTGAGTTTCTTTGCAGAGATGCCCCCAGAATTCGTATCATTAACCTGAAAAGAAAAACTGTCGCAGCCCGAAAGACCGGAGATGGCATCAGCTACGGGTATCAGATGGTCACTGGATCCGGTCAGGTCAACGAGGGCTGCAACGAGCATATCCCCGGATATCCCGGCGATTTTCGGGTCGATTATCAGGACTTTCATCTGTTGATATCCTTAGGTTTCACTCGTCAGGTTTAAGCGGGTATAGATCTTTTTTGCCAGCCGTGCAACGTCGAACGCACGGTCTTTTGCCCCCGGTATCGCCTTTGTCAGGTACGCTCCCGTCTCCGCACCTTTTGCCGCAGTTTTTTCATCTTTTCCAAGAAGGGTTGCAACCGCTGCGGGCACGGTCACATTGATAATTGTGTGACCGATATACTGCAGTTCCTGGGTAAGGACCGCTCCGGCAAAGAGGGCTGTTCCCATATCCGGGTTTTTTCGGGCTTTTTCATTGAGCGCGAACTCAGGGACTGCCTTTGCTGCCAGGTTCTCAATGTGATAGGTTTTGCCATCAATCGAGATATCGTAGGAAACAAACGAGTCAAACGCCCAGTATTTCTTTGTAAACGCATCAGTCCGTCGTCCCTGCGGTTTTATCACGGTGAATTTCATCTCGATTTTATGACCGGTAAACCCTGATACTATGGCAGAACCCCGTGCCTCGACGGCGGTCTTCCTCTCATCATCCAGCTGCCGAGCCGCTTCCTCTACGGATTTTCCGGCTTTCATCATCTCGTACACTTTAACAGCCCTCCGGTAGATTGCCTGGTCACGCACTGCCTCGCTTGCAAGGATACAGGCATGAGAGACCGATCCGCGGGAAACGGTCTCGGCCTTGCGGGCTATGGTATTGAGAGAGCAGAGGGCCATCTCGGGATCGATGAATGAGTTCATTTTATAGTCGGTGATGGCGTCAGCCACCGGATAAGGATCTCCCCCGTGCTTAATCAGCAGGCGTATCGCCGGCATACAGTCACCGCACACATGGCCAAGAGGCGGGTTCACCGGTCCCCCTGAGAACCCTGCCCCAATCATGGCGGCTTCTTCAAACCCGGCAAATATCTCTTCAAGGGCCATGGATGCAATCACGGATGGGCCGCCGATATCTTTCAGAATGAGCCCGAAGTCCCCAACCACACGGGCGGTATCGTATTCTTCATGGGTCCCCCGGACATGAATTTTTGGGGGAAGCTTTGCTTCTTCAATCGCACCTTTCCCGGCAAGATATGCGGTATCAACGTCCCCAAAAGCGCCGAACTCTTCCCCGAGCGCTGCATCAGGATGGATCATTTCGAGTGCGACAGCCGCCCCGATGAGTGCCGGCCAGAGGGGATACGCAGTTATCCCGGCCCCGTGCATACTTTTAATCATCGCTTCTGTTCCCACTTTGGCCGTATTCCGTGCCATCTCGGGAATGTTAATATCCTCGCCGAGTGCGCTGTGGCCATAGATTGCTCCTCCGGCGATGAAAGGGGGCAGCAGAGCACCATCGACCCGGGTGAGCTTTTTATCCATAAGCTGGTTGTAGACGGCAAGATAAGCCGGAAATGCCGGTATTTTGTGGGTAAATTTCCCGGTGGTCAGGGCAATAGCGCTGGTTCGTGGTGCACCCGCATGCATCCGTGCAATTGCCCCAAGTTTCCGGTTTCCCAGCGGGACACCGGATCGTGCGCAGGAACCGGTGAAATATGCGAGCGAGGCAACGATCAATGCCGCATTCTCGGGAGCCGCCCCGGCCAGCTTTGCCTGGCGGATGGCTTTTTCCATAACCATATCGAGCGGCAGGCTTGCAGCAGCAGCATCCACTAATGTCATCCGGCTTAACAGTTCCATGTCTGGTGAGCCGATACCACAGAACACATCTTCTGCAAGGGAATTGGCAGCACAATAGACCGGAATAACGAGGGATCCATGTCCTTTGGTTGCCGCCTCCAGTTTGTCGTTGGTCATATAATCCGGTTTGAAGGTTGCAGCAGCCTGTGTTGCTAATAAAATCCTCTCTCTTTCTTCAGTCATGATCAATCACACCGAAAGTAATCTGGTAATTGGTGGGGGGTCTGATAAAAATTTGGGTAGATGTAATCAAGAGACGGATATACAGTATTCTGATCCAAACCGAGGACCAATTTTACTCTGCATCCGGATTTTTTGAGATAGATTAGAAAGGTTAATGAAGGTCTGCCAGACCTTGTTTTCAGATTTTGATTTTAAGGGAAAATTATAAATTATGTCAAATAGAAGAAGGGCTGGTGAAACACGATGCCATCGTTTGCGTGCAAGGATATTGGTATGGACTGTAAGTTCGAGACTACCGCTCAGACAGAGGCAGAGCTGATCCCAAAGATCGCGGCTCATGCAAAGAGTGTTCATAAGATTGACCCGGTTCCCGCGGATCTTATGGCAAAGATCAAAAAAGCCATTAAAAAATAACTTCTCCCTTTCTTTCAATTTTCATCACTTGTAAGATCATCTGATTAGGAATTTTACTCCTGACATGGCGTGTTCACATTGATGGCGGACAAGGCTGGATTGAAACGGGAGATTGGCCTTTTTGGTGCCACGGCCCTCGGCATTGGAGCTATTATCGGTTCCGGTATTTTCATAGTTACCGGAATTGTTGCCGGAATTGCCGGGCCTGCGATGATAATTTCCGTATTGATTGCCGGGATTATTTCACTTTTCTCAGCACTCAGCGTTGCGGAATTAAGTGTATACCTGCCGGAGGAGGGGGGAACATATGCATACGCCCAGAAACTCATTTCACCGTTTGCCGGGTTTATCGCCGGGTGGATCTGGATCTTTTCCAATATTTTTGTCGGGGCTGCCGTCTCTTTAGGTTTTGCTCACTACTTTGTCACCCTCTTTCCGGCAGTTCCGGTAAAAATCATCGCAGTAATCATCTGCCTCATCTTCATTAGCATCAACTATCTGGGGCTGAAAGAATCGACGCTGCTGAATAATGTGCTCGTCACCATAAAAGTGCTCATCCTCCTGTTCTTTGTGGCGTTTGGGTTGGGATTTTTCAGTGCGGGGAACTTCTCTCCTCCCGCACCTTCGGGAATGACGGGAATTATGAGCGGTGCAGCTCTCATCTTTTTTGCATATACGGGGTTTGCCCGGGTCACGATCATGGCAGAAGAGGTAAAAGAACCGGAAAAAACCATTCCCCGCTCTATCTATCTTGCTCTGGGAATATCCACGGTAATCTATCTTCTCGTAAGTCTTGTTGCCGTCGGGATTGCCGGTGCTCCCGCTCTTGCGCAGTCCGGATCGCCTCTTGCTGATGCGATCAGGATCACCAGTAGTTCCAGCGCCGTATTGCTTATCTCCCTCGGTGCAATGATCGCGACAGCAAGCGTCCTTCTCACAACCATTATGGGAATATCCCGGATCATATTTGCGATGGCACGGAATAATGATCTCCCTGCTTTCCTGAGTAAAATCAGCCCGCGGTTCAGCACACCCCACTACGCCATTTGGATTACCGGAATTTTTATGATAGCAGCCGTTCTCGTCGCTGATCTTGCACTAGTCGTCGCTGTCAGCACCTTTGCCATGCTCATATTTTATTTCATTGCGAATATCGCCGCACTAAGACTTCCTCCTGAGTACAAGCGTTACCCATCAGTTATACCCGTTACCGGGGCCATCACCTGCGCCGGGCTCGTTGCATTCCTCACCATAAATTCATGGATAATCGGTCTTGTCGGACTTGCAATCGGGATTGTGTGGTATGTGATTCACAAGAAAATCACAAAATAGTCACGACCTTTCATCACCAGATGTTTTATTACCCTCCTTCAGGTAAATTTGGCATGAGGAACTCTAAAATGAAACGCATCACTATCAATGCACTTGTCGATATCGGCTGCCTGATAACGTTTATCCCCTCGTTGATTTCCGGACTCGTTCTGTATCTTGTCATCCCGGAAGGTGGCGGGCGGGGGAGTGGCTGGATCACCTATCTGGGTATTGCCCGTAACCAGTGGGTCACGATGCATAACAACACAAGTCTGGTGTTCACCGCCCTTTTGATTGTACACCTCTTTCTGCACTGGAATTATTTTCGGAACATCAACAAATGCATCAATCCGAAAGGAAAAGAACAATCCAGAACGGAGGAGTGAAAGGGGAAAATTTTCCCCTGCCCCGAAGTTAATCTGAAGAGAGCGGAACCGAATTCGATCTACCATTCAAGCTTCATACCCACGCCCGTTTCCTTGACCGGACAATACCCTGAAAGAACGGTTTTCGATGCAAGGGATGTGCAGTGGCAGGCATGGAGGGCAGAAAGGCCAAGATCATGCAGGTACTCTGCAGT
>JGI20214J51650_10001318_pt1 | contig 15762 bp, 19 predicted proteins | sample WetSurMetagenome_FD_51650 | JGI IMG/M metagenome (IMG submission 51650) | reverse complement strand
CCTATAAGGCAAAACAAAGACTGTCTTTTGACGAACTATTCCTACTGCAACTTTCCGCGATGGAGCGGAAACTAAACTGGAATAAAAATCTGGTCAGCAATCCGTATTCTGTCGAGAAATTCAGAGATAAAATAGAAAATTTTATAATTAAACTGCCGTTTAAATTGACCAATGCCCAGAAAAGAGTAATTGAAGAAATATTCGATGACTTGGCGAAATCCAAACCCATGAACAGACTATTAGAAGGAGATGTTGGATCAGGCAAAACGGTTGTCAGCGCAATTGCAATGTATTTAAGCTATTTAAACGGATTCCAATCCGTACTCATGGCCCCAACCGAAATATTAGCCCAGCAACACTATAAAACCATTTTGCAACTGCTGACCCCACTTAAAATTAAAATCGGCTTTGCAACAGGCAATGAGAAAAAGAAAATTGATGATTTTGATGTNATGGTCGGAACACATGCTGTTCTGGAAAAGGGAATAANTTTTGAGAAACTGGGTCTTGTCGTAATTGACGANCAACAAAGATTCGGAGTGGAGCAAAGAGCGTTAATTAGAGGTAAAGGTAAAAATCCGCATCTTTTGACAATGACCGCGACTCCAATCCCCAGAACCATCGCTTTAACTTTGTATGGTGACTTGGATCTTTCAATTTTGGATGAAATGCCTGTCGGACGAAAGCAAATTAAAACCTGGTTGGTTCCTCCGGAAAAAAGAAATAATGCATACTCCTGGATTGAAAAGCAGATCGTAGATACCAAAAGCCAAGTTTTTATAGTTTGTCCTTTTATTGAGGAATCGGAGACAATGCAAACGGTCAAAGCAGCGAGCAAAGAATTTGAAAATTTAAAAAATAATGTTTTCAAAAATCTAAAGCTGGGACTTTTGCACGGCAAAATGAAAGCAAAAGAAAAAGAAGGGGTCCTGGAAAAATTCAGAACCGGAAAAATCGATATTTTGGTCGCAACTCCCGTCGTCGAAGTCGGAATCGATATTCCCAACGCAACAATAATTGTAATTGAAGCGTCCGAGCGCTTTGGACTTGCACAACTGCATCAACTGAGGGGGAGAGTAGGCAGGGGAGACAAGCAATCATATTGCCTGCTTTTTACTGAATCTTTAAACCCACAGACTTTGGAAAGGTTAAAAGCAATGGAAAAACATAATTTCGGAGCGGAATTGGCAGAGCTTGATTTAAAACTTAGGGGGCCCGGTGAGATTTACGGAACAATGCAACACGGAAGAAAAATGTTGAAAATCGCCAGTTTTTCGGATTTTGACTTGATACAAAAAGTGAAAAGAGAAGCTGAGAAAATATTTCCAAATCTCAAAAACTACCCGGAACTTTTGGAAAAATTAAAAAGGATAAACTTGAAACAAATATCAGCAGACTAATATTACTCGTACCTCATTGCTTCAATAGGCGAGAGGTCTGCGGCTTTTTTGGCAGGGAAAACTCCGAAAAATATCCCGATAAAAGAGGATATTCCAAAGCTGACCAGAATAGAAAAAATATTTATGACTGCCGGAAAAATTGGCTGGATCAAAATCACTATTATTGTCGCCAAAATTAACGCAAGCAATCCACCGAGAAAAGAGACAATTGCTGCTTCCGATAAAAATTGATATAAAATATCTTTTTTTGTTGCTCCCACCGCGCGCCTGACACCAATCTCCTTAGTGCGTTCTGTTACCGTTGCATACATAATATTCATAATTCCAATCCCTCCAACTACCAAGGAAATCGAGCCGATGGCAATTAAAGCGATATTCAATACTCCGATAATCGTATTAACCATATCCAATAATTCCGCTTGCTCCGTAACCGAAAAATCATCTGCCTTATATCTCCTAAGAAGAGTGGTCTTGATATCGGCTTTAACCCGGGGAACAACTTCATCGTTGGTAGTTTTTAAATATAATGCGAAAAATGTTTTATTTGGATTTAGGCTAAGTAAAGAGGTGTAGGGAGCAAAAATGTTTGAATCGTCATCAGATCGGATAGACCCGAGTTTTTTTAAGACACCCATAATGAGAAATCTCTGATTTTGAATTCTAACTGATTTGCCTATGGCGTTATTGGCTTGACCGAACAGTTTTTCAGCAACTTGCGCTCCTAGCACTACTGCTTTCCTCTTCTTTTGAACATCAACGTTGGTGAACGCAACTCCTGCCTGCAATTCGGAATTAGTCATTTTGAGCGCATTAGCCGTCGTTCCCAACAGATTTGCTCTTTCTGTTTTGCCGTTAGCTTCTGCTTTTATTGTTTTCATAAATATCGGAGCAACCTCACTAATATTTTTGATTCTTTTAATTTTCGACAGGTCTTTTTCATCAAACATAATGCCGCCCATCATTCCCTGACCGCCACCACTGAAGCCCGATCCGGGAAGCACCATAATCAAATTCTTGCCCAAGGTTTCAAATTCTTTATTGATATAGTCCTTTAATCCAAAGCCAAATGCCATCATCAAAACAACAGACAGCACCCCTATTAGTATCCCAAGCGAGGTTAGGAATGTTCTCACCTTGTTTCTCCTTAGGTCAATTAATGACGAACTAATCAGGTAGATAATGTAATTCATAAATATTTACCTACTAAAAAACCATCCTTTATAAAGAATTGCCGCTTTGCTTTTTGGCCGATATACTTCTCATGAGTTACCAATACAATTGTTACGCCAAAATCTTTGTTTAATTCACTGAGTATCCTGATTATTTCCGCCCCGTTTTTCGAATCAAGATTTCCCGTCGGCTCATCAGCAAAGATAATTTTTGGACCCATAATCAATGCCCTGGCAATTGCAACACGTTGTTGTTGTCCGCCGGAAATTTTGTTCGGCAGATAATTCATTCTTTCTGCAATTCCGAACTTAGTCATCAATTCAACCGCCTTTTTTTTATAATCAAAACTTGCTTTCCTTCTGGAATAAATTGTTGGCAGTAAAATATTCTCCAGAACAGTCAGATTATTTATTAAATTAAACTGTTGAAAAACAAAACCGATGTGCTCACTTCTAATTTGAGATAACTCATCGTCTGAAAGCTTTGAAACGTCTTTTCCGCCTAACAGTATTCTTCCTGATGTTGGCGTATCTAAAAAACCCATAATGTGCATCAAGGTAGATTTACCTGATCCCGAAGAGCCCATGATGCTGACGAATTCTTTTTCTTTAATTACCAAGGAGATATCCCGAAGTATTCTTACCCTGTCATTACCGACAACGTAATCTTTGCATACATTATTAAGCTCAATCATAGACCATATCGCCTTCCGATAATCCTTTTTTAATTTCTGTATCCTGATCATTTTCAATTCCGATCTCCACATAAGTCTTTTTCTTGTCTTTACCCAATAACACATATTTCTTATTACCATCCGGCTTAATATATGACGAAGGAATTATTAATATATTTTTGGCTTCTTTCATAACAAAATTTACATCTGCAGTCATACCCAGCCTATACTTATAATTACTGTTATCAATGTTGGGAAGCATAACTTTAACATCGTAGACCGTGCCTGTTTCATTCCTGTCAGGTGTAAAAGAGATATCTTTAATTTTGCCTACCACTTGCTCTTCAGGATATGAATCAAAAACTATTGATCCCGTTTTTCCTTTCTTTATACTGCCTACCTCCGTTTGATCTGCCGTAACTTTCAGAAAAAGTGTCGAGGGATTCACTATTTCATAATTCGAATTCATGGCCGAAACATTTACCCCTGCGATATCGGGATTGACATCAATGACCAATCCGTCAATAGGCGAATATAGAACTGCTGATTCCAAATTTTTTTGAGCAATCCGGACATTGTCATAAGCGTTATTTTTAGCGGTGTCAATAGCCGTTCTTTCGATTTTCTGATCATACGATTCCGCTTTGTTAGGATCTCTACCGTCATAATATTTTTCCGAAGCGGCTGAGGCCGCTGTAAAATTTTGCCATGCTTCCCTCAAGGCAGCATTTAACACTTCTGCATCTAAAGCGGCTATTTCCTGACCCTTTTTGATCCAATCTCCTTCCTTAGCTCCGATTCGATAAATTTTTCCCGGAACTCCAAAGACCAGAACCGCATGATCCTGAGCGTCAATCTGTCCGGACAAAGTCAATTCCTCTTTGATATCGCCTCTTTTAACTAAAGCGTGGTTTGAAACTGTTTTTTTGGAATCTACAAGGAAGTGCTTTCCGGCAAAAAAGATTATGATTATAAGTAGCGTAATCGCTGCTCTTTTTTTCGTTGAAAAAAGCTTTTTGATCCAACCCATACTCATTAATCATAGCATTAGAAACCGCCAAGCACAATAGATCTTCAGCAAATTGAAAGTCTTGCGAACAAATTCGAAATTGAGTATAATACCATCTATGCCACACGAACCAAAAAAGAGACATTCAAGGGCCAGACAAGGAAAAAGAAGGGCAAGCATCAAGCTTCAAATCCCAGGTTTTGCCGTATGTCCGAACTGCAAAAGCACGATTTACCCGCATACCGTTTGCAAGAAATGCGGATTTTACGATGGAAAACAAATAATCACTATTAAGGCAAAAGAGAAAAAGTCCTCTAATGAGGAAAAAACCGCCTAAATTTATGAAAACTCCTTTGGATCCCCGGCACAAAAAACGACAAAAAATAGTCGAGAGTTTATTTAAATTCAGTTTTCACAAACAAATTGTAAATAATAATACCAAGGCTATCTTGAACAAGATTGAATTTATTGATAAGAAAATCGAATCGGCTGCGCCCGAATTTTCTATAGACAAAATAAACAAGGTAGATCTGGCGATATTGAGACTTGCGGTTTATGAATTATCGGTAGAGAAGACTCAACCCCCAAAAGTTATTATTGACGAGGCCGTAGAGCTTGCCAAGGAATACGGAGGGGATTCCAGTCCGTCATTTGTAAACGGAGCTTTGGGAAATATTATTGTGGGTAAATCAAAATAAATTATGGACCTTCCTAAATTTAAAAATAAGAAACTTCTTGAAGAAGCTTTCACGCACAGAAGCTACCTGAATGAAGCAAAGCTCAAAATTGCCTCTAATGAACGCCTTGAATTTTTGGGAGACAGCATTATTTCTTTCGCAATCTCCAACTATTTATATTCAAAATATCCTGATTTTGATGAAGGAGATTTAACTAATTTAAGATCTTTGATGGTTAATACAAAAAGTTTGTCTGACATTGCAAGAGAATTGAAGATGGGACAGCACCTGAAGCTCTCCAGAGGAGAGGAAGAATCAAAGGGAAGAGAGAATGCTACTCTTCTGGAAAATAGTTTTGAAGCCTTTGTCGGGGCGCTTTTTTTGGATCAGGGAATGATGGCTGTCGGAAAATTTTTAGAAGTAAGTCTGTACCCCAAGATTCAGGAGTTGGTAAACAAAAAAGCATTCAAAGATCCAAAAAGCTTGCTTCAGGAGAAAGTCCAGGCCAAAAAACAAAGTTCTCCCCAGTACCGGGTTTTGGAAGAAACCGGACCGGCTCATGCGAAGATTTTTAAGGTCGGTGTTTTTGTTAACGGCAAAAAATTGGGGGAGGGATCGGGCCGGTCAAAACAAATTGCGGAAGAATCAGCCGCTAAGATTGCTCTTGAGGCAGGAGATAAAAAATGATACAATACGCTTTATGGCAGTCGTAATTAGGCTTTCAAAAATAGGGAAACGGGGAGAAGCAAAATACCGCATAGTTGTGACGGAAAAAAGGTACAGACGCGACGGAGAACCTATTGAAACTCTCGGATGGTACGAAAAAAGAGAAAAAAACGAAAATAAGGATATCAATAAGGCTAGATTTGATTATTGGGTTTCAAAAGGAGCAAGACCGAGTCCGACAGTCGAAAAAATTCTAAACAAGTAAACCTATGAAAAAAGCTTTGGAATATATTGTTTCCCAAATCGTCGAGAATCCTGATAAAGTTGAAATTACAGAGCAGGAAGATCAGGGAATGACAAATTTCACTATTACGGTTGACCCTTCAGATATGGGAAGGGTTATCGGGAAAAACGGTAAAATCATAAGGGCAATCAGAAATGTCATAAAAATTTCCGCAATAAAACAGAATAAAAAAATAAATATTGCGCTTTCAGAAATTCCTTCGTAGTTTCATGAAGATTTCAATTCTAACTCTTTTCCCCGAAATGTTCGTTGGGCCATTCGATTTTTCTATAGTAAAAAAGGCAAAAGAAAAAAAATTAGTCAGTATTAATCTTGTAAAGATTAGAGATTTTGGCAAGGGAAGACATAAAGTCGTAGATGATAAGCCATACGGCGGGGGACACGGGATGATTCTGAAAGTTGATGTCTTGGAAAGAGCAATTAATAAAACAAAGGATAAAAATTTATCATCTGATGAGCAAAAAGTTATTCTTTTAAGTCCGCACGGCAAAACATTTAATCAAAAAATGGCTCTGGAATTAACAAAGCTTAAGCATTTAATTCTTATCTGCGGACACTATGAAGGAGTTGACGAAAGAGTAAGCAATTTTATCGACGGGGAACTGTCTATCGGAGATTTCATCGTTACTGGAGGGGAAATTCCCGCAATGCTTGTCACCGATGCCTTAGTCAGGCTGGTAAAAGGGGTGTTGAAAGAGGGCGTAACGTCGGCTGAATCATTTACTAATTTTTTGGAATATCCTCAATATACAAAACCCAATACCTATAAAAATTTAAGCGTTCCGTCAATATTGCTAAGCGGAGACCACGGCAAAATAAAAGCTTGGCGAAATAAAATTTCATTTAGTTTAACTGCTAAACTCCGTCCTGATTTAGTGAGGTAAAACCGTAGGATGCGTTTGCCCTGAAGAAGTAGCGACCTTCGGCAAAGTCATAGCTTGCGCTTGCCCTGAGAGGGTGGCAGAATTTCCGTCTTCAAATCCCCCCAGTTGACTGATTAACGCCAATCTTGGTTGGGATACCGGAACAATTTGGTCGCCCAATTTGTAAGTAGAGCCGTCCAACGGCTTGTAATAAAAGAATAGATCAAGAGTGGAGGTTTCATCTCCTAATTTAATTGAGTCAATTCCTGACAAAGGAACCGTTCTATTTATGATTTCAATAAAACTTTTTGCAGCTATTATATCGCCATTTATGGGCACTGACAATTTGACAAACGGTAAATCTTCTATATCCTTAGGCTTTGATATGTCGCCAATCGCAAATGAAAATCCTCCGAGAGTAACGCCGGCCTTTTGTGCTGTTGAGTAAACAGAATTAAGTATTTTAATTACATCTTTATTTGCGGGCAGGGCTGAAGTTAACGTTTTAAGCTGCGAATTCAATACTTCTTCGTTAATATTGGAAAGTACATTCAGATTTAATTTCAGCACCTCCAATTTTTGTGTCAGTTCCTTTGCTTCCTGCTGAGCATCTCCTAGCGCTTTGAATTCAGGAATTAGAAATTTGAAAAAGAGCGTTACGGAAACCAAGATAATTATGACGGGAATAAGATAAACTTTATCCCTGTTTATAAGATATTTTACAGCTGCAAAATCCAGATTTATTTTTTTATCCATATTATAATTCAGATTTTATCGTAACTTCATAAATATCTTTACCATCATCACGGGTTAATGAACCAAGAGCTAAGGATTTAATTATTTCCTTTTTATGAACCATCTCGGTTAAATTATCAATGAGCTCACCGATTGAAAAAAGAGATTTTGACTCTCCCGAGATTGTAACCGCTTCCTTACTGACTTCAAAGCTTTTTACAGAAAGATCTTCCGGTACTTTGGCTAATAATTGTCCTACAATGTCGGGAAAATTTCTTCTTGCTTTCATAATTTTTTCGACTTTCTCCACTCTGTTGCTTACGATATAATACTTGGCCTCTTTATCCTGCAATTGAGATATTTTTTTTATCACATCTTCCTGCTGTTTTCTGATAGCTCCCGGATTGACAGCTTTAATCATGATAAAAACAATAATAGAAATTAAGCAAATGATTATTAAGGCTGCTATTGCAACATAATCTATTATTTTTACTATTTTATTTAATTTTGATGCTTCTTCGTCTACATGCAGAAGAAGATTGATATTTTCACTCATACTTCGATTACACTCAATATGACCCTGAGCTTGTCGAATAGGTCATAAGTCTCTCATAGCAAGTCCAAGCGCAATAGTAAAGTCTGAAGTTACATTAGCTATTTGCGGGGGCAAGGGCTGATCTCCAAGGACTTTCCATGGATTCGCAACAACAGTTTCTATGCCCAGGTTTTCCACGAAAAACATGTCTATTCCGGGCAAATGAGCAGTACTCCCCGATAACAATATTTGCGAGATTACAGAGCCGTCTTTATATTTCTGAAAGTAAAAAGCTATAACTTTCCTTATCTCCAGTAAAATTGAGGATAGTATCGGCTCGGTTGCTTTACCTATTTTCTGGCCTTCTCCAACTTTTGTATAGCCATAGGTCTTTTTGTACTCCTCTGACTGGGATAAAGTTATTCCAAAATCCTCTTCGATGGATCTGCTGATTGCATTTCCTCCTGTTGGTATTGAATAAGTCAAAACCAGAATTCCGTCTTTAATTATTGCCAAAGAGGTATTGATTGCGCCTATGCATACAATTATTGTCGGCGGAAGATTCGGCGTAACCAAGGCCCGGATAATCGATAGAGTTTCCGTCTCTATTGAGTTCAGCGTCAAATTTGCCATCCGCAATACTTTCTGATATTTACTGATAAGATGAGTCGGCGCTCCCACCATAAGAACCTGCATTTTTTCATTTCCGGAAGCGCTTGCAGGCCGTTTTAACACGTTCCAAACCAACGTTATCGTTGATAATGCAACGGGAATATGCCGCTCCGCTTCCCAATAAATTGCAAGGGACAATTCCTTATCGGACAAAACAGGCATATCAATGACTTTTGTATAGACCTGAGTATCGGAAAGAGAAACATTGCAATTTTTTGCATTTACCTTCAGGCTTTCAACTGTTTTTTTAATAGCGACAGCCATATCCTGCTCATCTAATGGAGCTTCTGACAGCATTCCTCTGGGAGGAGAAGGCATTATGCTGAAGCTATTTAAAGTGATACCGTTATTCTGCCGCGACAAAGACACGGCTTTAATTTTACTGAAACCTATATCCAACCCGATAGACTTATTAGATATCATCTTCTAAAAACTAGTTGCCTGCTACAAAAAGGCCATATGATAAATAGGGCAGATAAGTCTGCGGCCATCCTTTAAAGACTGTTATTCTGCGGTTTGCGTCTCCGGATTTTCCGGTTGAATCAATATTATAGCCTTGAAGAGGTAAAGAGGTGCAGGATGATCCGCTTTGGCTACATGCCTGTACGCCGACAACAGTATCTTTGTAAATCGGCACCACACGCACCATAACTATGTTGCTTAGGCCGCTGGCTAAATCGTTATTAGGAGTTCTATTTCCATAAGTTACTCCATTCAGGGGATAGGTTGAAATCCCATTGGCCGTAGTGAAATTGTTGGCTCTGGAACAGCTGTCATAGGCATAACGGTAAGACTTGGCCGCCGCCCCATTCCCAGTAACAATAATCACCTGAATTGCGGCAGGTTTGTTTGTCGACGAATAACAATCATCGGAAGGAGACCCCCAATATAAATTTAATCGACCTTGGAAAGTAGCCGGTGACGTATAGACGGGGTTGTCGGTACTAGGATCATGAGGTACAAACCAGATATCTGCCCCTTCGTCTTTCTGAATTAAATTCCCTCCATTTAACTTAAAGGTTGAGTTTTGAGCAGGAGTGGAAGTAGTGACGTAACTGGAGTTATTGCCTATATCGTGTGGCGAATAGATAGTCACAGGAGTATTTGATTGTATCGCGCGTTCAACACCCGCTTCTGCAGCCGCTAAGGCTTTCTGAGACTGCGCCTCCTCAGACGAAGAGCGGAGATTAGTGATAGTTCTTGATGCCAGAGACAATCCGACAGTCAGCGCTACGACAACTACCAAAATTACAACCACCAATATTTGTCCATTTTCACTTCCGGACGATTTATTTTGCGCCACTAAAGACATACAGTTAGCATAACAAGATAAATATTCCGTGTCAACCTAAGGGAATCGTTTTTATTTCACATAATTTCTCATCACAATTGAAGTTTCGAACTTGATCGAATTGCTGGTTTCTGCCAGACCGGTTTGTGATCTTGGCACAAGCGTAAAGCTAATCCCGATTATCGGAACGTCTGAAGCATTTGCCTGAGTACAGGAAATTTGACATTGCGTCATACTAACGGAGTTCGTATCGACAACGGAAGTGCCGTTAACAGTAAACGTTGACGGTGAAACACAATTATATACCACCTCGCTGCTGTTAAACGGTACTACTTTAACATATTCGTACATCCTTTTTGCTGATGGTATCGGACAACTTGTTATATATGCGTTGGGGCTGCTATCATGACTGAATCCGCCAAAAGACTTGGCATATCCTATGGTTTTTGACATCTGACTCAAAGCATAATTGCCATTTCTTCTGATATTCTCAATGTTATTTGTTTTATTGGAGCTGCGCAATAGAGATGTTGTTATATTGGCTATAATCGAACCCAAAGAAATCAAAATGATAATTGCAACCAATAGCTCAACTAAAGTATACCCTCTTTGTCTTTTGATGAAATTGAGATATGGTTTTATCATGGCGCTTGCATTGCGTTAATGTTTGAAAAACAACTAACTAAGGTCACATTATTGCAATCTAGCTTACTTGGGGGACATTTATTATCAGGCCAAGAAACCGTTACGGTTATTTTTGCTCCGCTTAAAGCTCCTCCGCCCGAACAACCAACTGAATCATCCTGCAATAAGTTTACTTTTCTGGTAAAAATGCCTCCGACATTTGCGGTGCAGGGCGGACTTCCTAATGCAACCGCACCCTGATTCAGGCAATAGCTACCGTTTTTTGAATGAAAGTCGCTCCAATTGGAATCTCTCATTTTCCTAACAGTGTCTATTCCTTCCCGGGCATAAGAATTAGCTAAATCTTGATTTTTTGAATACTGGGCTCTACTCAAAGATGCAACTATAATCATCATTACTGCTCCGACAGTTATTATTGCCATAGCGATGGCAAGTATAACCTCCAAAAGCATTTGTCCGGCGACTTCATTATGTTTCATTGCAGACTAACTCCTCCCAAGGTATTTACGGTAATTGTTTTTGTTTTACTTGCGTAAGTTACTGAAATTGTATTGCTACCTGAGAAAATCACTCCACCTTGGATGGGAAAGAAAAAGGAATTGTTAGCGCCAAAACTTACATTTGCCGGAAGTGGTTTGTCTTGACCAATTTTTATATCATCGGCTGGATTCGTGGAGCCTGAGCAGGAAACATACAAAGTGTAATTCTTTAGGGCGGATATCACTAATCTATAACCGTTTAAAGTGTTGGTGCAGGAAGAGGGTTTTACTTGCGATTGAGCGCGGGATCTTGCCAAATTCAGCATCGTTGCCACTTCATTTCTGGAGGTTTGGAGAATTTGCACGCTTCTGTAATTATTGAATCCCGCAAAACCATATATTGCAAACGCCGCCATGATGGCCACGACGGTCAGCAATTCTATAAAGGAAAAGCCTTTCTGTCTCATGGATTAGTAAGTGTATATGAAACTCGTCCTGCCCCGCAGGAATTTGATGCGTCTTTATCGGGATCACCTAGATTTTGCAAACATGCGCGCAAGGTGTATCCGCTTCCACCCCCGTCCGGAGTATATGCATATGGTTGGGAGACGCCAACCGGATCACAGGGAACTTTTTTCATATAGACAACAGCTGGAGATCCGCCATCGTCAATTTGGGAACCGCAGGCTGCAGATCCGGGATAGCTTCCCTTATCAGATCTGTACATTTCCAGAGCTGCTTGAATTTGACGAATATCGGATTTCCGCACTCCGTCCTTGGACTGGTTAATCTTTTCAGTAGGGTTAAGAACCATCATAAGCGCGCTTGACAAAACTCCGACTATTCCGATTACAATCAGGAGTTCTACCAGCGTAAAACCGAGGTGATTTTTTGCAGAACGAGCTCTCCCCAAAATATTGCTATAAATGTACCTAAAACCAGAAACGGACCGAATGGTATGCTTGCTCCTTTTAGCTTCCTTTTTCTCCATATAATCAGTATGCACCCAATGATCGCGCCTGTCAAGAAAGCTATATAGAGGCTGACAATGATCTTCGGAAATCCCAAAACCAAACCCATCAGAAATGCAAATTTTACGTCTCCAAACCCCATCCCTTTACCCTTGGTTATTAAAAATAATATTAAAAAAAATAGACACGCGCCAAGAGCCGAGAGAAGGTGGGGAAGTATTAAGTAGTTAGTATTAAGTATTAAGTATAGAAACGAAATGAGAATTGCGGGAACAATAACCTTGTCGGGAATAATTCCATACTTAAGGTCCGTAAAAAAAACAACGATTAGGGAAGATGTAATGAATAAATAATATCCCAACGAAATCATAAATCTTAAATCATAAATCCTAATTCCACCCAATAAATATAGCGTTGTCACGAAAAGAACTCCTGTTGTTAGCTCTATTATTGGATAGTAAAACGATAGGCGAGTGCGGCAGTATCGGCATTTTCCTTGCAGAGACAGGAAAGAAACAAGGGGAATCAAATCGAGCCAGGCCAGTTCTTTCTTACACTTCTCACAATGGGATCTTCCCTTAATTACGGATTCTTCTCTTGGCAGCCGGTCTATTAGAACATTTAAGAAACTCCCGACACAAAGACCTGAAATGAAAATTATAATAAATTCCACACATTCAGAATATCACAGTTTTATATTATTATCACAAACTTATATTCTGACTGGATACCCCGTAATCACAATTTCCTCCGCATGCGGTTGAGACATTGTTGGTTACGGCGCTGGTACAGGGATCTCCGGTTGAAAAACACGCCTGAGGATCTTTTCCGCCCCTATCTAAGGAGGCGTAGAGGTAATATGTTTGTCCGCCGGAACTCACGTAGACATAGGTTTTTGTAGATTTCGGGTCAACAGGCAAAGTGTCTATATAAGGCTGCCACGGGTTGCCCCAGAGGTTACCGATAATCTTATAATCGCTACTTGCTGCAGGATAATTTCCCACATCTTTGTGATATATCTCCAAGGCATTCTGGATTTGTTGAAGATCGGATTTTCTTCTGGCGTCATTTGCCTGATTGATCCTGTCCGCAGGATTAATTACAGCCATAATTCCCCACCCCAATAATCCAAGTACGGCAACTATAATCATCATTTCTATCAGCGTTAGTCCGGAAGAATTATTCGAATAACGGATTCTTCCGGTCTTTTTTTCCTTCATATAATTTAGTATGTGCCCATTAATCACGCCTGTCAAGAATGACAGTTAGCTTTCTTAATCACCTACGTTCGCACAAAAAAACCAGCCCTTCGACTGGTTTATCTTTTTCTCTGTGTATCTTTAGATTGCCGGGCATGCTCCTGCTGCTTTAATCAATACTTGCCCTGTTCCGCTTTGCCAACACCATATCTGCCCTGCTGTAACGGGAGGATTAGCTGTCGCATCCACATACGCATTTCCCCAGACCGCCCACGCTGTAGCTGAACCAAACACACCCGTATAGTCTGTAGCAGTGCGTGGACCGCTCGGCTGTGCCATAAACGAAAATGCTGCTACGCCCGGCGGACAGTTCGCGGCCGCTACGCCCCAGGCTGTCGGATAGGTGCCTGTACACCCTTTTAGAGCTGTATCTGTTGCGAACAAGTTTGCCTGATTCCCGATATTTGCGAGGTCTTGTTTTACTCTGGAGTTATTCGCTGCTGCGATTTTTTGGGCGGGATTAATGGCGACCAAGAGCGTCGCTGCCAAAATTCCCAAAATTGCAATAACAATAAGGAGCTCAATAAGAGTGAAGCCTTTCGAGGACCTAGCAAATTTAGATAATTTCATGCCTACTTATTAGATTAAACAGTTTTTTACTGTTTGTCAAGAGGGCAGAATGAGGCTATTTAATCGAATTTGAAATTTGATAAATCGGGGTAATGATAGAAACAATCAGGCCTGCGACTCCTGCTCCCAAAACCAACAAAATAATCGGCTCCAGGGCTGTTGAAAGAGTTTTGACTTCCTGATCAACTTCATTTTCAAAATACTCGGAAGCTTTAATCAACGTTTCATCTAATTTACCTGTTTGTTCCCCGATCTTAACCAGTTCAATCAGGTTGGGAGGAAAAAGATAATACAAGCTCATCGCGTCTCCTATGCTTGCCCCCTTCTGAACTCTTTTTGAGATATCAACAATCGCGCTTTTATAGTGGATATTGCCCGAGATATCTGCAACTTTTGTCAGAGCGTCAACCACCAGCGTTCCCGATGACAATAAGGCTCCTAATGTTCTTGAAAATTCCGTTAAGATGGTTTTCTTTATAAGTTTTCCAAAAATCGGAATTTTCAAAATCAGGCCATCCACAGCTATTTTCCCCTCCATTGTTTTATGCCAACGCCTGAATACGTACGAGACAAGAACCGCGACAATAGCTATGATATACCAGAACGAAACAGTAAATTTTGAAACTGATACCAATATCAGCGTTGGNAAGGGCAGGGTGGCGTTCATACTTTGATANAGTGTAGAAATCTGAGGAATAACAAAGATCATCACTACGAAGACTACCAAAATCATCATAATGATGACGATAATAGGATACGTGAGGGCGCCTTTGACTGTACTTTTTAATTTTTCCTCTTTTTCTAAAGTATCTGCTAATCTCGCAAGTGATTTATCCAAGAGCCCTGAACCTTCAGAAGCTTCAATAAATGCAATGTAGATTTGGGAAAAAGCTTCCGGATGCTTAGAGATTGCCAGGGAGAAACTGGATCCCTCCTGAACGTCCTTAACAACGCTATCCATAACACTTGTTAAAGCCTGATTTCCGGTTTGGTTTCTTAAGATTTCCAGACTTCTCAAAAGAGTGATTCCCGAAGTAAGCATGGAAGACAATTGTCTGGTAAAAGTCACCATATCCTTACCACCAATCTTATCTCCAAGGAAAGGAATGAAATCTATAAACTTACTTTTTTTGCTGACTACTATTTTGATAGGGAAAAGCTCCTTGCTTCGGAGATACATGGCGGCTTCATTGGAATCTCTTGCCTCAAGAAATCCGTCTATCGGCTCCCCCTTGCTGGTAACAGCTTTGTAGTATAGCTTCATAATTTAGCCAACCATTCTTAAGAAGTCCTCTTGGTGTAGAGAATAGCTTTTGCCGGTCTCCAAACTGATCTTCCCTGATTCAACCAATCCCGCTAACGATGAATCTATGCCAATCATACCTTTGTCTTTTGAGGTTTGAATAACCGAATCAATAAGATGTGTTTTTCCGTCTCTTACTATACTTGCGACCGCAGAACTTCCGAGAAGCACCTCAACCGCCGGCACCCTTCCTCCGCCGATCATAGGCAAAAGTCTTTGTGAAACAATTCCTTTGAGGGTTGCTGCAAGCTGAATTTTTATCTGGGGTTGTTGGGTTGCGGGGAAAGAATCAATAATCCTGTCTATGCTTTGGGCTGCCGAATTAGTATGGAGAGTTGAAAAAACCAAATGTCCTGTCTCGGCAATTGTGATGGCGGCGGCGATTGTTTCGGAATCACGCATCTCTCCGATCAAAACGACATCTGGATCCTCGCGGAGGGACGCCCGCAGGGCAAAATCCCAGGAATGGGTATCCGAACCCATTTCCCTCTGGCTGATTATACTTTTCCCTTCCGGATACATATATTCAATTGGGTCCTC
>JGI20214J51650_10001317_pt1 | contig 15763 bp, 17 predicted proteins | sample WetSurMetagenome_FD_51650 | JGI IMG/M metagenome (IMG submission 51650) | reverse complement strand
CAATCGTACCGCATCGGGGCGTGCGCGATGTGAGGGCGGACAGCCGAGGCTGTCACCCGTAACACGGCAAACCGGCGCGTTAAGGGCTTGTCGCCAGGCAGGGAAAATCGTCGCCGTCGCCGGGTTTTCAGGCCGGTCGTGGCCAGATATCCGGGTAAACTGCAGCTTTTAACGCTACCGGCCCCGCAATTGCCCATGAGCCTGCCCGAAGCACAAGATTTTCTCGATAACGCCGAATGCATCGCTTCATTTGAACAGGTGCAGGCTGCCATGGACCGGTTGGCGGGGGAAATCTCCCGTGAACTGGCGAACGACTTCCCGCTGGTGTTGCCGGTGATGGGGGGGGCCGTGGTCTTTGCCGGCCAGCTATTGCCGCGACTCGACTTTCCCCTGGAATTCGACTACCTGCATGTCACACGCTATCGCGGCAAAACCAGCGGCGGGGAAATCGAGTGGCGGGTTCTCCCCGGCATGAATGTTTTCGGGCGCAGCGTGCTGGTGCTGGACGATATTCTGGACGAGGGCGAGACGCTGGCGGCGATTCGCGACAAATTGCTGGAACTCGGCGCGAAACGCGTGTTGTCCGCGGTATTGACGGACAAGGATAACGGTCTGGACAAACCCATCCGGGCGGATTTTGTGGGGCTCAGTGTGCCCAACCGTTTCGTGTTCGGGTGTGGAATGGATGTTTACGGCCTGTGGCGCAATCTGCCGGCAATTTACGCTTTGAAGGAACACTGACATGCTCGGCATCATCGGCGGTACCGGACTGACCCAACTCGCCAATCTGGAAATCACCCATCGCAAGGTGGCGCGCACGCCTTACGGCGAACCATCCGGCGCGCTCACTTTTGGCCGCATGTGCGACCAGGAAGTGATTTTTCTGGCGCGCCATGGCTACGGCCATACCATTCCGCCGCACGAGGTGAACTATCGTGCCAATCTGTGGGCGCTGAAGGATCATGGCGTCGACCGCGTAGTGTCGGTGGCCACGGTCGGCGGCATCCATCCAGAAATGATCCCCGGCACGCTGACCATTCCGGACCAGATCATCGACTATACGCATGGCCGTGCCGCCACGTATTTTGCCGAAAGCGACAAGCCGGTCACCCATACCGATTTCACCTTTCCTTATTGCGATGCGATGCGAACTGCACTGCTGCAGGCCGCGATCAGCGCCGGCATCAGCTTGCGCGACGGCGGGGTGTATGGCGCCGTGCAGGGGCCGCGCCTGGAAACGGCCGCAGAAATCAACCGCATGGAGCGCGACGGCGCAGACATGGTGGGCATGACAGGCATGCCTGAAGCCTACCTGGCACGCGAACTCGGCATTTGCTACGCGACCATCGGTGCGATTGTGAACTACGCTGCCGGTCGCGGTCTGTCGGCGGACGGCATCCAGATGGAAGAGATCCAGTCCGTGCTGGGCGAAGTCATGCTGCAGGTGCGTCATCTGCTGGAACAACTGGTCACCAACGATGCTGCCGGGCTATGCGAATTCTGAGTGCGGGATGATGCCGGTCGCATGAAGCTCTACCGTGCTCTGCAGTCGCAGGGATTTGGTTCGCGTAGAGGCTGTGTGGCACGTGTGCGGGCGGGTGCGGTCGAGGTCAACGGCGTGCTGTGCGACAACCCTGAAGCCGAGGTCGACCCATCGGGTCTGGCGCTGACGCTCGACGGCGTAGCCTGGCCTTATCGCGAAAAGGCCTATGTGCTGATGCACAAGCCAGCCGGCTATGAATGCTCGCACCACCCGAGCCANCATTCCAGCGTGTTCGACCTGTTGCCGCCGCCGCTGATACAGCGTGGGGTGCAATGCGTGGGGCGGCTCGATCAGGACACCACCGGATTGCTGCTGTTTTCCGATGATGGCCAGTTCATACACCGCATGATCTCGCCCAGAAAGGGGGTGGCCAAGGTGTATCGTGCCACCTGCGCCGACCCGGTGAGCAGCGCGATGCTGGACGCCCTGCGCGCCGGCGTGCAACTCAACGACGAACCTGCGCCGATCGCTGCGCTGGCATGCGAGTCAATCGACAGCCACACGCTGCGACTGAGCTTGAGCGAGGGCAAATATCATCAGGTCAGGCGCATGATTGCCGCAGCCGGCAACCGCGTAGACCGCCTGCACCGCGAAGCCATCGGCAGCTATGCGCTGCCCGCGACCCTGGCACCCGGGGAATGGTGTTGGCTGGAGGAAAATGACCTAAAACAGCTGGAGCATCCATGGCTATCCGCGAAGTCCTGAAAATGGGCGACCCGCGCCTGCTGGCGCCCGCACATCCGGTCGAGGATTTTGCTTCCCTCGAACTGGCTCGATTGATTGTCGACATGCACGACACCATGCGATCCCTCAACGGAGCCGGCCTGGCGGCGCCGCAAATCGGAGTCGGTCTGCAGGTGGTGATATTCGAGGTGGATGCCAACCCGCGTTACCCTGACGTCGAAACAGTGCCGCTCACCGTCCTGATCAACCCGGTTTTGACCCCCTTGTCCGATGAGGTGGAGGAAGGCTGGGAAGGCTGTCTGTCGGTTCCCGGGATGCGCGGCCTGGTGCCACGGCATGCTGCCTTGCGTTACCAGGGCTTCGGTGCAACGGGACAACCGATCGATCGCAGGGTCAGGGGATTCCACGCCCGCGTGGTGCAGCATGAAGTCGATCATTTGAACGGCGTTCTCTATCCCATGCGCATCCGGGATCTGCGTAATTTCGGTTTTACCGACACCCTGTTTCCGGGACAAAACCTGCAGGACGATTGACGGCATTTCGACGATTCGGGGCACGCATTTAGCATGCCTAAAGTTGTCCCTGTCCTCGCCGCTAACTTGAAGCGTAACCGTGGGCGATGTGTCCCGGAACGAGCAGCAAGGACAATAATGAGCCCGGAACAACAAATCCAACTGGCACAGCGCCGCATTCACCATGCCGACGTGATGATGGTCGAGGCAGCCCAACTCGACGACATTGCCGCCCAGCTGATGGCGGTACAGCGATACTGGGGCGCACCCAATCGCCAGATTCACCTGACTGCCGTGTTGGCCGACAGTCGTGCCGTGTGGCATGGCATTCAGGCCTCACTGGCCGAAGGCACCCTGGATCTGCCGCTGGAAGTCCAGCACAACCTCCTGATTCTGTCGGTTTATGCCGACTGCAAAATCAGTACATGCGAAACCACCCCCGGCACCGAGGTGCTGAGCAGCCTGATCGCATTGACCCGTACCCTGGCAGGCAGCCTCAAGGAATGGCGGGTGGCGGCATGAGCGAGCAGGAAAATGCGCCGCAGCTTGATGCGTTGGATCTGACCCTTCTCCTGGCTGATTCGGTGGGGGTCGGCCCATCGGTTCGCCCGGCTCGCGGCCGCAATCGCACCAAAACCGAGCTGGACGAAAAGATCAAGAAACCGGTCGAAAACGTGCCCAAAAAACCGCCGGCCCGCAAGGCGCCGGCACGCGGGCGCTATGTCGACGAATACGCGCGTCCGGCACGCTGAATCATTTCAACACTTCACGCACGTCAGCTATCAGCAGCTCGATTCCCGCAGGCGCCTGCAGGGATTGTCCCCGGATCAGGAACGTGTCCTCGACTCGCTCGCCCAGCGTGTCGATTTTGGCGGCATAGACGCTTACGTCATGACGCATCAGCGCTTCAGCCACATCGAACAGCAAGCCCCCGCGATCCGCGCAGGTGATCGACAGCATCTGGCCATGACCTTGTGCGTCGGATTCCAACTGCACTGTCGTCGGGAAAGGATGGTGTCGCTGGTGGCGTGACAGACGACCGCGTGGTGCGGGCTGCAGCGGCCGGGCCGGATCGAGATCGCGCGTCAGTTCGTGTTCCACAAAGCTCAAAAAATCACGGTAATGAATGCCGCGATTGGCCAGATCCATCACCTGAAAACTGTCCAGCGCATAGCCATGCCGGGTGGTGTGGATCTTGGCTTCGAGGATGGTGTACTGGATGCGCGCGAAAAAGCCGCAGATGCGCGCAAACAGATCGGGCCGGTCAGGCGTGTACACCAGTACCTGAATGCCTTCGCCGGCGGGGGAAAGGCGAGCCCGCACGATAGCGTCCAGGCTGTCGGTGCGGCGCCACAGCATGCGTGCCTGCCAGGCTATATCGCGGGCATCGAAGCGGATGAAATAACGCGTGTCGAGGTGGCGCCACAGCGCGTCGGCCGCGTCGTTCGGCAGGCCATAGAGGGCGAGATTGACGCGTGCTTCCGACTGCTTGGTGGTGATGTNGGCNAAGNTATCGTCATCGCCCGCAAGCAGGGCGTGCACCGCATGGTAGAGGTCTTCCAGCAGTTTGCCTTTCCAGGCGTTCCACACCTTGGGGCTGGTGCCACGGATGTCGGCCACGGTCAGCAGATACAGTGCGGTGAGGCGACGCGGGGTTCCGACTTTGGCGGCGAAAGCAGCGATCACCTCCGGATCGCTGATGTCCTCCTTTTGCGAGGTGCGCGACATCACCAGATGCATGGCCACCAGCCAGGTGACCAGTTCGCTGTCGGTTTTGTCGAGGCCGTGTTGTCGACAAAACCGTTCTGCATCCGCTGCACCGAGTTCGGAGTGGTCGCCGCCGCGGCCCTTGGCAATGTCGTGAAACAGTGCAGCCAGATAGAGCAGTTCCGGCTTGTCGAACGCGGCGATCAATCGACTGGCGAGCGGAAGTTCGTGCGTCAGCGCCGGTACGGTGAAGCGCCGGATATTGCGCAGCACCGTGAGAATATGCTCGTCCACGGTGTAGACATGAAACAGGTCATGCTGCATTTGCCCGATGATGCGACCAAACGCGGGGATATATCGTCCGAGCAGGCCGTAGCGATGCATCGCACGCAGCGCACGGGTGATCCCGACCGGCTGGCGCAGCAATTCCATGAACAGCGCGCGATGTGCCGGATTGGCGCGAAACGCGGCGTCGATACGGGTGCGGCCGCGCCACAGTGCACGCAAGGTGGCCGGTTCGAAACCGGCAAGCGCCGGATGCTGGGCGTACACGATGAAGGCACGCAACAGGGCATCGGGTTTGTGTGCGAACAGATCGGGATCGCGGGCTTCGAGCAGGTTGGCGCGCACCTGGAAATCCGCATCGATCGGCTGCGGCGGCGCAACCACCGGATACAGCCGCACCCGCAGCGACTGGATGAGGATGTCGTTGGCGCGTTGGATCAGTTTGGCGGCACGGTAATAGCCTTGCATCAGGTGCTCACCCGCGCGCTTGTGCGGCGTGGCGGCGAGCCCCAGACGCGCCGCGAGTTCGCTCTGGTAATCGAAGGCCAGGCGGTCGTCGCGCCGCCTGGCCAACAGATGCAGATGAATGCGCAGCGCCGACAGAGCGCGTTCTTCGCGTGAGATGCGGTGCGCCTCGGCTTGGGTCAGCAGTCCGGCACGGGCAATGCCGTTCCAGCCGCCTTCAATGCCACAGGCCTGTGCCAGCCAGTGGATCGTATGCAGGTCGCGCAGGCCGCCCGGACTGTCCTTGATGTTGGGTTCGAGCTTGTAGGCGCTGTCGTCGAAACGGGCGTGGCGCGCCTTCTGCTCGGCAAGCTTGCCGTCAAAGAAGTGCTGGGCGTCGAAGCGTGCCCGAAAGCGGCGGCCGAATTCGTCGAACAACCCGGAGGCGCCCCACACGAAGCGCGCTTCCAGCAGGTTGGTTTCTACGGTGATATCGGCGTCGGCCTCGGNGATGCAGGCCTCGATGGTGCGGACGCTGTGGCCGATCTCCAGCCCGACATCCCAGCATGCCTGCACCCAGTTTTCCAGTGCNGCCTGTTGTCCGGCTGTGGGTTCATCCGGCAGCAGCAGCAACACGTCCACGTCCGAACCGGGAAACAGCTCGCCGCGCCCGTAGCCGCCGACGGCGGCGAGGCAAAAACTGGCTGGCAGCGCTAGCCGCGAGTTGAGTTCGCCCAGCACGCCGTCCACCAGGGCGGCGTGGCGTGTCAGGTAGCGGGTGGCGGCGGGCTTTTCAAGGTAGGCTGCCGCCAGCGCGGCACGACCGGATTTGAGTCGCTCTCGCAGGTCAGCGAACGGCGGGGCGCTCACGCGGCCTGGTGGATGCGATCGGGGANGGCCGGGCTNCCTGCCGACACGGTCAGCACTTCGTAACCGTTGTCGGTGACCAGTACCGTGTGTTCCCACTGCGCGGACAGGCTGCGATCCTTGGTGACGATGGTCCAGCCGTCCGGCATCTGCCGAATATCGCGCCGGCCGGCGTTGATCATCGGTTCGATGGTGAAGGTCATGCCGGGTTCCAGCACAAGCCCGGTGCCGGGCTTGCCGTAATGCAGCACCTGTGGATCCTCGTGGAAATTGAGGCCGATACCGTGGCCGCAGAATTCTCGCACCACGCTGTAACCGTGGTATTCGGCAAACTGCTGGATCGCGTGGCCGACATCGCCGAGCCGTGCACCCGNCTTGACGTGGGATATGCCGACCCACATCGCTTCGTAGGTAACCTGGATCAGACGCTTGGCCTGAATCGACGCCTCGCCCACCGCGAACATCCGGCTGGTGTCGCCGTGCCACCCGTCCTTGATCACCGTGATGTCGAGATTCACGATGTCACCGTTCTTCAGCACCTTGTCGCCCGGCACGCCGTGGCACACCTGGTTGTTGACCGAGGTGCAGATCGATTTTGGATAGGGGGCGTGCCCCGAGGGCGCGTAATTCAGCGGCGCCGGTATCGTGCCCTGAACGTTCACCATGTAGTCGTGGCACAGCCGGTCAAGCTCGCCGGTAGTGACACCAGGCTTGACGAATGGCGTGATGTAGTCGAGCACTTCCGNGCCAAGCCGGCCGGCAACGCGCATGCCGTCGATTTCTGCGCCGCTTTTGATGGTTACAGTCATGGAACGGATAGCGNGAAAAAAGTGCATTCTATCGCGCCGATGCCTGNTGGAATAACCCTCTAGGTCCGAGGGTTTGCGGCGGTACCCGACGAGGTCGAAGGAAGAGGACGCGCGCAAGCATACCCTGCGGGCTCGCTGCGGCTAATGTTGCGGCAACGCGGCGCCTGTCATGCGCATCTTTTTACGGATGTCCCAGATGGCACCTTGGCAGGGTTGGATTCAGCGCCGTCCGCGTCCGCCGTCATTGCCTGCTCCAGCGCCCGCCCCTGGCCCTGCTTGCGTTCCGGCGCCGGCGCCCCCGCGCCATCTCTCCTGGTGACGATGTTCGTAGCCTGAGCCATAAGGCAGGGTGGCTGGGCGGGCGGACGCATCCGGACCGTTTCCGGTTTGAGCGGGTGCGTTCAGGTTGCGCTGCACCGCCTCATCGGCGGGGCTGCTGCCAGGGGGGGATGCGACCACATCTTGCGGCAGCGACAGATTGAGGGGCCGGGCCTGTGTGACGGGTGCCTTTTTCGGGCTGGCGTCGGCCCAGGCCGGCGAGGCCAGGGCCAGCGCCGATGGCAACAGGATCAGCTTGAGTCGCTGCATGAGCGGGTTCCCGCATGTAAGGTTGGTCGTACGCCGTCACCGATCGACGCTGGGCGAATTGTGGACGCGCGGAGTAGCCAGAGCATGTCCGCCGGGTAGCAATGGGTGTCAGTGTGTGTCAGTGTGTGACCACCAGACAGGGCGCGCCCAGGTAGGGTAGGATAATTCGCTATTACACCGCGATCCGTCAAGCTGGCCGGCCGCTGGCGACTGACCGTGAATCACGAAACTCTTACGATTGTCACATGATGCGAGCGTGCAGATCTGTTTCCTGTCGACCTGTCCTGTCGAAGCCGGCGGTGCGTTCATGATGGATGGCGCATCGGCCCGCATCCTGGTGGTTGATGATGATCCGGGCATGCGGACATTACTGCAGGCCTATCTGGGTGACAGCGGCTTTGCCGTGGCTACGGCAATCGATGGAACGACCATGTGGCATGCCCTGGAACAGGGGATGCCGGATGCCATCGTGCTCGACCTGATGATGCCCGGCGAAGATGGGCTGTCGCTGGCACGCAGGCTGCGCAGCCAGTCGAACGTACCCATTCTCATGCTGTCGGCGCGGGGAGAGGAAGTCGACCGCGTGGTTGGGCTGGAAATGGGGGCCGATGATTATCTGGCCAAACCGTTCAGCCCGCGTGAATTGCTGGCGCGCTTGCGGGCACTGTTGCGGCGCAGCCAGGCCCAGGGAACCCCTGCCGAGTCAGCCCCGGTTTCTGCGTTCGGACCTTATCAGCTGGATGTCGCCAGCCATCGGCTGACCCGGGACGGGGTCGAGGTGAAACTGTCGACCGCCGAGTTCGCCCTGTTGCGCATCTTCTTCGAGCACCCGCTGAGGGTGATGTCGCGGGATACGCTGATTGACATGCTGAAAGGCTACGAGCGGGATCCCTATGACCGGAGTGTCGACACGCGGGTCACCCGGCTGCGCCGCAAAATCGAGGCCAACCCGGGCGAACCGGTTTACATCCGTACCGTGCGCGGCGAGGGGTATCTCTTCAATCCGCGTGGCGGCGAGGCGTGAGGCTGTCGTCCCGACTGAGCCTGACCCAGCAGAATGCCCTGCTGCTGGTGGTTTTTTTCATCGCCTTCGAGCTGCTGACGACAGTCGCTACTGCCTACTTCCTCATGTTGCCGATGGCGCGCCGCTCGGCTGCCGATCTGGCTGGATTGATGACCCTGTCCGCGCAGACCTGGAGCGAACTGCCGCCTGTCACCCGCCCGGCTTTCGAGTACGAACTGGTGCGGTCGCACGCCCTGGCATTGCGGGCCGAGCCTCCGCAAAACGCTGAGGCGCCCACCTGGCATGAACCGTATCTGAAATTTCTGGTTGCTGCGCTGAATGCGCGCACGGGCGAGCCGGTTGCCTGTTCGCTCGAGCTTGTCGGCGATGAGGAATGGTTCTGGGTGTCCTTGCCGGCGGGCGGGGGGCGACTCTCTGTGGGCTTGCCGCATGCGCGCATTGGCCCGCGTCCGATCCATGCGCTTCTGGTCTCGCTGGCGGGCGGCGTACTGCTGACCCTGGTGGCGGCCTGGTGGCTGGCACGTCGCACCACCCGCCCGCTGCATCGGCTGGAACAGGCCGTGACCACGCTGGGGCGGGGNCAGACGCCGGAACGTCTGCCTGAAACCGGCCCGCGCGAAATCGCGGCCCTGAGCCGGCGCTTCAACGAGATGACGAAGCAGGTGGATGACCTGCTGGCCGCCCGCACCGTCCTGCTGGCTGGGGTATCGCATGACCTGCGTACCCCGTTGGCGCGGCTGCGGCTGGCAGTGGAAATGCTGGTGCGCAAACCCGGCCCGCAACTAGCTGCGCAGGTGGAGGGCGACATCGAGGCGATGGATCGCCTGATTGCCGACGTGCTGACCCTGGCACGCGGACTCGGTCACGAGACCGAGAAGCGCGTGATGCTGCCTGAACTATGTGCGGCGCTGGTGCAGGCCATTCCTGGGGCAGCGGACAAGGTGCGGGTCGAGATAGACGACGTGACGCTCGACGTGCCGGTCGGCGCATTGCGCCGCATCCTCGCCAACCTGCTGGAAAATGCGCTGCGCTATGGCGGTGACCAGCCGGTGAGCCTGCGGACTGAAGTCGAAAACGGCCGCTGCCGCATTGGCGTGCTCGATCGCGGCCCGGGCATTCCACCAGATGAGCTGGAAACGGTATTCCGTCCGTTCTACCGACTGGAAGCCTCGCGCAGCGTCAACACAGGCGGCTCCGGGCTGGGTTTGGCCATCGTGAGACAACTGGCCATGGCGCAGGGTTGGCAGGTGACGCTGCAGGCACGTGCAGGCGGCGGCCTGGCGGCCTGGCTGGAGATTCCATTGCAGCCCGCAGGCAAGGGACGCTGAGAGAGGCTACTCCTTGAAAAGAAAGCCCGTTCGAATTAGAATCTCGGGCTGTCCGAAATGGTTCGGACAAATTCGCACACCTGTCATTAAAGGGTGGCGGCGCATGCAGACAAGCACGTGCGCGGCTACTGACGGGTGGAGGCTCAACCCTTTAGGAGATTTTCATGTCTGTCACCATGCGTCAAATGCTGGAGGCCGGTGTCCACTTCGGCCACCAGACCCGCTTCTGGAACCCCAAGATGGCCCCGTTCATTTTCGGCCATCGCAACAAGATTCATATCGTCAACCTGGAAAAGTCGCTGCCGTTGTTCCAGGAGGCGCAGAAATTTGTCCGTCAACTGGCTGCCAACAAGGGCAACGTACTGTTCGTCGGCACCAAGCGCGCCGCGCGTGACATCGTACGCGAAGAAGCCCAGCGTGCCGGCATGCCTTACGTCGACAACCGCTGGCTCGGCGGCATGCTGACCAACTTCAAGACGGTCAAGCAGTCGATCAAGCGTCTGAACGATCTGGAAGCGTCGCTGTCCGAGCCGGGTCGTCTGTCGAAGAAGGAAATCCTCACCGTGCAACGCGAAGTCGACAAGCTGAACCGCAGCCTGGGTGGCATCCGCGAAATGAACGGCCTGCCCGACGCGATTTTCATCATCGACGTGGGCTACCAGAAGGGCACAGTCACCGAAGCGAAAAAGCTCGGCATTCCGGTGATCGGCGTGGTCGATACCAACAATAGTCCGGAAGGCGTGGATTACATCATCCCCGGCAACGATGACTCGGCGCGTGCGATTCGCCTGTACGCGCGTGGTATGGCCGATGCGGCGCTGGAAGGCCGCGCCCAGGTCATCAGCGAAATCGTCGGCGGCGAAGAGTTCGTCGAGGTGGAAGAAGAGGGTGACGTCGCCGCCGAATAAGCGCGACGTGCCGTCACATCGCCGGGATACCCTCCCGGCGGGCGTATTTTGAGGAGGGGCGTCTGCCCCTCTTTCTGTATTGAATTAATTGAATTGGATGGGGAGTTCGAAATGGCAGAAATCACTGCAGGCATGGTCAAGGAACTGCGCGAAAAAACCGATGCGCCGATGATGGACTGCAAGAAGGCGCTGTCTGAAGCCGGCGGCGACATGCAGAAGGCAGAGGAAATCCTGCGCGTGCGCTTCGGCAACAAGGCCGCCAAGAGTGCCAGCCGCGTGGCAGCTGAAGGCGTGGTGACGATCGCCATCAGCGCCGACGGCAAGTCGGCCGCCATGGTCGAAGTCAACTGCGAAACCGATTTTGTGGCGAAGAACGACGATTTCCTGGCGCTGTCGAATGCGCTGGCCGGCATGGTGCTGGAGCAGAATCCGGCCGACGTCGCCGCCCTGTCCGCGCTGCCTTACAAGGGCACCACGGTGGAAGCCTTCCGCACCGGGCTGGTCGGCAAGATCGGTGAGAACATGTCGGTGCGCCGCTTTCTGCGCCTGGCTGGTCAGGGCAAGTTCGCCAGCTANATCCACGGCGGCAAGATCGGCGTGCTGGTCGACGTGACCGGCGACGAAGCGCTGGCGCGCGACGTTGCGATGCATATCGCGGCGTCCAAGCCGAAGTCGCTGGATGCCTCCGGCGTGTCGCAGGACCTGATCGACACCGAACGCCGCGTTGCGATCGAGAAGGCCAAGGAAGCCGGCAAGCCGGAAGCCATGCTGGAAAAGATCGCCGAGGGCACGGTGCAGAAATTCCTCAAGGAAGTCACCCTGCTGTCACAGCCCTTCGTCAAGGACGACAAGCAGACCGTCGAGCAGGTGCTCAAATCGAAGAATTCGCAGTGCCACGGTTTTGTGATGTACGTGGTGGGCGAGGGCATCGAGAAGAAAGTCACCGACTTCGCTGCCGAAGTGGCGGCGGCATCCCAGGTCTGATCCGGCCGGGGTGTGATTGATATGGCGCCAGTCCGACGCATCCTGCTGAAGCTGTCCGGCGAGGCCCTGATGGGGCCGGACAGCTTCGGCTATCACGCCGAGACGCTGGCCGGCTTTGTCGGGCAGATTCGCGAAGTGGCAGCAGCGGGCGTGCAGGTCGGCATCGTGGTCGGTGGCGGCAACCTGTTCCGCGGCGCTACCGGCGCGTTGTCCGGGATGAACCGTGCCACTGCTGATTCGATGGGCATGCTGGCCACGGTGATGAACGCGCTGGCGCTGAAGGATGCGCTGCAGCAGGCAGGCATCGATGCGCGGGTGCAGACTGCTGTGCACATTGCCCATGTCGGCGATGATTTCGATCGCGATGCGGCAGTGCGTCATCTGGACGCCGGACGGGTGGTGATTTTCGGCGGGGGAACGGGCAACCCGTTCTTCACCACGGACACGGCAGCGGCCTTGCGTGCGGCCGAGATCGGTGCTGATCTGCTGCTGAAGGCGACCAAAGTGGATGGCGTGTATACCGCGGACCCCAAGAAGGACGCGAATGCCGTGCGCTACCACACTTTGAGCTTCGATGAGGCGATCGCCAACAATCTTGGGGTGCTCGACACCGCCGCCTTCGCCCTGTGCCGCGAACAGAAACTGACCCTGGTCGTGTTCAATGTCTTCAAGTCCGGCGCGTTGAAACGTGTGGTCATGGGCGAGGACGAAGGCACGCGGGTGACCTTAAGTTGAGGAATGAACATGGCTGAAACCAGCATCGCCGATATCAAGCAATCTGCCGAACAGAAAATGGGCAAGTCGCTGGACGCGCTGAAGAACGATCTCGCCAAGGTGCGCACCGGGCGGGCACACACCGGCATTCTCGACCACGTAATGGTCGATTACTACGGTAACCCCACGCCGGTGCCGCAAGTGGCCAACGTCTCGCTGGTCGATTCGCGCACGCTGGGCGTGCAGCCATACGAAAAAAACATGGTCGGCAAGATCGAGAAGGCGATTCGCGATGGCGATCTCGGTCTGAATCCGGCGACGCACGGCGACATCATCCGCGTGCCCATGCCGTCGCTGACCGAGGAACGCCGCAAGGATCTGATTAAAGTGGTGCGAGGCGAGGCGGAAACCGCCCGCGTTGCGATGCGCAACATCCGGCGTGATGCCAACGGCGCGTTGAAGGATATGGTCAAGGCCAAGACCGCAACCGAAGACGAAGAGCGCCGCACCCAGGACGAGGTGCAGAAGCTGACCGACAAGTTCATCGGTGAAATCGACAAGATGCTGGCCGATAAAGAGAAAGACCTGCTCGCAGTCTGAGCAGGACGGCGAGCGGATTTGGCGTGTCTACCCTGGCGAAGCAAGCGATCCCGGAAACTTCCGATGTGCCGCGGCACATTGCCATCATCATGGATGGCAATGGCCGCTGGGCGAAGCGCAGGCTGATGCCCCGCGTAGCCGGCCATCGCAAGGGCGTCGAGGCGCTGCGTGGCGTCATCCGTTCCTGCGCCGAGCGCGGCGTAACGCATCTCACCGTTTTTGCCTTCAGTTCCGAGAACTGGCGACGTCCTCAGGAAGAAGTCACCCTGCTGATGGAACTGTTCCTGCGCGCTTTGGAGAATGAAGTCGCGCGGCTGCACGAAAACGATATCCGTTTTCGCGTCATCGGCGACCTGTCGGGTTTTTCCGAACGCATTCAGGCCTTGATCCGCGATGCCGAAGCGCTGACGCGCAACAACTCACGCCTGACTTTCACGGTGGCTGCCAATTATGGCGGACGCTGGGACATCGTGCAGGCGGTGAAGAAACTGGTGGCGGCGGGCGTGACACAGGCTGAAGTCAGCGAGGCCGCGCTGGCGCAGCATTTCAGCATGGCCGACATGCCCGAACCGGACCTGTTCATCCGCACCGGCGGCGAGCAACGCATCAGCAATTTCCTGCTGTGGCAGTTGGCCTATACCGAGCTGTATTTTACGGATGCCCTGTGGCCCGATTTCGATGATCTTGCCCTGGATAAGGCCATCGCGTCCTACCGCACCCGCGAGCGCCGTTTTGGTCGTACCAGTGAACAGGTACGCACGGCATCGTGAAACAACCCGGGACACTGCTTTCATGACACCTGCCTTCAGTCGGGTGCTGACCGCCCTCGTGCTCTTGGCGGTGTTCGTTCCGGCCGTGCTGTGGGCACCTGCCTGGTTGTGGTCGATCCTGATAGCCGGCGTGGTCGGCATGGCCGCTTACGAATGGGCGCGCCTGAGTCAGTTTCCCCCGCTGTCTGCACGCGCATACGCTTTTTTGCTGGTGCTCTGTGCGGTGATCTTGCCCCATGTGCTGGCTGCGGATTGGCCGATTTTTCAGATGGGGCTGATTGCGCTTGCCATGGCTTTCTGGCTGTTCATCGCGCCGCTTTGGCTGCTGCGACGTTGGCATGCGCTCCGGTCCTTTGTGCGCGCTGCGGTCGGCGTCGTGCTGCTGCTGCCTACCTGGGCGGCGCTGCTGTATCTGCACGCGCACAGCGCCNCCATGCTGATCGGGGTGATGGCGATCGTCTGGATTGCCGATACGGCAGCCTATTTCTTCGGGCGTCACTTCGGGCGCCACAAGCTCGCACCCGCCATCAGCCCCGGCAAGACCTGGGAAGGGGTGGGCGGTGCGCTTGCAGCTCTCGCCCTGTATGCCGGTGCCTTGAGTCTGCTGGCCGGGATGCCGCTGCTGTCGCTGTTTGTTGCGGTTTCCGGACTGCTGTATGTGTCGATTCTGGGCGATCTGTTCGAGTCCTGGATCAAGCGTGTCTCCGGCATGAAGGACAGCGGCGATGTGCTGCCCGGTCATGGCGGGGTGCTCGACCGCATCGACGCCCTGACTTCCACCTTGCCGATCGCCACGGGCATATTGATGTGGCTGGAGCGCTCCGCATGAAAGCAGGCGGCATGAAACCGCGCGTGCTCACCGTGCTGGGCGCCACCGGCACCATCGGCGTCAACACGCTCGATGTCGTGGCGCGCCATCCCGGACGGTTCGAGATTTTTGCCCTGACCGGTGCAACGCAGGTCGAACGCATGGTCGAGCAGTGCCGCACCCACCGGCCGCGCATCGCGGTGATGAATGATCCGGCCGCCGCCGCTGCGCTGCGCGTGCGCATGGCTGAAGAAAAACTGCCGGTGACCGTGCTGGAAGGGGAGGCCGCACTGACCGAGGTGGCCACTGCGCCCGAAGTGGATACCGTGATGGCGGCGATTGTCGGCGCTGCCGGCCTGCCTGCCACGCTGGCGGCTGCCCAGACAGGCAAGCGGATTTTGCTGGCCAACAAGGAGACGCTGGTGGTTGCCGGCCAGTTGTTCATGGACGCGATTGCCGCCAGCGGGGCCGAATTGCTGCCGATCGATTCCGAGCACAACGCCATTTTCCAGGCGCTNCCGCGCGACTTCGACGGTGATTTTCAGCGCGCCGGGGTCAAGTCATTGTGGCTGACTGCCTCGGGAGGCCCGTTCCGCACGCTGTCGGCCGAGGCCATCGCCGCGGCGACCCCGGCGCAGGCGGTTGCGCACCCCAACTGGGTCATGGGCAAGAAGATTTCGGTCGACTCGGCGAGCCTGATGAACAAGGGACTCGAGGTGATCGAGGCGCGCTGGCTGTTCAACGCACGACCCGAGCAGATCAGGGTGGTGGTGCATCCGCAAAGCATCGTGCATTCGATGGTCGAATACGCCGACGGTTCGGTGATCGCGCAGATGGGCACCCCCGACATGCGCACCCCGATTGCCTATGCGCTGGGGTTTCCGGAGCGCATCGATGCCGGAGTGTCGGCGCTGGAATTGATGGGTAAGCAGTTGACCTTCGAAGCGCCTGACACGGCGCGCTTCCCCTGCCTGCAACTGGCGTTCGATGCGCTGCAGGCTGGCGGCAGCGCGGCGGCGGTACTGAATGCCGCCAACGAAGTGGCGGTTGCCCGGTTCCTCGAGGGTGCGGCCCCGTTCAACGCCATTGCCGCCAGCATCGCCCACACGCTGGACACGCTGGCGGGCGGCGCCGCCGACACGCTGGAGGAACTGCTCGACGCCGACCGCCAGGCACGCAGCGTGGCTG
>JGI20214J51650_10001316_pt1 | contig 15766 bp, 16 predicted proteins | sample WetSurMetagenome_FD_51650 | JGI IMG/M metagenome (IMG submission 51650) | reverse complement strand
AGTCTAGGCCGTAGATGAGAAGCATACCCAGTAGGAAGAAGAGATCGGCATAGCCAAATCCGATAACTATCCGAGAGCTGCAGAAGAGGTCGACTAAGCCCACGTAGACCATCACTCCGGCGGCAAATCCCAGGATGAGAGAAAGGTAGCGCATGTCGGGCCTGGGTATGACGTAGGCTGCCAGGCTGCCGATGCCGGTGGCTAATCCCGCCAGGAAGGTGAGGGCTATTGCTGCCAGGATATTGTCTTACACAAAGAAAGAAGTCATCCTGCCCTGTCAATAGCAATTTCCTCCGCGGAAGACCTGAGTATTCTCGCTCCCACAAGCTTCTTCGTGGCCTCCTGCCTGGGATAGAGCATCACATGGTGCGAGTTTCCTGTCTCGATGATCCTTCCGCCATCCATGACGGCAATCCGGTCTGAAGTCTTGAGGGCGATCATCAGGTCATGGGTGATGTAGATCATGGCAAAGCCCCTTGAATTCTGCAGTCCCTTGAGCATCCGCAGGATGTTGGCTGCGGAAGACACATCAAGAGATGCGGTTATCTCATCTGCTATCAGAAGCTTGGGTCTCATTATCAGAGCCCTGGCAATGGCAACCCTCTGCCTCTGTCCGCCGCTCAGGTCGCCGCAGGGCCTGCGGAGAAACTCGTCTGTGGTTGGCAGGCCCACCGATGAGAGCGCGCTTGCCGCCAGTTCGATTCTCTCCCGAAGCGATTGCAGCCTGTTGATGTCCAGCGGCTCCTTCACTGCGTCCTGAACTGAGAGCCTGGAGCTGGTGGAGCTTGCCGGGTCCTGAAAGACGATCTGTATCCCGCCGTAACCGGATCCGTACCGGTCTCCATTCATCTTCTTTCCATCGAAGAATATCTCGCCCACATCCGAACCCATGACCCCGGCCAGCATATGGGCAAGCGTCGACTTTCCAGAGCCGGTCTGGCCGACAACGGCTATGACCTCTCCCTCCCTCAGATCCAGCGAGACATCCTTAACCGCGTCCAGCAATCTTCCGTCCGATAATCGATAGCTGTAATTCAGGCCCGATGCCTGAAGAAGCGTGACCACTCCTCCCAGGTGGCAGGCCACCTCTCTCTCCGAACTGCCGGCTTTCACGCCATCCGCAGATACCGGAACTGAGATGGGCATCAGTTGAGGATGCTCGCGGTTGCATTGATCGACCCTCTGGGTGCATCTTCCAAAGAACGGACAGCCGCTCACCGGCCCGGACGGAGCTTCGCCGGGAATTCCCCACATGTCTCTGTAGAGGAATATGCCGGGTGTGGAGTTGATCAGGCCCCTTGTGTAGGGATGCATTGGATAGTCGATGATCTCGGAAGTTGCTCCCAGCTCCATGATCCTTCCAGCGTACAGAACTGCCAGCCGGCTCGATACCGCAGAGAGAAACGTTATGTCATGGGATATCAGTATCATGCTGCAATCGGCCGTCTTTTGCAACCGGCAAAGCAGATCCGATATCTCCTTCTTGGTGAACGCATCCAGAGCCGATGTCACCTCGTCAAGGATTAGGATATCAGGATCGCAGGACAGCGCCATAGCCAATAATGCCCTCTGTCTCATTCCTCCGGAGAGCTGATGGGGATATGCGTCCAGCCAGACGGGATCGAGGCCCACCTCCTCAAACAGCCTGACGCATCTCGCCCGGGCCTGCTCCTTTCCGATGCCCAAATGCTCAATCATCGGCTCGCTCACCTGGTCGCCCACCCTGATCACCGGGTTCAGCACCTCGAGGCTGTTCTGGAAGACCATGGCGATGTGCTTCCATCTAATCCTGTCCTTCTCGCTATCCGGCATGGCGAGCAGATCTTCTCCCTGAAAGAGGATTGACCCGGAGGACATCACATTATCCGGCAGAAGCCCCATGATTGCCATGCCCAGAGTCGTCTTGCCGCTTCCTGACTCTCCTGCCAGACCGATGATCTCCCCCTTTTCAAGGGTCAGGCTCAGGTCGTCAACCGCCCGGAAAGCACCTGTATCCGAGACATAATCAATAAAAAGCCCTCGAATCTCCAGAAGCGACATCATTGGCCACCTCTTAACCGGAGCCTGGGATCGACGATTCTCTCCATATCCCTTCCGATGAAAGCCAGACAGAGCAGCAGAAATATGAGAGCGATCAATGGCGGCATCAGCCACCACTGCCAGTAGGGTGTGAAATAGATGGACCGAAAGCTCGTGGCGTAATGGAGCATCATTCCCCAGCTCTTGGAGGTTGGGTCTCCCAGGCCGAGGAAGGCAAGACCAGATTCAGCCACAATTGCATAAGAGGAGATATTGAGAATGCTGACGAATATCAGGGGTAGCGCTTCAGGCATGATATGCCTTCGAATGATGTAGACCGGCCCAGCTCCATGCAGCCTCGCAGATATGATATACTGCTGCTTTTTCATGGCCAGAGCCTGGGACCTGACGACTCTGGCTGGCTTTGCCCAGCTGAGAAATACGAGCACCAGTATGACATTCAGGATGCTCGGGTTGAGAAATGCGGCTATTACGATGAGCAGAGGAAAGCTCGGCAGAGCCATAGTGATATCAATTGTCCTGAGGAGCATCTTATCCCAGTTTCCTCCCATGTATCCGGCCATCAGTCCCAGAAAGCCGCCTCCGACGCCGGAGATCATGGCCACTGCCAGGCCGATGACCAGGCTCATCCTCGCTCCGTAACATATCTGAGACCAGATATCCATCCCAAGCTCGTCCGTTCCCAGGATATGCTCCGGCCCGGGAGGATCCAGCGACATCCCGGATATGGCCGAGGGATCATAAAACGTAACAAAAGGTGCGAAGACTGCAATGAAGACGATGAGAAGCAGGCCGGCAATTCCCATCTTTCCGGCAAGTGAAAAGCGTCCGATCGAATCGCAAACTGAATTTAGAGCCGCTGCCAAAAGGTCCCGCAATGTTTCTTTGTTCTTCGATACAATATCCTTCGATACAATATTCAAATCTGCCTTGATTGCCCTGAGACCCGCCATCCTTGCGGACTTTTGAGCAGCCTCAAATGAAGCCTCTTTTTCCTGGCAGAACGATCCGCAGACTGCTTCAGCCATTATGTCGCCTCGCAGGATGAGGTTCTCGGGTCAAGGCGCTCGTAGACGATCTCAACCAGATAGTTGACGGTCAGTATGCTGAAGGCCATGACCAGCATGATTCCCTGGATCAGTGGGTAATCCCTGGCGATCACAGACGATCGAAGAAGGCTTCCTACACCGGGATAGGAGAAGACGTTCTCCACCAGAACCGCGCCGCCCATGAGCATGCCGATCATGAAACCGACTCTGGTCACGACGGGAAGGAGAGCGTTTCTAAGGGCATGTCTGGTCCATACCAGCCGTTCTCCAATCCCTTTTGCCCGGGCGGTTCTGATGTAATCCCTGGTCATGACGGTGACCAGAGTGTTCCTGGTGAGCAGGTAGATGCCGGTCAGCTGGGTTAGAGAGAGGGTAATAATAGGAAGAACTGCATGGTATCCGATATCCCAAAGGGCATCGAGCGGATGGGAATAATGGGCGAAGGGCGTTATTGCTCCGGCGAGAGGAAAGGCCTTGAGCTTGACGGAAAATGCGAGCAGGATCACCAGGCCGAGCAAAAATGAGGGTATCTCGGCAAAGCTGATCAGCCCGACCATCAGCATCTTATCGGCGGGCCTGTCCCTGCGTCTGGCTGAGAAGAGTCCCAGCAATACTCCGACAACTGTGCTCATGAGCGTTGCACCCAGCACAATGAGCGCAGTCCAGGGAAGCCGGGTCCATATCGCTTCCCATACCGGCACTTTGTAATATATGCTCTCACCCAGGTCGCCCCTGGCAACGGAGAAGAGGTAACTGGCAAACTGCTCATAGACTGGCCTGTCCAGCCCGTAATAGCTGATGAAATACTGCCGCTGCTCTTCGGTAAGAACCGATATGACCTCGTTTTCCGAATCCGCAGACATGATCAGAAAAGGATCGCCGGGCATCATCCTGGGCAGAAAAAAGTTGAGTATCAAAATGAGAAAAAGGGCTGTGGCGTACTGAACGGCAACGCCCTTCTTTCCTCTGCACCTCATCGTCCGTTCTTCTCCCAGACCATCATTCCTGTTATGCTGTCGGATGTGGAGTGGTACATTCCTCCAACGGCTTTCTCTTCAAAGTATTTCTTCATCCGGGCCTTCATCTCATCGTCCACATCTTTCCGTCCGCTGAAAAATCCGGAGACGGTATCCACCATGCTCTGCACGGTCTCGTCGCTCTCCCAGGCTCTCTTGGATAGCTTCATGGCAGGACGGTATCCCAAGCTGTAGAGATACATGAACGGGATGTGAAATCCATGTCCACCGTCTGCAAACTTCTCGCCAAAGAGGGATTGGTAGAGATCGTAATAGGAGACGTCCCACTTCCTGCTGACGAAGTTGCTGTAGTAGCAGGCCCTTCTGGAGGCATGCATCATTTTCTCGAAGCTCTCCGGACTGTTTATTCCAGGAGTCATGGAGGCTAAGACCAGATCGAAGCTGCTTCTGAACCCCTGAGCATCGATATCGATCTCGTCCCAGGATGACTGGATGGTCCTAATCGAGGAAAGATTCTCCCCGGCGATTCTGTCCCGGAGGTGCTTGAGCATCTGCTCGGATATGTCCAGTGCTGTGACCTTTGCTCCCATCCGGGCCAGGGGAATGGCAAACGTCCCCGGGCCGCAGCCGATATCCAGAACCTCCTTCCCATCGAAGTCAAGGCCGGTGCTCTTTATCAGGCCCAGGACCTCATCAATTCTCTTCTCCTTTCGATCCCCTTTGATTCTGCGGGAGAATCCTTCCGCTCTCCGGTCCCAGAAGAGGGCGGACTGGGGACCGTCCCTCTTCTTCTGAGAGAGGCTCTTCCAGTGCTCAGCCAGGCATGCGGTCTCGCTGCTCTGCATTTGCCTTCAGCCCCTCATTTCCTCAATTCGCTGCGGTCGAGATAGGACAGCTTGCTGTGTGTCATCTCGTGGTGGTCGTACATATTCATCCAACCATCGTAAACTGCCGGCCGGTAGGCATTGTAGCTTGCAGTGTAGTAGAGAGGAATGCTCGGGACCTCGTCTGCCAAAACCTCCTGCAGCTCGTAGATGATCTCCTTGCGCTTCGTCTCATCGGTTTCCCTGAGCTGGGCCAGGCTCAGCTCGTCAACGCGATCGTTTTCATATCCGATGAGCGGCCTGCCGTGGCTTGCGCCTTCAATGCCAAAGGACGAGCCGCAGAATTTGGTTCGCAGGTAGTCCGCGTCTCCGCCCCATCCGCCGTAGCCGTTGATCCCTATCTCGAAGTCGCCATCCTTCAGCTTGGAATCTCTGGATTTGCTCTCAATGGCCTGAATGGTGACATCGATTCCCGCCTCCTTGAGGCGTTCCTTTACAAGCTCGCCGATCCTTGCCTGATCGCTCGATAGTATCACGGTAAAGGAGAGCTTCTGGCCGTCTTTGTCCATGATGCCGTCGCTGTCCGAGTCGGTCCATCCGTCATCGGCGAGCACCTGCTTTGCCTTCGCGGCATCGTGCTCATATTTGGGTAGATCGGGGTTGTACCAGATGTGATCCTGGGGCAGAATGCCCATGCTGCCAGGCTTGCCAGCGCCTCTTCCGATCTTATCGACCAGTTCATCTCGATCGATCGCATAGGCAAATGCCTGTCTGACTGCTTTGTCTTTGAGAATCGGATTCTTGTTCATGTTGAAGGAGAGCTCATAGCCCCAGATGGCAGGCTGCTGGAAGATATAGACCGCCGGATCGCTCTTGAACATATCAAGCAGGTCGGCGGAAAGGCCCACAAAATCGATCTCCCCTTGCTGGAAGGCTACGGTTGCATCGCTTACCGGTATGAACTCGATGGTCTTTGCCCTGGGCTTCGGTCCCCAGAAGTCCTCATTGGCCACGAATTTGTAGGTTCCGTGCTCCTTGCTGTACTCGGCGAGCTTATACGGCCCGGTGCCGATAACTGCTTCGGGGGAATCGAATTTGTTGGGATCGGATACATCCTTCCAGATGTGTTCTGGAATTATTCTCACGGAAGCTATGTCGTCCAGGAAAGGTGCTATCGGCTGGGAGAGGGTGAACTTGATTGTATAATCATCGATCACATCGATATTGACGACGGACGAGAGATCATAAGAGGATGCGGGTGAGTGTTCTTTTTCGTATTCAATTGTGAATTTGACATCGTTGGCGGTGAATGGCTCGCCGTCCTGCCATTTCGCATCCTTTCTCAGATTGAAGGTGTATTCTTTTGCGTCCGGGCTGATATCCCAGCTCTCTGCGAGCCAGGGAATGAGTCCTTTATCGTCTTTCTCGATGAGGCTGTCGAAGATCAGGTTCATCTTATAGATCCCAGGGCCTCTCGGATAGTGCATGAACGGAGTCGGGTAGCCCGAATCACCGCCGCTCAAATGAATGACATCCACGACTTGCGAAGATGACGATTGTGCGCCCTGCGATTGGGCAAGACATCCCGCGCAGATCAGCGCTATGCATGAAACAGCAAGAGCTGCCGCGATTATGATCCTGTTCATTGGACGAGAATCTTTGTTGTGCATCTAATCATATCCTTTTCAAGTTATGCAATTCCGACTTTAATCCCACTAGATAGCTAATTTTATACCCTAATTACGTTTAAAGTCTGATTAGTTGATATTAAGCTCACATTATAACTTAATAGTTATTAACTTTACTATGGATAGTCAGATTAAGCGCAAGTATTATAATCGTCAATTATCATGGGGCTCACCGAATCTCACCAGGGATGCGCTCTAGAATTGGGTGCAAAATAGTAAAATTCAGCAGGATCGCTGGCAAGCATGGACTCCTGCCATAATGGAGACTGCATGCACCACAATGGAGACTGCACTCATATGCAGCAGCGGGAAGGATTTCGTTTATATCTCTTATAAATTATAAGCTATTATATTACTATTAAGCAGATATTATGTCGATAATACCTCACTCTCGAATCGTTATTTGATTACACTATCTTTATATAACTTGCTAGAGAGAATTATCCTGGGGTCTGCGGAAATGGAGGGCTACCTGGTATGGCTGATTTTTCTCGCTTTGGCAATAGTCTCAGTAACCATAATCCAGCTCCAGGAAAGCAGGAACCGAAAGCTTCGGGAAAACCTCAGGCTGCTACAAAAAGACCTTTTGCTCCGCCAAGACCAACTGAGAAAAAAAGAAGGCCGCATTGATCAGTTGCAGCGCAGCACTTCCCAATTGCTCAAATGGAAAGAAAGGTCCCAGGATGTGCAAGGGGAGCTAAAACGGATCAAGAGCACGCAGGAGTATGTCTCCGCCCAGAGATTGCAGTTCCTGGAGGATTTCATCGCTCGATCTCAAACAGATCCCAGTATTCTCTTTCTTGAGACCACTCCGGTCAGAGGTGGGCATGGATTCGAGGACAAACTCTGCCGCATGCTGGAAGAAGCCAGATTCGAGATAATAATCATGTCACCCTGGATCAAAAGACAGACCTGGAATCGGGTCAAAGGGCCATTGCGAAAGTTCTGCCGAAAGGGAGGAAAGCTGAGCGTATTCATGCGGGCAAGTGACTCGGACTACTCCCTGGGGCTGAGCGATAATCTGCAGGAGGAGATTTCAGAGCTGGGTGGAGAGGTAATTGCAGTGGATTGCCTTCATGCCAAGATCTACCTGGCAGACCGAAGGGAGGCCATAATAACCTCTGCTAACCTCACCAGGGGCGGCATCGAGAACAACTACGAAGGCGGAATCTGGGTGAGCGATCCAGCTGTGCTGGCGGACATATGCGAGTTTGCAGAAGACATTCGTCGGGCTGGACAGCGGCCAGGTCGCTGCTATCCACTGCAAAGCGATCGCAGCGGAACGATGTAGGGCCTGCCCAGTGCGTTCATAACCATAGCCTCAATGCCATAGACCTGGATGATGTTGACCTTGCTGAAAAGGGCCTTAGGCTTGCCACCATTTCCGTCACTTCCAGCAGGTAGGAGCATATCCAGATTGGATGTTGGCTCGTCAAGCAAGAGCACCGCCGTCTTCTGGGCCAGGGCACGGCCGATGAGCATCTTTTGCTTCTGGCCGATCGATAGCTGAGAAAAGTCGCGCATGGCCTGATCCGCCAGATGCAGCCTCTCCAGGATGCCAGCTACGATGTGCGGCCTCCTGCCAATGAGAACCGTATCAAAAACAGTAGTGTCAAGCGGCGTTGAGCTGGACTGGGGAACATATCCTATCTGCCTGGCTACCTCCTGGCGGCTTATCCTCTCCAGCTGCTGGCCATCGAGGAGGATGCTGCCCATTGGCTTGAGGATGCGATCGATGCACTTATCTTATGGCTATTGTAGCTGAATGTAAGATTTTTAAAATTCATGGTTAATAAATACCTTCTTTGTAGCATCCTGCCAGCGTCGCAAGGAGAAATTGCCGCGGATCGTGGTTCATTATTTTTATGATTCATACTAATAGCAAAAGATTTATTACTATGTACGATGATGTCGCAGTAGTGGGCGAATGACGCAACAGCCTCCTTTACCATATTGCTCTTGCAGCGCTCACTCGCTAAATGGGATGAATGATGTGCCCTGGCCATCTGCCATTGGCCGCCCGAGGGATGTGCGGCTTTGGTCGGGGCGCTCCTCTTCTGTCGCAACCCTGAATGATGATGGGCCGTATGTCAACTACCACGCCCTGAAGGATGGGGACTCCTTGACCCCTTAACCCCGCGAGTTGAATGCATTCGCCCGGCATGCCCATGCCGCCGGTCTGATTACCATACCGAGCGATGTTTCGTCCATACTGCAATATCGGAGGTCCGCTGATGTCCATGCGCAGTACAATCTGCTTTATAGTGCGTTCTTTTTGGTAAAAATTTGAAAGATTCAGTGCATCAGCACCTCATCCACAGGCCTTCGAGGAGTATGCCTGGCTGGCTCTGCGTATCCCATGCGAATGAGCAGTTGTGGATATTTCACATTGAGAATTTGGGCCATTTCCGTTCTCAACTCTGGAAGGGCTATTGGCTGGCTGAATAAATCAAATCTGACATCCATCCGGGTCGCCATCAGGAATAATGTCTCGAATACGACCCCCGCTTTGAGCCAGATCATTTTATCATCAGTATCAGTAGACAGCACCGCAACTGCAGGAGACGCTTTCATGTTAGCGGTCTCAACCCTGGCTCGGGAGGAAGACATATCCAGGGTGCCAAAGATGAAAGAGCCAAGGAAGGATTCGAAATCTGAATATCCAAAGGAGTATCCAGGCAGGCCGTCTTTTTCTTTTGAGTTGTTCGTCCTTATCCAGGCAGCCAGCTCCTTTCGGAGGTCCTTATTCCCTAGCTGCATCTTCTGGGCTCTGGCCAAAATATCTGCCATTTTGGCCTTTTCTTCATCGCTGGTAAGTATATTTAGCCGGAATCCTTTTCCCTTGGCGTAATCCTCTAGTTTTTGAAGTTTTTCCGGCTCAATGGGCCTCTGCTCAAAGCTCTTTCTGTTTGTATGCCTTCTGGTAATCTCTGAGAATAGGTCCGGGAACCTACGGGGAGCTGCTTTCTTGAAGAATCTTACTGACGCAGTTCGTTCGCCGGATATGCCATCCGGCAGGCATCTGGCATCATAATCCAAGCAAAAGTGTTCGGCTGCCACAAGCAGATTTGTGAGAACGCAGCCGTGGCTCAGGTAAAGGGTCCTGTGCGATGGATCAAGAGCTGGAAGAGATCTGTGCAAGTCAGCAACCAGGGAAACCTCATCACCTTTTATTGAGAATTTCCAGGGCTGGGTATTGGGCCCGGAGGGAGCGAGAATTGCATAATTGAGCAAGAACCTGAGCTGTTCATATACGGTGCCGGACATTGGGAAGTCGGCTTCACGCACATTCCATTCTGCCAGTCTGTCGTTCATCCTCTGCCATCTCCTAATTTTCAATTGTGGATAATATATTCACTCCTGGCTATTTAACTTATCTTTTGTTGATCCCTGCATAGGATCTTATGGCGAATTTTATCCCTGCGGCTTTGCTGTCTGGAACATCTTTTTTATAAGTTTCTTCGCGAAGGAGATGGCGCTAATGTAGTTTGAAGCTAGTGCATTACCATGATATTCCCTCTTCATTCAGCGAGATAGGTGGGTCCTATTTTCATATATTATATAAAATGTAGGTGAAAATAAACAAATATAAATACTTAATGAACACAATTACATATTTACAAATTTGTGAGTGGTGATAGGATGGCAGGAGCAATCGAGGAATATAAGAGGCTATTTAGGGAAGCGACTGTGGCTGATCAGATGAAGCTTTTTAGGCTTCATATTGCAATATACCTGATCGTGAATTTAGTCTGGCTTGCGCTTAACATGATGGGCAGCATATCCATTACCCCGGCTTGGGCCATTTACTTCTCTCCAGTCGGATGGGGTGTATTGGTGATTGTCCACTACTGGTTCTACGTTCGCGGTGCAGAAAGGCTTTGCATGCTCAGAGAAGACGCCGTGGAATCAAAGATCAGATAGGTCTTGTCTGTGGTGGAGCAAAGTCGCAATGCTGTAACGCCGATTAAGTTGCCACTCTTTGGACTTTTCTTTTTCAATTTCTGCATCTATTCAACATCTATTCAGCATCTCTTGCCGCCTGACAAGAACCGCCCGCACCGGTGAGGCTTCTGCACCCTCTATCCTCAGGGGCAGGCAGATCAGAGTATATCTGCCGCAGGGGACTGCTTCAAGGTCGATTCCCTCCAGGATGAGTATATCGTTTTCCAAAAGAGTGCGGTGAACGGGCAGAGAGTCGTCTCCATATTCGTCTACTGAAAGGTAGTCGATTCCCACCAGCTTCACCCTGCGGGCGACACAGAGCCGGGCCGCTTGCTCGGAGAGGCTGATGAAATCCTCCGAAAAGCCTGCCTGATGCATGAGATTCCGCCGGAAGTTGCCGGTCTTGAAGAGCAGTGCCTGGCCGCTTTCAATCCCCAATTCCGGCAAGCTGCCCGGCATCACCGGGCCGTCTCCGGGAACGCAGACGACCTCTGCCGGCATGATGAAGCTTCCCGGAGGATACTCATCCTGGCCTCTGCCGCCTTTCAGAAGATGAGCGGGAAAATCCAGGTGCGTTCCGGCATGCGATCCAAGGGAAAGGGCGGACAGATTGTAGCCATCGCCCCCGTCCAGCCTGGCCATCCACTCGCGGGAAAATGGCCGGTCTCCGGGATAGATGGGTGCCCTGTTCAGAGGCACGCTGATATCGTAAACATCCTTAAGGTTCTGGGGATTATTCGAGGCGGCTTCAGGTGTGTAGGGCATGAACGAAGGTCAATCTCCAGCTATTTATAGCGGCTTCTTGATGATCTGCAAAGGGCGGACGATGCCTGCATACAGGCTCTTCAATCCACCGGCAGCGCAGGTTCGGAGAAAGCTCAGCCGCAGGGCAGGAGGGGGCTGGAGAGGGCTCTTGCCGCTTTCCAGGGCAAATGCTCAAGGGAATATTATTTTTTGTCCAGAACCTTGATGAGGTGATAGCCGAACTGGGTCTTTACCGGCCCCAGGATCTTGCCCTTCTCGCCCTCGAAGGCTGCTTTCTCAAACTCCGGGACCATTCTGTTCTTGCCAAACCATCCCAAATCGCCGCCGCTCTTGCCTGAGGGGCACTGCGAGTATTTCCGGGCCATCTCGGCAAAGCTCTCCTGGCCGGAAGCCAGCTTTTCTGCTACTTCTTTTGCCTTCTTTTCCGTCTTGCACAGGATATGGGCGGCATGAACTTCCTTAACCATGACTGGCCTGTGTAGAAATAGAGAGATAAAAAGCTATTCGATGATCTCCTGCACCCGGCCCACCTGACCGTCCTGCAGCCTCACCTTGATGCCGTGAGGATGGGTCGGGGAGTTGGTCAGAAGCTCTTTTACGATGCCGCGCGTCCGCTTGCCGGTGCGCTGGTCCTTCTTGAGGACGACATCCACGGTCAGGCCGGGGCGGATGTCTTTTCTCTGCCGTCCATTCAATGCCATTATTCTGCAAACCTCATTTCATGTTCATCCAGTCCCGGCATAAAAAGGATTTCCGTTCTTCATTAGCATCTCATTGGCACGGCCAAACTGAATAGCTCCTACCGCCAAATAGAAATATCAATAATGATTAAATGATATAGTTCAAACTATTTGTACAATAATTGGATGGTAAGCGAATAATTGATTGAAGGGATTGTGATGAATTACAGGATCGTTCTCGGTTCCGTATGCTTGTTGGTGAGCATATTAGGCGTAACTACAGGCGACTACTGCGATGCGGGATATGGTTGCGAGATTGATTGTGAATTCGGATGCGGAGCACTTATTTCTCACGAGCAGGGAGATCCAGAGGGCGGCACGTGCTATACATTCTGTGCCGATGAGAATGGAAATGAAGTGCCTAATTCCGGACAAGATCGTGCCGTAAGCCGCAGTCGAGGTGTGGAAAACATCCAGCTCGCTGGAAACATAAATGCAAGTCTGCATAATGTTACCCTGTCCAGGCTGGCATTGGCGATCAACCAGAGCTCTGCATTGAACGCAAGATACAATGAAACTGAGCTAAATGCAACTATCACGGAGGATTTTAATAATACAACTCTAATAGAATTGATAAATTCCACGGGCCTTGTGCTTGTCAAATGATTCTAATTCTGGAGCAAAGCGAGCGGGACGCCACCGAGATAGAGAAGGGCAATGATCACAGGCTGGTGGACCAGATAGATGGCCAGCGAGTTCTGTCCCAGATAAGCCAGGACTTCGGCTATGGTGGAATGCGAAAGGTCTGGCAGGGAAAAGCTGCGCCTGTATCCGGGATAGAGCAGGCCGCCCAGGCCCATACCCAGCAGAATCACCCCGAACCAGGGAAGGACTGGAAAGTAATCTACCGAATAGAAGTTCGCGGGAGCCAGCCCCAGCCAGAGCAGCCAGGAAAAGCCGACGCTTATGTCTCCCAAATATTTTCCTAGTAATATAAAGATCACTCCGAAAACGAAGTTTGCTTTTTGCAGCCTGAGAAAGGGATAAGCCAGGAGCAGCGAGAGGCCGATGAGATGTAGCACCCCGAAGACAATGAATCCCCTGCCGATGGCGAGATAGGTTACCAGGGTTACTCCCACGGCCTGGCTCAGTATCCAGATGCTCCGCTTCAGAAGATGCGGGAAAAATCCCTTCTCATGCCCCATAAGCCGGGATCGGGAATAGCTCAGGGTGAGAGAGAGGCCGACAAGGAGAAGAAAGAGCGAGGCCGAGGTGCGGGCCAATGCCAGCGGAAAGCCAGATGTGACACGGATATCATAGACTGCGAAGTAGTTGAGATCGAAGAGCAGGTGGTAAAGGACCATGAGGATGATGGCGCAGCCCCGCAGCAGATCCACCTCCCGGAACCTTGTCACCGAGGTCTCATTCCGCCATTTCTTCAACATGCCGATCATGTTCTTTAGACCTTTTGAGCAATTTCCCAATGCATTCCAGTTCGCGCCCGAACACATTGCAATATTCCTGAAAATACAAGACCTGCTGCAATTGGAAATTCAGAAAGAAAAGATGCACAAAAACAAACAAAATGAGAAAACTGATAGAAAAGCCCTGAGGCCTCCCTACCTATTTTCTATTTCTAGACCAAGTGATCATTGTGAGTATCTACAGCTTCTCGACCTTGTCAGCCTTGGGGCCTTTCTCGCCCTCAATGACATCGAAGGTAACCTTGTCACCCTCATCGATTGTGACGCCGGGCTTCAAGCCAGTTACATGCACAAAATAATCCTTGCCATCGTCGCCTGCTATGAATCCAAAGCTCTTTACTCTGTTGAAAAACTTTACTGTTCCAGTTACCATTTTTAATTCCTCTGATTGGGTTAGCATGCCTACCATGATCTTTAGCTACTTATAGTTTCTGGCTGAAACATCAAAGGCAATCCGTGGACTCTCAGGAACGCACAGGAATAATCGTATGCTGCTGGATTTCTGGGAAACTCTTTTATAGAAGATCAAATACTGTGAACGTGAGATTTCGCAAAGTATACATTTACTGGAGGATTATCAGAAATGGCAGGAATGGGCGGATCGCCAATTATCATATTAAAGGACACCCGCAGAGAGTCGGGGAAAGATGCTATCTCGAATAACATCATGGCTGCCCGCGCCGTGGCCAATGCGGTGAGGAGCACCCTTGGCCCCAAAGGCATGGATAAATTATTGGTCGACTCGATCGGGGAGGTTACCATCACCAATGATGGCGTAACAATCCTGAAGGAGATGGATGTGCAGCATCCTGCTGCCAAGATGCTCATCGAAGCCGCCAAGACTCAGGATAAAGAGGTAGGCGACGGTACCACGACTGTGGCTGTCCTGGCAGGCGAGCTGCTCAAGAAGGCTGAGGTGCTTATCGATCAGAAGGTCCACCCGACCATGATCGTTCAGGGGTACAGGATGGCTGCGGAAAAGGCAGTGCAGATTGTGAAATCCATATCCATCGAAGCCTCAGAGAAGGATCGCACTCTCCTGGAGAAGATCGCCGAGACTGCCATGACAGGAAAGCTGGCTGAGTCACCAGACAGCAAGATGGCCAGCTATGCAGTTGACCTGGTCCTCAATGCCGTTGAGGACTACGGCGGCAAAAGAAGCTTTGATATGGATCGGGTCAATGTGGAGAAGAAAGTGGGCGAGAGCACACTGGATTCGCAGATCATTGAGGGCCTGGCAATCGACAAGGAGATCGTCCACCAGAATATGCCCCGGCGGATCGAGAATGCCAGGATTGCCCTGCTATCCACGCCAATCGAATCCAAAGACACTGAGACCAAGGCTGAGCTACAGATAACATCCTCCACTCAGTTCCAGCAATTTATGGAGCATGAGAAGATGAGGATAAAGGAGGCAGCCGATAAGGTGATCGCCAGCGGAGCCACAGTGGTCTTCTGCCAGAAGGGCATCGATGACCTGGCCCAGCATCACCTGGCCAATGCCGGAATTCTCGCTCTGCGCCGCGTCATCAAAAAGGACCTGGACAAGCTGGCCAGAGCTACGGGCGCCACCATTGTGACCGGCCTGGATGAGCTCAAGCCCAGCGAACTGGGCACCGCCGCCCTGGTAGAGGAGAGACGCCTGGGAAGCGGCATCATGACATTTATTACCGGAACCAAGAATCCATCTGCCACTTTGCTTCTGCGCGGAGGCACCCAGCAGGTCCTGAACGGTTTGGAGAGGGCCCTGGATGATGCCATTCATGCGGTTGCCGATGTGGTGGAAGACGGCAAGCTGGTAGCAGGCGGGGGGGCCCCGGAGATTGAGCTTGCCCTGCGCCTGAGGGAGTATGCATCCACTCTGAAAGGCCGCGAGCAACTGGCAGTCATCAAGTTCGCAGAGGCCGTGGAAATCGTTCCCAAGACACTGGCTGAAAATGCAGGCTTTGATGCCATCGACAAGGCCATTGAGCTGAAGAACATGCACGGCAAAAACAAGAACACCGGCCTGAATGCTTATACAGGCGAGATCCAGGATATGCTGGAAATGGGTGTCGTTGAGCCGCTGCGCGTCAAGATCCAGGCGCTCGTATCGGCCACTGATGCCGCCTGCCTCATCCTGCGCATCGATGATGTCCTCGCTTCGACCAAGACACCACCACCGCGCGGTGCAGGAGGAATGCCCCCAGGAATGGGTGGCATGGGCGGAATGGGTGGCATGGGAATGCCGCCAGGTATGATGGGTGGAATGGGCGGCATGCCACCGGGAATGTTCTAGAGCATCATACATTTTTTTATATTTTTCAAATTTTTT
>JGI20214J51650_10001315_pt1 | contig 15781 bp, 15 predicted proteins | sample WetSurMetagenome_FD_51650 | JGI IMG/M metagenome (IMG submission 51650) | reverse complement strand
GTACCATCGGGTTATCCGAAAACCAGACGGAGTATTGAAAAAGCAGGTTATGATACTATCGTGCTTGATGTCTCAGAGTTCCGGAAAGTTGATGGTGGATTAAGTTGTTTATCTTTACGGTTCTGATAAAATATTGAATACACCTTATTTCTTCAAGTTTTTCCTTGCCTTAACAATAAGATATACGACAAACAGGACCCCGATCCCTACCAGAATATGACCGATGTAGGGGAATATCTGTTCTCTGACTTCATATAAATAAAATCCTACAATTGCAAGGATTATGTTCCATATCCCTGCTCCCACGAATGTAAAAAGCATGAAATCGCGGAGGTTCATTTTTGCCAGTCCCGCCGGAATTGAAATAAGGTGACGTATGCCTGGCACCAGGCGGCCGATAAAAGTAGAAGTTTTGCCATTCCTGATAAAATAGTTCTCGGCATGCTCAACCTTTTCCTTCGACAAGAGGAACACCTTACCAATTTTGGAATCAGCAAATTTGTATACGATCGGACGTCCAAGGTAATATGNCAGAGTATAATTTATAAGCGAACCTGAAAGTGCGCCTATGGTACCTGCAATAACCACGATAAAAACATTCAGGTCGCCCTGCCCGGCTTTATATGCTGCAAATGGGATCACAACCTCCGATGGTAACGGAAGAAATGTACTCTCAATGCACATAAGCAGGGCAATAGTAAAATAATTCAGATTGGCCATGTACCAATCGAAAAGCGTCTGAAAAAACTCCATTTCCTATCTCTTAATATTCAGAATAATAACGTTCACCGAAACCGGATCGAGCGCAATATTAATCTTTTTACCGCTTATCGCCAATTGTTTTGACACGGGATAAATGAGTTTTGGTTCAGACATCGAATTGAAATCGTATAATCCTTTGGATTTCAAAGTCTCGAGAGTATATTCTTTGCCGAAAGAAAATCCCTGAAGATTTAAAACAACCGGTTTTGTTCCAGATGATACATTTACAATCTTTATGTAAACTTTCCCGTTTTTCTTATCGATTGTTCCGCTTGAATAGATGCTATCCTGCCCGACGAGGTTCTTTCCGTCACAGACTACCGGGATAACCTGTGTTCCCTTATAGTTTGAGAAAATTTTCTGAACGTAATAATTCGGAGTGCCGGTTGATTTAAGGTTATCGAACCATATCAGGTCGGGACGCCATTGCCATGCATCTACGTGGGCCAGCAAAGGTGCATAGGAAGCCATGTTTACAACATCGGCATTTCTCTCCAGACCTGTCATGAAAGCAGCTTCAGCCAGTGCGCTGTACCATGNATTACGTGATTCTGATGCTGCGCCTTCTTTCCAGTGGGCAGCATATTCCCCGGCGAATACTTTTATCCCTTTCCTGTCATAATTATCATATCGCCCGGCATTGCTCAGGAACCATTCCGGAGGTTTATAATAATGTTCATCTATAAGAGATGGATTCAACTTTCTAAGTTCACTCCATGCAAAGTCAAAATATTCTCCCGAAGAATATGGTCCTGATCCGGAAACTATCCTGATTTCAGGATGCTTTGACTTCAGAACAGTTTCAAACTTTTTATACCTCTCTATGTATTGTTCATCCCACTGTTCATTGCCGATACCAAGAAATTTCAGATTAAACGGAGCCGGATGCCCCATATCAGCCCTCAGCTTGCCCCATGCCGTTGTTCCTTCGCCATTGGCAAACTCAATAAGATCCAGTGCATCCTGGATATACGGGTCAAGGTCATTCAATGGAACAATTTCACCGGCATTAAACTGGCACGACATACCGCAGTTTAAAATTGGCAGAGGTTCCGCACCCATATCTTCAGCCAGCTGGAAATACTCAAAAAATCCCAGACCGAATGACTGAAAGTAGTCGGGAGTGAGATGATCCTGCATCTCCATGTTCCACCGGTTTATGATCATTCTTCTCTGGTCAACCGGACCAACTGTTGTTTTCCACTGGTACCTGTTTGTGAGGTTTCTTCCTTCAACTATACAACCNCCNGGNAAACGGATGAAGCCCGGNTTAAGATCAGCTATCATCTGGACAAGGTCTTTGCGCANACCACCAGGTCTCTCCTTCCAGGTATCTGACGGGAAAAGTGAAACCATATCGAGATCTNCAGATCCTTTTCCGGTAAATAAAATATTAAGCTTAGCTTCAGGTTCCGTCTGAGTTGCTGTAAATGAGACNCTGTAACTNTTCCAGTCAGTTGTAAATCCCTCAATGTCAGCTGAGCCAATTATTTCATCTTTTGAATTTATAAGCTGGACTTTCATCCGGAGATCTGAACCGGCAGAGATTCGTGCATTTACAGAAAAGTTGTATTTCAGATCCTTCTTGATTCCTATTCCCCTAAACCCTTTATTTGAGAGTCCAAAAACTCCCTTTTCAGCATCAATAACCATTGTTAAATAATGAGGATTACCGGAACTGGCAGGTGAATAGAATGTAGGTAACACCCGTCCGTGGCCGTTCTGTTCAACCTGGTCCCATCCGGAAAGAGGCAGAGTGAATTCAAATGACCTGTTCTTGACAAGTTCTGCATAAAGTCCTCCATCAGCAGCGAAATTTATGTCTTCAAAAAAGACACCCCACATTGTCGGCTGAACATCAGCCGAAGGTTTTCCTGCAAGCACAGAAATTTCTTTGATCTGCTGGGCATACAGGCTGCAGGTAAAAGTCAGAATCAGTGTAAATAACAGATACTTTTTTAAATGGTTATTCAGTGCCATATAGGTTGACATTTTATGTTTCTAATTTCCCCCAACACATTCATCTTTTATAACTTATCTTCGGAAGATCGTCGGCCTGATGAATCCTTTTGAAATGAGAATTACATTCTACTAAGATATTCAATTTATAGATTACTGCATAGTAAGTTTCCCCTCCTTTTGAAGGAGGGGAAATGTATCAAGCTTAAATTCAATAACTTACATTCCGTTCTGTACTAATCTATCTCCCTATTTTACAATATTAAACACCTTAGGTTGACGTCTATGCCAAGATGTGTTATTCATTCACTGGATTAATGTTAGCCGGCATATCGTCGCAACCTTTGGGTCTGAGTAAGATCCTCGTAGACTGGTCGTATGTGAAATACTTCCATGCCCAGTTAAGAAAGATAATCAGTTTATTCCTTACTCCTATTATGCTCATAAGGTGTATGAACATCCATACAAACCAGGCAAAAATACCCTGAAATTTTATGTAAGGGAGTTCCACAACAGCCAGGTTCTTACCTACTGTTGCCATGGTACCCAGATCCTTATATTTAAATTCCTTCAAAGGTTTGTTATTTAATTTTCTCTTTAGATTTTCTGCAAGCAATTCAGCCTGTTGTATTGCAACCTGTGCAACCTGGGGATGCCCTGCCGGGTACTTTTCTTCAGTCTGGAAGGCAAGATCACCCAGGGCAAAAATATTTTCGTACCCTGTTACCCGGTTAATACTATCAACTTTTATCCTTCCGTTTTTTGCGATGCATTCCAATGGTAAACCATCAATCCTGTTGCCTTTTATACCGGCTGTCCATATTATAAGAGAAGTACTTATCTTTTCACCTGTACTCAACGAGACACTATTGCTGTCGCAGCCAACAGCCTTTGTATCTGTCATTACAGTCACACCGTAATTCTCAAGAAATTCCCGTGCTTTTTCAGATGATTTGGGTGACATAACATTCAGCACCCTGTTTGTCGCTTCTATAAGAAATATTCTGGCCTTGGTATCTTTAAACTCCGGGTAATCCTTAGGGAGAATATATTTGTTCATTTCTGACAGAGCGCCGGCAATTTCCACACCCGATGGACCACCTCCGATTATTACAATATTGAGATTCTTCTCCCGCTCCCCGGCTGTTTCAGATAAAAGTGCATTTTCAAAATTCATAAGGAGGGAGTTTCTTAGATCAAGTACTTCGGCTATTGTTTTCATTCCTTTTGAATTCTCTTCCATCTCCTTTGAACCNAAGTATGAATTTGTTGCACCGAAGGCCAGTACAAGATAATCGTAGGTCACATCACCACCGGCTGTTATAAGGAGATTTTTTGAAGGATCAACTGACCTGACCTCTGCCTTACGTATGAAATAGTCGCTGTAATTCTGAAATATTTTTCTTAACGGGAAAAGGATCGAAGAGGCTTCCAGGCCTGCAGAGGCGACCTGGTAGAACAAAGGCGGGAACTGGTGATAATTATGCTTATCAATTATTACAACCTGGTAACCTGATTTTTTCAGTTTTTTAGCAAGGGTCAGGCCTGCGAAACCGCATCCGGCGATTACAACTCTTTTCTTTTCCGTGGAAGGAATATTTATCATATAAATCTTTTAATCTGTTAAAGGAATAACAACAGAATTCATATTATAGTTCAATTGATGTTTGGCGATACAGTTTTTCCTTCCCTGAAGAGGTTGTCAGAATTTTGAAATCCGTTAACCACAAAGGTCGCCAAGAGATTTCGCAAAGATCGCAAAGGGCTTATTCATAATATTTTACCTTTGTGCCCTCTTTGGGAACTTTGTGGTCTTTGTGGTTAAAAAGGAATATTTAACCAGAAACTAAATAGGGTTTTAAGACGCTGACAATTATTAGCTCTATGTGAATAAAAAAAATTAGAATAAAATATCCGCAATTTATAAACCTTTCTGCTTTCAGGATGTTACTTTATATGGTACTACTGTGAAATAAATAACAATACTATACACGGCTGAATTCCGGTGAAAACTGAAATTCAAAAATTATTGCGTATTTTGTAATAACATTACCTGAGTATAAGATGGAAACAGTTTTCACTCCTGCCGATTACCTGCCTATTCTACTGCAAAGCGCTGTTGCTCTTGGCTTTGTGGTGACTGTAATGTTTGCAACACATTTTATCGGAGGGAAAAGAAAAAAGATCAGAACACTTCATAAAGATGAAAATTTCGAATGCGGTATCGAGATAAAAGGTAATGCCCGATTTCCCTTCACAGTTCGCTATTTTCTTATTGCAATACTGTTTGTTCTTTTTGATGTAGAGGTAATATTTTTGTACCCGTGGGCAGTTAATTTCAAACAGATGGACTGGAGTGGTTTTGGTGATATGATGATCTTTGTTGCCCTGTTTATGTTTGGATTCTATTACATTACAAAAAAAGGAGCTCTTGACTGGGATTAGGAAGGCAACAGGCGTCAGGCTACTGGCATTAGGCTGAATTTGGACCAATATTCAGAGTAATTTTTAAAATGATGCAATCAGGAAGGACAACTTATAATATTGTAGAAGCACCGGAAGGATATTCTGCACCAGGTATGTTTGCAACACGGCTTGATCGTGCTGTGGGACTTGCACGAAAAAATTCAATATGGCCGCTTCCTTTTGCTACATCCTGCTGCGGGATTGAGTTCATGGCAACCATGGGAGCACATTATGACCTTGGCAGGTTCGGGTCCGAAAGATTAAGTTTTTCTCCACGGCAGGCTGATCTTCTGATGGTTATGGGAACTATTGCAAAAAAAATGGGTCCTATAGTCCATCAGATATACGAACAGATGGCTGAACCAAGATGGGTTATTGCAGTCGGGGCTTGTGCTGCAAGCGGTGGTATTTTTGATACTTACAGTGTACTTCAGGGTATCGACAGGGTTGTACCTGTTGATGTTTACGTACCTGGCTGTCCTCCAAGACCGGAACAGATCATAGAAGGATTTATGCTGGTACAGGAACTGGTTGGAAAAGAACCTCTGAGACGAAGATACTCACCTGAATACCGCGCTTTGCTCGAAAAATATGGAATAAGATAACTGTCAGATAATATGGAAGATAAGCAGAATATACTGACGCTTTTGAAGAATAAATTCGGGAAGAAAATTATCAAAACCGATGATACGGGTGATATTATTACCGCAACTGTAGATTCATTATCTCTTTTCAGTATAATTGAATATTTAAAGGATGATCCTGATACAGGATATAACTTTCTTACTGATATATGCGGGATTCATTACCCGGAATATGAGTTGCCGCTTGGTGTAATTTACCATCTTCACAACCTCAGGGAAAACAGGCGCGTCAGGATAAAAACATTTGTTTCTCTTGACAGGCCTGAAGTTGCAACTCTGACACCACTTTTCAGTTCCGCCAACTGGATGGAAAGGGAAACTTATGATTTTTACGGGATAATCTTTACCGGTCATCCCAACCTCATAAGAATTCTGAATGTGGAATATCTCGATTTTTTCCCGATGAGAAAGGAGTATCCGCTTGAAGATCCGACCCGTGAAGATAAAGACAATCGTTACTTTGGAAGATAAAATAAACAGATGCCGGTAATTGATCCACATATAATCATTCATCCTGAAGATACTGACAAGGTTTACACTACTCTTAATCTTGGACCAACACACCCGGCTACGCATGGTATTTTTCAGAACATCCTGACGATGGATGGAGAGATCATTATTGATGCAGTGCAGACAGTGGGATATATTCACCGGGCATTTGAAAAAATTGCTGAACACCGGCCATATTACCAGATTAAACCGCTGACTGACAGGATGAATTACTGCTCCTCTCCTATTAATAACCTGGGATGGGATATGACAGTTGAAAAGCTTCTGGGAATAAAAACAAACAAGAAGATCGATTATATGCGCATCATAATAATGGAGCTTGCGCGTATCACCGATCATCTTATCTGTAACAGCGTAATTGGTGTCGACAGCGGTGCCCTTACCGGATTCACATATGTATTCCAGGAGAGAGAAGCGATATATGAGATCTATGAAGAGATGTGCGGGGCACGTCTTACCACAAATATGGGTAGAATTGGTGGTTTTGAAAGAGAATTCTCTCCTCTTGCTATTAAGAAACTGAGGGAGTTACTGAAACGACTTCCAAAAGTGCTTCGTGAATTTGAAAAGCTTCTGATGAGGAACCGCATATTCATGGACCGGACAATTAAGGTAGGTCCTATATCTGCTGAAAGAGCGCTCAACTATGGCTTTACAGGGCCGAATTTAAGAGCAGCCGGAGTGGATTACGATGTGAGAGTAATGAATCCATATTCCTCATATGATGATTTTGATTTTATAATACCCATCGGTACCCAGGGTGATACCTACGACAGGTTCTGTGTAAGACAGGAGGAACTGTGGCAGAGCATAAAACTTATTGAGAATGCCCTGGAGAATATGCCCGAAGGAAAATACCATGTTGATGTTCCCCAAATTTTTCTTCCTCCGAAAGAGGATGTTTACAGTAAAATGGAAGCGCTTATCTGGCATTTTAAAATTGTAATGGGTGAAATAGGTGTTCCTGCAGGAGAGGTATATCATGCTGTTGAAGGAGGTAACGGAGAACTTGGATTTTACCTTGTAAGTGATGGCGGAAGAAAACCATACCGTCTGCATTTCAGAAGGCCATGCTTTATCTACTACCAGGCTTTCCCTGAAATGATAAGAGGAAGTGTGTTGTCCGACGCCATTCTTACAATGAGCAGCATGAATGTGATAGCCGGGGAACTGGATGCGTAAAGATTAGAAATAAATAGAAATAAATAGATATAAATGGCCGGATTTAAGGTTGATCATAAGCAATACAGTAAGGAGAATCTGAAAATTGAGTTCTCCCCTGCAACGCTTGAGAAAGTCAGCACGATCATAGGAAGATATCCTGCAGATCACCGGAAATCGGCTCTGCTTCCTTTGTTGCATATTGCACAGGAAGAACTTGGCGGGTACCTGAGTGTTGATGTCATGGATTACGTGGCCTCAATGCTTGATATCCAGCCAATTGAGGTTTATGAAGTTGCATCATTTTACACACAGTTTTACCTCGAAAAAACAGGCAGATATGTAATCGAAGTATGCCATACCGGTCCATGCGCAATTTGCGGAGGAGAAAAAATCTCTGAGTATCTGCAGAATAAATTAAATATCCAACCCGGTCAGACTACAGGAGACAATCTGTTTACACTCCGGGAGGTAGAATGCCTGGGAGCATGTGGTTATGCACCTGTTATGCAGATTAATACTGAGTTTTATGAGCATCTTACCGAAGAGAAGATTGACACTATAATTGACAGGCTTCGAAATAATACAAAAACTGATAATCCGGAGGGTTCGCAATGGGAAGACAAATTCTTTTAGAACATATTGCTGTCCCCGGAATTGAAACCTTCGATGTTTACAGAAATTCCGGAGGATACAATTCTGTTGTGAAAGCACTCAAAGAACTTTCTCCCGGGACTGTTGTCTCCGAAGTTAAGAAATCAGGCCTGAGGGGCCGCGGCGGTGCAGGATTTCCCACAGGGTTGAAATGGGGTTTTCTCGACAATAAATCCTCAAACTCCAAATACCTTGTCTGTAATGCCGACGAAAGTGAACCAGGTACATTCAAGGACAGGTTCCTTATGGAGCATCTTCCTCATCAGCTGATTGAAGGCATTATTATTTCTTCATATGCTCTTGGTGTCAATACAGCCTATATTTATGTAAGAGGTGAATTCAAGTACATTATAGGCATACTCAACAGGGCAATCAATGAATCGTACAAAAATGGATTTCTGGGTAATAATATTCTTGGTACCAGGTATAGCCTTGATATTCATGTACATCCCGGAGCTGGTGCTTACATCTGCGGTGAAGAAACAGCACTGCTTGAATCACTCGAAGGGAAACGGGGAAATCCCAGGATAAAACCTCCTTTCCCCGCTTCAAAGGGGCTTTATGATTCCCCTACTGTGGTTAATAATGTTGAAACCCTCGCTGCTGTTGGACCATTAATAAATATGGGTGGAGAAGAATATGCTAAAACCGGTATTGGAAAAAGTACGGGGACTAAACTTATTTCTGCTTGCGGTAACATCAACAAGCCGGGCGTTTATGAAATTGAAATGGGATTACCGGTTGAGGAATTTATTTATTCAGACAAATATTGCGGTGGGATCACAAGCAATAAAAAGATGAAAGCAGTAATTCCCGGAGGATCTTCTGTTCCTGTTCTTCCCGCTGATCTTATGCTTAAAACGTCAAAAGGAAAACCAAGACTGCTGACTTATGAATCACTTGCAGATGGTGGCTTTGAAACAGGTACAATGCTTGGATCAGGAGGATTTATTGTATATGATGAAGATGCGTGTATTGTCAGAAATACATGGAATCTCACCCGCTTTTACCACCATGAATCCTGCGGGCAATGTTCCCCTTGCAGGGAAGGAACCGGCTGGATGGAAAGGGTACTTCACAGGATAGAAAACGGAGAAGGCAGAGTGCACGATCTGGATCTGCTGGTAAGTGTTGCTGCAAAAATTGAGGGCAACACTATTTGCCCTCTGGGAGATGCTGCCGCATGGCCGGTCGCAAGTGCCATCAGACATTTCAGGGATGAATTTGAATTCCACATAGCTAATCCTGAGATCATAAAAAATAAAGATCACGGATCGATTGCAAAATATGCTAAATCAAAAACCGGAGTATAAGATGAAAATTTTCAGGGTGTAAAATAAGGAAGGAATGCTAAAGGTTACAATAGACGATATTACCACTGAGGTTGAGGAAGGAACAACAATTTTACAGGCCGCCCGTAAAATAGGAGGAAAAATTGTTCCGCCAGCAATGTGCTATTATTCAAAGCTTAAGGGATCAGGTGGAAAGTGCAGGACTTGCCTCGTTAAGATTGCGAAGACATCAGCAACCGATCCCCGCCCCGCTTCAAAACTTGTCGCATCATGCAGCACTCCTGTACAGGATGGGATGGTAGTTCAGAATATCACTTCACCGGAAGTGCTTGAAGCAAGAAAAGCAATAGTTGAGTTTCTCCTTATTAACCATCCTCTTGATTGTCCTGTCTGCGATCAGGCAGGGGAATGTGATCTTCAGGATCTCAGTTATGCTCACGGGCTTGAAACAACAAGGTATGAGGAAGACCGGAGGGAGTTTAACCTGATTGATATCGGAGATAAGATCAAACTGCATATGACCCGTTGCATCCTTTGTTACAGATGTGTCTATGTAGCTGATCAGCTTACAGATAAAAGAGTTCATGGCATCCTCTTCCGGGGTGATGCAACCGAAATCGGAACTTATATAGAAAATGTTGTAGATAATGATTTCTCAGGAAATATAATAGATGTATGTCCGGTAGGTGCTCTCACTGACAGAACATTCAGGTTTAAGAGCAGGGTCTGGTTCTTAAAACCAATGAATGCTCACCGCAACTGTCCGAAATGTTCCGGGAAGACAACTGCATGGATGTTCGGAGATGAGATTTACAGGATCACCGGAAGAAAAGATAAATACGGAGAACTGGAGGAATATATCTGCAATGAATGCCGGTTCGATAAGAAAGATCCTTCAGATTGGGTAATAGAAGGTCCTGGAAAAATAGACCGCCATTCTGTAATTTCCCAGAATCATTATGAAAACATTGTAAATCAATCGATTATTAAACCTCTTGAAGGAAAGACTGAACCACAGGAATAAAAACTATTATGGTATTATTTAAACTCATATTGATCGTCTCCATACTCCTTATCAGTCTTGTGATTGCTATGTATTCCACACTTTTTGAAAGGAAGATAGCCGGCTTTTTCCAGGACCGTTTTGGCCCCGACAGAGCTGGTCCGGGAGGTTTGCTGCAACCTCTTGCAGACGGTGTAAAACTCTTCTTTAAAGAGGAATTTATGCCTGCTAAAGCTGATAAGTTTCTGTACATAATGGGACCTTCACTTACAATGCTTGTTGCTCTTCTTACAAGCGCAATTATACCCTGGGGCCCGGGAATTACAGTAAAAGGTACACATTACTATTTCCAGGTAGCTGATATTAATATCGGGGTGCTTTATTCATTTGCTGTTGTCTCTGTCGGGGTATATGGGATCATGATCGGTGGCTGGGCTTCGAATAATAAATTTTCGCTGCTGGGTGCAATCCGGGCCTCCTCGCAGATGATAAGCTATGAACTTGCAATGGGGCTGTCAATCATCGCAGTAGTTATGATGACAGGGTCGCTTAGCCTTAAAGATATTGTGGAAGGGCAGCATGGATTCAACTGGAATATCTGGTACCAGCCACTCGGCTTCATTATTTTTCTTGTCTGCGCTTATGCAGAATGTAACCGCTCTCCCTTTGACCTTCCTGAATGTGAAACTGAACTGGTCGGAGGATATCACACCGAATATAGCAGCATGAAACTGGGCTTTTATCTTTTTGCCGAATATATCAATATGTTTATCTCGTCGGCAATGATCTCTACCCTGTATTTCGGAGGATACAATTTTCCGTTTATGGACAGTCATGCACTTTCAGTAAATGCTGTCGGGATTATTGGAACAACTGTCCTATTCCTGAAAATCAGCTTTTTCGGTTTTCTCTATATGTGGATCAGATGGACGCTGCCACGGTTCAGGTATGATCAGCTTATGTATCTTGGTTGGAAAAAACTGATACCAATTGCTATTGTGAATATGATCATTACAGGATTGGTTATAATGATATTCAGGTAAAGAAAATATCTGGAAATAAATTGAAATAAAATTGAAATAGTTATTCATGAACCCACTGACAAAAAGGTCAAAAATTGTCTCCGATAAGAAGATGACCCAGTTGGAGAGACTCTACCTGCCGGGAATAATCAGTGGTATGGCTATAACTCTGAAGCATTTTTTCAGCAGGAAGGCAACAATAAGGTATCCTGAGAAAAAACGGGAATTTTCTGAGATTTACCGGGCCAGACATGTTCTGAAACGTGATGATGAAGGTCGTGAAAGGTGCACGGCGTGTGGGCTCTGTGCTCTGTCCTGTCCTGCTGAAGCAATTACTATGGTGGCTGATGAGAGAAAGCCCGGGGAAGAGCATCTTTACAGGGAGGAAAAATATGCCAGGATATATGAAATTGATATGCTTCGTTGTATCTTCTGCGGCTTATGTGAAGAGGCATGCCCGAAAGAAGCAATATTCCTGACAAAGGAAATTGTCAGGTCGGGATATGTGCGTGATGTATTTATTTATGGGAAAGACAGGTTGCTTGAACCTGCCGACCCGGACAAAAGAATTGACATTTCAAAAAGACAGACTCCGGAAGTCATTGAATTCAAGAGAGATAAGAATCAGAGACATAATAAATAAAACATTGATTAAGTGATGATTACAAAATACCTGTTTTACTTTTTTTCAATAGTTGCAATTTTTGCATCACTTATGGTTCTGATGTCAAAAAAACCTATACACAGTGTTTTATATCTTACCGTCGCTTTCCTGTCGATTGCCGGACATTTCATATTGCTCAACGCACAGTTCATAGCAATTGTAAATGTTATTGTCTATGCTGGGGCAATTATGGTGCTGTTCCTGTTCACAGTCATGCTGCTTAACCTTAATCTGGTAGCGGAACAGAAGAAATCGTACCTGGTAAAGATAACTGCGGTCATCGCTGCCGGTCTTCTCTTTCTGACAATCACCGGAGCATCAAGAAGAATGGATCTTACCTTTACCGGAGAACAGGTAGATACTCAGATAGGATTGGTAAAGAACCTTGGAAAAATACTTTTCAGTGAATTCCGTCTTCCATTCGAGGTTTCCGGAATACTTTTTCTTTCAGCAATGGTTGGAGCTGTTATGCTTGGAAAGAAAACTGGCGATTAGGAAGAAATGACCAGAGTGCCTAAAGTTCATTATTATTAAAAAAATGCAGAGAAATAAATAGAAATATATTGAAATAAATGGAACAGTTTTTTAGAGAATATAACCTGATATACAATCACTTCGCAACTCCAGGCACTTTAGGCACTTTAGGCACTCCAAACTCTTTATAAATATGCAGGATATGTCCCAAACTATATCAACAGTCCCGATTCAGCATTACGTGCTACTATGTACCCTTTTGTTTGTAATTGGTGTTGCAGGGGTTCTGATAAAACGAAATGCACTCGTAATTTTTATGTCGATCGAGATAATGCTTAACTCTATAAACCTGCTCCTGGTCGCTTTTTCAGTTTACCATCACGATCCTGCCGGTCAGGTATTCGTCTTTTTTGTTATGATTGTTGCTGCGGCAGAAGTTGCTGTTGGTCTTGCACTGGTTGTAATGGTTTACCGGCATACGCATAGTATTGATATTGACTTTCTCAATAAACTTAAATGGTGATATAAGGATTTATGATTAACCTGGTCTGGCTTATACCTCTTTTTCCTTTTTTTGGCTTTCTTATTACAGGCCTCGGTTTCAGGCGTTTCCCTGTTCGATTCAGCGGGTGGTTTGCCAGTGGCATGGTATTAATTTCTTTTATATTCTCTCTTTTCATATTTTTAAAGCTGGCAGGCGGAGCTCCAGCCGAAACGTTAGTTATTTCAGACTGGATAAACACTGGCAATTTAAATATACCTGTTGAATTTCTTGTTGATCAGTTAACATCAGTTATGTTGCTTATAGTCACCGGTGTCGGATTTCTGATCCATGTTTATTCCATTGGCTATATGCATGGTGATGAAGGATATAACAGGTATTTTGCATATATGAACCTCTTTGTATTCTTCATGCTTATCCTTGTTTTGGGGGGTAGCTATACGGTGATGTTCATCGGGTGGGAAGGGGTCGGTCTCTGCTCATACCTTCTGATCGGCTTCTGGAACAAAAAACATGAAAACAATAATGCTGCCAGAAAAGCATTCATCATGAACCGGATAGGTGATCTGGGATTTCTTATGGGAATGTTTTTGATATTCAACACATTTGGTAGTCTGAGTTATAGTATTGTATTCTCAAAAGCTGCACTGTTCCTGCCCGGAACTACCGTCATTACAGTCATAACTTTGCTTCTTTTTGCAGGCGCTACAGGAAAAAGTGCTCAGATACCTCTGCTGACATGGTTGCCTGATGCTATGGCAGGTCCTACTCCTGTCTCGGCTCTGATTCATGCTGCAACAATGGTAACTGCTGGAGTTTACATGGTTGCAAGATCAAATATACTTTATGCATTATCACCTGTTTCGCTGTCAGTGGTAATCGCAATAGGACTTTCCACCGCTTTGATTGCTGCTGTTATTGCTCTATTCCAGAATGATATTAAAAAGGTTCTGGCATATTCAACTATAAGTCAGCTTGGGCTTATGTTCCTCGCACTGGGTGTTGGATCGTTTGCAGGTGCTATCTTCCATCTGATGACTCATGCATTTTTCAAAGCACTTTTGTTTCTTTCAGCAGGAAGTATTATTCATGCTCTGGCAGGAGAACAGGACATCAGAAATATGGGCGGGTTGCAGAAAAAACTACCATTGACTTTCTTCGTGTTTTTAACAGGAGCCCTTGCAATTTCAGGAATTCCACCATTCTCAGGCTTCTTCTCAAAAGATCTGATTCTTGCAGCAGCTTTCATTAAGAACCCCGTTTTATGGGGTCTGGGTATACTGGTTTCTATAATGACTGCTACTTACATTTTCAGGATCTTCTGGCTCGCTTTTAAGGGAGTATACAGGGGAGCTGACATGAATTTTAACGAAATTCATGAATCAAAAGGTACGATGCTAACCTCATTAATTTTACTGGCGCTTCTTTCAGCATTCAGCGCTTTGCCTCTTCTGAACCATGGATTGGAAAATAACAGGCTTGCTTCTTTTTTAACGCCTGTTTTCAGAAATTCTGAGTCGATTATGAGCAATGGTTCCCAACTTTCAGGCGGGACAAACATTCTTTTAATGGGAATAACGTTTTCTCTGATCATCCTGACTATATATTTATCGTATGCCTGTTTTGTAAGACGTGAGAAAGTACCTCCACCCGATACGAGTCTCAGAAAAGGATTTAACAAGCTGGTATATAATAAGTTCTATATTGATCAGATTTATAATAAAGTTATTGTTGATCCGATCTATAAACTCTCCGGATTCCTTCAAAACAGTGTTGATATCAAAATATTCGACAGGATTGTTGAATCCGTGGGAAAGCTGGTAATGTTTTCGGGAAACAGGATCCGTCTGCTGCAAACCGGTAATGTTGGATTCTACCTCTTTGCTATGGTGATCTGTATTATACTTGTTCTGTTTTTTAACCTGCTCAGTTAAATGATAACCGTACTTCTCATATTAATCCCTGTTCTTGGATCTGTGCTGGTGATGTTTTCCGGAAAGGAAAGAAACATCAGGCGCAATGCAATTATTGTTTCACTGGCTGAGTTTGCTGTGTCACTTGTTGCATTATCGGGATTTAAAAATACGGGATTCCCCGAATTGTCAATTTCACTGCCATGGATTAAAAGTGCCGGAATAAGTTTCCATTTTGCAATGGATGGTATAAGTCTTTTACTTGTTCTTCTTACCACTTTTCTTTTCCCGATAATAATACTTGCCTCATCAGCTTGTAAATCAGGAAGAATAAACATTTTCTACGGATTGATATTAATAATGGAGACTGCCCTGATAGGGGTCTTTACAGCACAGGATGGCATAATCTTTTACATCTTCTGGGAACTCGCCCTTATCCCTGCTTACTTTATAACTGCCTTATGGGGTGGAAGAGACAGGATAAGGATCACCTTCAAATTCTTTATTTATACAATTACCGGAAGTCTTATTATGCTGGGTGCTCTGATCTGGCTATATCTCCATACTCCATATCCGCATTCTGCAGAATTTTCAGTTCTTTATAAAGTCATTACGACACAGGATAACCAGATATGGCTCTTTTCTGCATTCTTCCTTGCATTTGCAATCAAGATTCCGATAGTCCCTTTTCATACATGGCAACCTGATACCTATACCGAATCGCCTGCCGCAGGAAGTATGATCCTCGCGGGAAT
>JGI20214J51650_10001314_pt1 | contig 15781 bp, 13 predicted proteins | sample WetSurMetagenome_FD_51650 | JGI IMG/M metagenome (IMG submission 51650) | reverse complement strand
CCGCCGCAAAGACCAAAGCTCATCAACGCCACCATGTGCGAGAGAGTTGACAACCTCCTTCCGACGCGGCCCGGAATTGTCTTTTCGGTTTCCAACGGCCAAGTCTGCTGCTTTACTTCGTTCGACCCCGTTCCTCAGCCTGCTCTGATCTACCATCGCTGGTACCACCGGGATGAGCTGAGTACGCAAACCAGACTCAGAGTGTATCCGCCCAAATGGGCTACATATAGTGTGATCCAGCTCCGGGAAACTGACAAAGGTCCCTGGAGGGTCGAGGTCACCGATCAGAACGGCCGTGTTTTCAATGTCCTGAGGTTCAGCATTACCGACTAGGCCTGTCTCATTTACGCGATTCTATGCCATGACCCGTTTTCTTAAATTTCTTTCGACCATTCGCTGGCAAGACCTGGTGGATATCATCATCAACAGCTATATCCTTTTCCGCGTCTATGTCCTTTTTCATGGAACCAACGCCTTTCGCGTGCTTGTCGGGATAACCTCGCTCTGGATTTTGCAGGAAGTGGCAGCCTCCATGGGTCTCATTCTGACCAGTTGGGCGGTAAGAGGCATAACCACCGCAGCGGCGGTTATTATCATCGTCGTCTTCCGCAATGAGATCCGTTCGGCCCTCCAGGTGCGAAATCTCAAGGCTTTCATCTGGGGTTCTCCGATCCGAGAACACTCAACACCCGTCGATATCGTGGTACAAACGGTCTTTCAGATGGGCAAAAAGCGGATCGGCGCCCTGCTCGTTTTTCCTGCGAAGGAGGAACTCGGAGATCTCGTCCATGGGGGCATTCTCTGGCACGGGACGGTCTCCCAGGAGATGCTCTTGAGCATATTTTGGCCGAACAACCCCGTTCATGACGGCGCCATCATCATCCGCGGAGATCAGATTGTGGAAGTGGGTGTGCTGCTGCCCCTTTCCCAGCGGCAGGATCTGCCTTCTTACTATGGGACTCGGCACCGCGCGGCTCTCGGTCTGGCAGAGCGCAGCGATGCGCTGGTGGTTGTGGTATCGGAAGAGCGAGGAAGGATCACCGTTGCCAAAGACAGCACTCTCGCCCCTTTCAGTGAACCGGGAGAGCTTTCGCAACTGCTCAATCGGCATCTCAACCTTTCCGACGGCATTCCCACGAACATCCAGAAACGCGAACGCCTGAAGCTCTCTCTGGCAGCCGTCCTGTCTCTTCTGGTGATGACCGGCATCTGGTTTGGCTTCACCAGAAGCCAGGACACCATTATTGCTCTGAATGTTCCCATTGAGTATGTCAACCGTCCTCTAGCCTATGAAATTCTGGACACCTCGACCGATGAAGCCCGCCTCCAGCTGTATGGTTCGAGCGCCCTGATCAAGTCATTGCAGCCGGGGCAGGTCCTGGTGCGTGTGGACCTCAGCAAAGCCGTTGAAGGGCGGAATGTGTTTCCCATCACCCAGGACAATATCGTGCTCCCTCCGGGGATTTTTCTCAACAAGGTCCAACCATCCAATATCGACGTGAATCTCGATGCTCCGGTCACCAAGGAATTGCCGGTCCAGGTTGATTGGGCAGGCAAGCTACCGGACAATTTGAACCTGATAAAAGTCATGGTGACACCCGAAGCCGTCAAGGTAATCGGCGGCAGCCAAGTCCTGGAACGCACCAGCACCATTTATACAGCTCCGGTGCGCCTCGACGGTCTGGCTAAATCGGGGTCGGTCACGACGACGCTGGTCCTCACTCCGCCCTCCCTGAAGCTGATTTCGAGTGCCAATGAAAAGATTACTGTCACTTACGAGCTGGAGGAGAAGGCCAACAGCGACAGGCGATGACCACCTCCCTTCGGGAATTCAGCTGCTCTGAAGGTTCATATGAAATTCCCCCAACCCGTCACCCCGGCATGCTCCCCGCTTAAGCTTGTCCCCGCAGGCTTTAGGCGGGGAGCCTGCGGGGACAAGCTCTGGCCGGGGTCCAGGACTTCAAAAAAACTGGATTTTACCCCGGACCTGATCCGGGGATGCTGGAATGACGAAGGAGGGATCTCATGCTTTGTTGTGACCAGAAGGTCATGCCCATTAGCAAGCTTCGAACGATGCACCGTTTCTGAGAGAATAGATGATTCGGTTGGCCCTCTCTTCCAATTCCGGGATCATCTCGACCAGTGCTTTAAGGGAGGTAAGGATTTTCTTCGTCTGTTGCTGGTGGGGAATGTCTAGTGCGGGGTGGTCAAGAAAGTACATTATTTCTTGTAAAACATGCATCTTGTCGGCTTTAAAATCGACGTAGGCAATTTTGGGCCAAATGGTTCTCAGATCCGGAGGCAGGTGGTTCACCTGGAGGGCCAGGTCTTTGTCCGTCCCTATCCAGATGACCTTCTGCAGGGATTCGAGCAGTTGCTGGATTTCCAATTCCTCCGATTCCCATGCGCCGACTTCCGACAAGAGCCAGCACCACTTCGGGCGAATTCGGTTATTGACCCATTTTTCGCCGACGTGAGGCATGAGGGGCATGCGTGCCAACTGCTGCTGCTCGCTCAACAACTCCTTAGCCAACTCACTGATCTTTCCCGCACCGTTCAGTTGCGGCAGGCGTGACTCGAGAAGGCGGCTGAGCCGTGCAAGGATCACCTTCTTGCTCGCCATATCAGGAAAGGCCTTTTCCAGCTGCACTTCCCACTGTTCCCTCAGGAACCCTATCTCCGCGTTTATCGCAGAGAAGATGAAGCCCAACTTCACCAGGGTATTTCGCATCTCATGAGCCAGAACATTGCAGCTTTGAAGGCGTTGACGCGTTAGGGCTTCCTGGGCCTCCGACAGCGTTTCGCGGATGTGCAGGGAAAGCAGTTCCGTCCCGAGGGTCTGTGAGAGTTTCTTGATGATCTTGGTGGAGCGATCCCCACGCTTAATGGTCCCGACCTTAAAGTGAATCTTGATAACCGCGACAACCACATACTCGGAATCCTTCCAGATCGCCTTCCCTTCGTGATCCAGAGGATATTCCGGGAGCTCGGCCTGATCCCAGTAGAGGTCGGCCTTCCTCACGAGCACAGGTTCCATGTGATGAGAGTCCTCGATCTCACCGCTCAGCTGCTTGCGAACGCTCCGAGCGTCCTCGTAGGGGTTGTCTGCTGTCCAGCTTTTCTGCCTTTCCACACACCACCCCATGGCCTCCCTTATGTGCTCAGGTCGATCACGGTAATGCTCCCAGGTCTTACCCGGGAAATTGTAGTCCGAGGTCTCCGGAAGACCCCACAGGATCTGCTCGGAACCCAGGGTCAGAGCTCCGGAAGTGATGCGCACAGCCTGCAATTTGGGCATCTGACCAACGCGGTATATGGTCCCTTTGTGGGCATCCCCAAGACAGAACAGGATGTTTTCGATCATGTCCTTGCAGGTTTTTTCAAGGATATCACTGCCGATAATCACTTCACCAGCTCCGGAGAAATATTCTTTTTTCGCTCAATCAAACGCCCAATGAAGATCTGTAAGGTTACCTTGAAACGGAACAACGGTCAATCCTCATTCACCTCCCTGCTGAACTGAAGCGGGATTTCGCCACATCAGGTTGCCATTCCGGATGTCAATTTGAGGCAATCGGGGTGTGCAGGAGTTGGGCAACAGGCTCTCCCATAAAGGCGAGTCATTCTTGCCAGCTTCTGCGCCAATCCCGCGCTCAACTGCTCGGGGCGGAGCCTCCATCCCCAGTTGCCATGAGCGACGGACGGCACGTTCATGCGCGCTTCCTCTCCAAGTCCCAGGATATCCTGCATGGGAATCACGGTCGAAGCGCAAACCGACATCATGGCAAGCCTTATCAGGTTCCAGTGAATCTCATCCTCAACCACATTTGTCCCAAGATAGCGGCAAAGTCTCTCTCTCCCCTCCTCATCGAGTTCATGTTTGAACCATCCCCTGGTGGTATTGTTGTCGTGGGTTCCCGTGTAGACAACGGCATTCGTGGTATGGTTATGGGGAGCGTAGGGATTGGCTGACACGTCCTCGCCGAAAGCAAACTGCAGCACCTTCATTCCCGGAAAATCAAAACAGGCCATGATCTCTCTAACATCCGGCGTGATCACGCCAAGATCCTCGGCAATGACCGGGAGGTAGGGGAAACGCTTATAGAGAGTAGAGAAGAAGTCACGCGCCGGAGCCGACTCCCATCTTCCATTGATCGCTGTGGTCTCAGAGCCCGGAATCGCCCAATAACCCACAAATCCCCGGAAGTGATCAAGCCGGATGGCATCGAAGAGTCGCAGATTATGATCGAAACGCTCAATCCACCACCGGTAACCCGAGTCCTTGAGCGCCGGCCAATGATAAACCGGATTGCCCCAAAGCTGACCACTGACACTGAAATAATCGGGAGGCACGCCGGCAACGACGGTAAGGTTTTGCTCCTCGTCCAACTGGAACAACTGGGGATGGGACCAGACATCCACGCTGTCATAGCTCACATAGATGGGGAGGTCGCCGATAATCTGGATATTTCTCTGCTGACAGTAGCCTCTGAATGCTGACCACTGCTTGAAAAAGAGATACTGGAAGAATTTCTCAGCCAGAACTCTCTCAGCTAACCGGTCCTGCCATGCATGCAGGTCCGCCCGTGCTCTTTGCTTTATCCCGGGCTGCCAAGCGCTCCACGCGATCCCCTTGAAGTGTTCTTTAAACGCCATAAACAGCGCATAATCATTAAGCCAGTAAGCGTTTTCGCGGCAGAATCCCGTAAAATCGAAATCATCACAGAGGCTTTGCGCAAACCTCTGAAAGGCTTGTTGAAGCAAATCAAACTTATAGACAGCAACCGCGTCATAGTCCACCTTTCCAGCATCAAATGCCGGAGGCTCTTCAACCTCGGCGGGCACCAGGAAACCCTCTTGCACCATCCGTTCCGGACTGATCAAAAGCGGGTTCCCCGCAAAAGCGGAAAAAGAGCTATAGGGGGAGTTCCCGCTTGCTGGAGAGGTAGGATTGACCGGCAAAATCTGCCAGAGGCTTTGGCCGGCATCGGCGAGGAAATCCGCAAAGCAGCAGGCGCCCGGTCCAAGATCGCCGATCCCATAGGGGGAAGGAAGGGAAGTAAGGTGAAGCAAAACGCCGCTTCGTCTCGTTTTCATAGGCTAACCCTGCAGAAACACTTTGAGCCCCCATCCCATGGCGTCATCCTCACGGCAACAGGGACCTCAAAGCACACGATGCCACCGGACACTCCGGTCTATGCCCGAGTGACCTTCGATTCCACCCAAGCCGCCGCTGCGACAGCCTGCCTATTCCAGTGCTTTCAGCGGCTTCACCTGAACCGGAAGCAAGGTGGTCTCGAAACCTCCCTGCTTCCGTTCCGGTTGGTCTTGGTCCGTCACCTTGATTTGGAGCTCCGAGGAATCAGCCTTGTCCGAAGGCAACCCTTCAAGATCAACGGGAACGGGTCTGATTTCCCTTTTAGCTTCGCTCTTGAGAAAAACAACTCCCAGGGGAGGCAGCACCAAAGGCAGGGAAAAGGGTCTTCCGTGGGAACGGACAGAATCCGCTTCCATGCCGCCAAAATTCCCATGACCGCTTCCACCATAGAGCTTTGCGTCGCTGTTCAGGATTTCGCTCCAAAANCCGCCTCTCGGTACTCCCAAGCGATAGCCAATTCTGGGAACGGGAGTAAAATTGGCCGCCACTATGACTATGTCACCCGTTTTCTTGCCCTTCCTCAGAAAGCTGATGACACTCGCGTCGGCATCGCACGCATCGATCCACTCAAAGCCTTCCTGGGTGAAATCCGCCTCGTACAATGCCGGTTCCCTTCGGTATGCGGCATTCAGACTTTGCACCCACCGTTGCATGCCCTGGTGCATCGGGTATTCGAGCAGGTCCCAATCCAGACTCTTTTCGTGATACCACTCGTCCCACTGCCCGAATTCGCCCCCCATAAACAGCAGCTTCTTGCCGGGATGGCCGTACATGTAGCCAAACAAGAGCCGAAGATTGGCGAATTTTTGCCAATCGTCACCGGGCATTTGCCTAATCAAGGAACCCTTTCCATAAACGACCTCGTCGTGCGACAACGGCAAGACAAAATTCTCAAAAAAAGCATACCAGATACTGAAGGTGAGTTGATTCTGATGATACCTGCGATGGATCGGCTCTTTGGCAAAGTAGTCGAGGGTATCGTGCATCCATCCCATATTCCACTTCATGCCGAATCCCAGTCCCCCAACGTAGGCTGGCCTGGAAACCATCGGCCAGGAGGTGGATTCCTCGGCAATGGTCTGCACATCCGGATGCCGTTCATATATGATCTCATTGAACCGCCTCAGAAATTGGATCGCATCCAGGTTCTCCTTGCCGCCGTGTTCATTGGGGATCCATTCTCCCTCATTGCGCGCATAATCCAAATAGAGCATGGAAGCCACGGCATCGACCCTGAGTCCGTCGGCATGATATTTTTCAAGCCAGAAGAGGGCGCTGCTGATGAGAAATGACCTCACCTCGTACCTTCCATGGTTGAAAATGTAGCTCTTCCACTCGGGATGGAACCCTTTTTTGGGATCGGCATGTTCGAACAGGTTGGTGCCATCGAAATAAACCAGTCCATGCTCGTCGCTGGGAAAGTGCGAAGGCACCCAATCGAGGATCACTCCGATATCATTGCGATGAAGCTCGTCGATGAGGAACATCAAATCCTGAGGCGTGCCATATCTCGCCGTGGGAGCGAAGTAACCCACGGTCTGATAACCCCATGAACCGAAAAAGGGATGCTCCATTACCGGGAGGAATTCCACATGGGTGAAACCCATCTCGCGAAGATACCCGGGGAGATAATCCGCCATCTCCCGGTAGGTCAGCGGCCGGTTGTCCTCGTCGGGCACCCTTCTCCAGGAGCCGAGATGGATTTCATAAGTCGATACCGGAGCATCGAGGGCGTTGGCCTTGCTCCTCTTTTCCATCCATGCTTCGTCAAGCCAGTCATGTTCAAGGTCCCAGACGACCGACGCGGTATCAGGCGGCTGCTGTGAATACACGGCAAAGGGATCGCCCTTATCGACACGGTATCCACTGTGTTTGGACACGATATGATACTTGTAGACGGCACCGATGCCGATCCCCTCCACAAAACCTTCCCAGATGCCGGAGGCATCCCCTCTGACCTTCAGTGGATGCGATGCTTTGTTCCATTCGTTGAAGTCTCCAATGACGGCGACCTTCTCCGCATTCGGCGCCCATACCGCAAAGTGGGTTCCTTCGATGCCGTTCAGGTCGATCATATGCGCGCCCAATTTGTCCGAGAGCGTAAAATGATTGCCCTGCTTGAACAGGTATATGTCGTGTTCGGTCAGGAGACTCCCAGCATACACAACATTATCGCCTCGCTCCATGTTCTCCTCCCTCGTCATTCTCTTTCGCCTCCAGATAGCTTCGCCACTTTCCGACGGTCTTGGGGCCAATACCTGGAATCTCCTGCAGTTCATCCAACCGCTGCCATTGCCGCTTGCTGCGACGGTCTATAATAGCTGCGGCAAAAGCGGCTTTCATCTGGGGGACAAGCAGTAATTCCTCTTCTGCTGCGTTATTCAGGTTGAGTTTTTCGCCCAGGGTCAGGCGCGCCGCAGCAGGCATCGCTTCCACGCGGATTTCCGCCGGACCCGAATCGGAACAGGTGACGCGGACCAGCTGTCCGTTGTGGATTTTTCTAAGGACGGAATCCCCGTAAACTCCTTTGGACAAGCCGTTTCGAAAACCGCCGGCAGTTTCGATGATTTGGGTGACACTCACCTCCGGGCCGTCCATGACGTAAGTTCCGGGCCGCTCGATGTCGCCCTGCACCGCAACAATCACCGGAAGGGGCGGCATGCCTGAAGGTGGCCGGTCTTTTCGGTAAATGCGCGCAAGCAGGATAGCGAAAATGAGGGTGGCCAGAAGCACAATAGCCACCCATTGACTGCGAGGTGCGAGATGGCTCATCAAGTATTGTTGTGTTTTTCGGCCTTGTACATTTTGTAGTTGATGCTATCCACCAGGGCTTGCCAGCTTGCTTCCAGAATGTCCTCGGAAACGCCCACCGTGCCCCAGTGGTCATTTTCATCCCGGGATTCGATGAGCACACGAACGCGGGCCGCCGTACCCTCCCTGCCGGGCAACACCCGCACTTTGTAGTCGCTCAGTTCCATTTCTTTCAATTCGGGATAGAATTTTTCGAGGGCCTTGCGGAGCGCATTGTCAAGCGCATTCACCGGACCATTTCCCAGGGCAGCCGTGTGCTCCACGTGGCCTCCCACCTTGACCTGTATGGTGGCCTCGGCCACCGGAGCCCGCTCTTCGCTGAGTTTCTGATCGATCACCCGAAAACCGACCAGCTCAAAATAGCGTTTGCCCTTGCCGATAGCCCGGTTGACGAGGAGTTCAAAACTCGCCTCCGCCGCCTCAAATTGAAAACCCTGATTTTCCAGATCTTTGAGTTCCTCCAGGACCTGCATGGCGACCGGGTCCTTCTTGGAGAGCGGGAGACCATAGTCTCGTGCTTTGAGCTTAATCGTCGATCTCCCGGAGAGGTCCGAGACCAGAACCCGGCGCCGATTGCCGACCAGAGTCGGGTCAACGTGTTCGTAGGTGAGGGGGTTTTTTTCCACTGCGCTGATGTGAACTCCTCCCTTATGAGCAAAGGCACTGCGCCCCACAAAAGGCTGATATTTGTTGGAAGGAATGTTCGCCAGTTCGAGGACAAAGCGGCTCACGGTGCGCAGTTTGACCAGGTTTTCGGGAGCAAGGCAAGGCACCCCCATTTTCAGGCAGAGGTTGGCAATGATGGAAACCAGGTCGGCATTCCCGCACCGCTCACCAATGCCGTTTATGGTTCCCTGGACCTGAATGGCGCCCATTTCCACCGCCAGAAGGGAATTGGCAACGGCCAGATCGGAGTCGTTGTGAAGATGAATCCCGAAAGGGATCGTTGGCAAACGTTCTTTCACCGCTGAGATAACTTCCTGAATGGTTCGCGGCAGATTGCCCCCGTTGGTGTCGCAGAGAATCAGGCACTCGGCGCCGCCCTCGACCGCCTTTTGGAGGGTCATGAGGGCATATTCGGCATTGTCCTTGAAACCATCGAAGAAATGTTCGGCGTCATAGAACAGGGTTTCGACCTGAGGTCGCAAATAGGCGAGGCTATCTCTTATCAGGTTTAAGTTTCGATCGAGCGTCGTGCGCAGGGCATCATGAACGTGGACCGTCCAGCTCTTTCCAAAAATGGTGGCGACGGGTGTTTTCGCAGCCACCACCGCCTTGAGATTAGGGTCTGTGGCCGGCGTTTTGGTGGGATGGCAGGTGGCCCCAAAGGCGGCAATGAGGGCGCTTTTGAGGTGGTAGTTTTGAATTTCGCGAAAAAAGCCCACGTCTCTCGGATTGGAGCCCGGCCACCCGCCCTCGATGTAGTGCAGGCCGAGGTCGTCCAATTTAAGGGCAATTCTCACCTTGTCTTCGACCGAGACCGAAAAATCTTCGGCCTGGGTCCCATCCCGCAGCGTCGTGTCATAGATTTTGACTTCCTGCATCGCACCCTTCCTCAACCCGTTTCCAAGCCCTGCTCATACTCGTCACTATGTTATTTCGCTTCCTTAATGGTGATCCGCTCGCCTGGCGCCTTGTCCAACTCGAAGGCATCGTGGAGGACACGAACCGCCAATTCCGTGTATTTTTCATCGATCACGCACGAGATCTTAATCTCCGAGGTCGAGATCATCTTGAGATTGACGTTCTCGCGAGCCAACACCTCGAACATCTTCGTGGCAACGCCGCTGTGGCTGCGCATGCCCACACCGATAACGGAGATCTTGGCGACATTGGGATTGCTGTGGACTCCGGCGTCGATTTCCTTGGCCACCCGTTCGGCAATTTGCATCGTTTCCTGATAGTTGGGCTTGGGCACGGTGAAGGAAAGGTTTGCCCGACCAGGAATGCTTCCGCTCCCCTGGACAATCAGGTCGACGTTGATACCGGCTTCGGAAATGGGGCGAAAAAGCCTGGCAGCCATGCCCGGCACATCCGGAACATTGGTGAGCGTGATCCGTGCTTCGGTCTTGCTATAGGTGATTCCGGAAACCATCACCTTTTCCATTTCTTCATCCTCCTCAGTGACAAGGGTTCCCGTAGCGTCTGTGAAAGACGAACAGACCAGAATCGGCACGTTGTACTTCATGCCGAATTCAACAGAGCGAAGGTGCAGGACCTTGGCACCCATGCTCGCCATCTCGAGCATTTCTTCATAGCTGATCTTATCAAGCTTACGGGCTTTGCCGTAGATGTTCGGGTCGGTGGTGAAAACCCCCTCGACATCCGTATAGATCTCACAGACTTGGGCTCCCAGTGCCGCGGCCAGCGCCACCGCCGTGGTATCCGAACCGCCCCTCCCCAGGGTGGTGATGTTGCCCCCGTCATCGTAACCCTGGAAGCCGGCCACCACGACGATCCTGCCTTCGTTGATCTTTTCCATTACGGGTAAAGTCTCGATCCAACTGATGCGGGCATCCCCATAGTGGCCATCGGTGATGATTCCGGCCTGGTAACCGGTCATGGACACGGCCTCGGACCCCAGTTCCTTGACCGCCATACAGAAAAGCGCGACCGTGATCTGCTCCCCGGTGGAAAGCAGTACGTCCAGCTCCCGAGGGTCGGGATTGGGGCTCATTTCCCGCGCCAGCGTGAGCAGCCGGTCGGTATCTCCGGCGCGGGCCGAAAGCACCACCACAAGACTGTCCCCGGCATCCTTGCGCGCCAACACGCGGCGCGCCACCGCACGGATGCGCTCAGCACCGGCCACCGACGTTCCCCCATATTTTTGAACAACAAGTGCCATAAGTTATACGACCTCCCTGGTCTCATATTCTCAGCCTGGAATTTCCTCTTTCACGCAGATTTTCGATGAACCACGGTGAGAGGGGCAAAAGCGCAGGCAATCAAGTCGAGGATTTCGCATTGTGTAACACAATTGCACGGCGTTTTGTAGAGCATTTTTCACGTGGGTTTGTGTTATACATTATGCTAAAGTTTATATAGTGGAACTATCAGCGCAGGCAACTAGCCATGGGAGATGTGGCAGATGACATATTCCGACCGTATCCAAATTGATCCCAAGGTCATGCTTGGTAAACCGGTGATTCGCGGAACACGAGTAACCGTTGAACTCATCCTGAGGAGACTTAGCGAGGGAGCAAAGGAAGAGGAGCTTCTGAATGCTTATCCCCACTTGGGTCCAGATGACATTAGAGCCGCGCTCGCTTATGCCGCTGACAGCCTCTCTCACGAAGAACTGATCCTTTACCAAACCCTCACTTCCCAGGTCGAAGCACGAAATGCGATTCCTGGCGGATGAGAGCTGTGATTATGCTGTAGTGAGGGCTCTGCGAAGCGCAGGACATGATGTTAGGGCCATTGTCGAAACATGCCCGGGCGTTTCTGACGAGGAAGTGATAGCCCTCGCCATCGGTGAAGAACGTGTTCTTCTCACTGAAGACAAAGATTTCGGCTGGCTGGTCTTTGCCAGCGCCGGCGGCAGAGCGAGCGTGGTCTTCATAAGGTTCCCCGTGAAAGCAAGATCCATCCTCCAGGAGACCATCGTTGAATTAGTGACGCAAGAGGAAAGCAAGCTGGTGGGCTCTTTTGTGGTTGTTGAGCCTGGTCGCATCAGATTAACAAGAATTCCCAACGGCTAAGGCCGCAGACCCTTGACGTAAAGCCGTCGGGACAAGGAAGTCAATCAACATCACCATCTCTCTTTGAACTTCGTCTAAACGACGCGAGCGAATGGTTTCTTCAGTATTGCATCCCAGCGACCTTACCAGCCTCGTAACACCTTCTTGATGGGTATGCGGAAAATGTCGCGGTTGCTTCATGTGATTTTCTTGATTCGTAAATTGTTGCAGGATAAACTGCCGGCAAGAGTTAGAGCCTGTTCCCAAGTCCAACAACGCCAGGAGGGAACACCGATGAACATACTTCTGGTTTATCCAAAGGTTGCAGAAACGTTCTGGAGTTTCAAGCACGCCCTCCGCGTGGTGGGTCGGGAAGCCGCCTTTCCTCCCTTGGGTGCCCTCACGGTCGCGGCCATGCTGCCTAAATCATGGAACCTCAGACTGGTTGATTTGAATGTCAGGCCGGTCAAGGACGAAGATCTCAGGTGGGCTGACCACGTCTTTATCAGCGCCATGATTGCCCAGAAGGATTCCGCGCGACAGGTAATTGACCGGTGCCGTAAGTTGGCCGTGAAAACGGTTGGCGGGGGGCCTCTTTTTCGGGCCTACCGAAATGACTTTCCAGAGGTTGACCATCTCGTTTTGGGTGAAGGCGAGGCCACGGTGCCGCGCTTTGTTGCCGATCTCCAAAATGGCGTCCCCCAGGCCGTCTATGTCTGCGATGATCACCCGCTTCTGGAAAACACGCCCACACCTTTGTGGGACTTGATCGACCTGAACGATTATTCTTGCATGAGCGTCCAGTATTCCCGAGGCTGCCCATTCAACTGCGAGTTCTGCGACATCATCATCATGAACGGTCGGGTCCCGAGGACCAAAACGAACGAACAGATGTTGGCCGAATTGAATGCTCTCTACAAACGCGGGTGGCGAGGATCGGTGTTTATAGTCGACGACAATTTCATTGGTAAAAAGAAGGAAGCCAAAAGTCTCCTGCGGGCAATCGCTGTCTGGCAGGAGGCGCACAAAAAACGCCTCACTTTCTTCACGGAAGCCTCGGTCGATCTGGCGGAAGATCCGGAACTCATGGAGCTCATGGTGAAGGCCGGGTTTAACAAGGTTTTTCTGGGATTGGAAACCCCTTCCGAAGAGAGCCTTCGCGAGTGCGGTAAGACCCAGAATTTGCGCCGCAGCCTTGCCGAATCAGTCAACATCATCCAGAATCATGGACTGGCGGCGATGGGAGGCTTTATCATCGGTTTTGACAGTGACCCTCCCGACATTTTCCAGCGGCAGGTCAACTTCATTCAGAAGAACGGCATCGTCACGGCGATGATCGGACTCCTGACAGCCATTCCGGGAACGCGCCTCTACCAGCGCCTGGAAGAAGAAGGCCGTCTGCTGTTTAAGTCATCGGGCGATAACACGGATGTCAGCGGCAGCCTCAATTTCATTCCCAAGATGGACCGTGGAACCATTATCGACGGTTATCGATGGGTGATGAACACCATTTATTCGCCCGAGATGTATTATAAGCGGATTCTCGCTTTCCTTAACAATTACCGCCCCCAAGCTATAACCAGCCTCGAATCACAGGACTTGGTCGCTCTTGTGCGTTCTCTCTGGTTCCTGGGAATCATTGACAAGGATTTTAACCGAGGCTATTACTGGCGCTTGTTGAAGGATGGGCTTTCCAAGTACCGACAGGCATTTTCGGATGTGGTAACCATGTCGATATATGGCTACCACTTTCGCAAGCTCTTCTGGTCTCCCCAGATTCCCCAAAACTGGGAAGACTGGTGGAAACTTAAAGGAAACCCCACATCGTAGGTCTTTTCGCCAACTCTTTCTTTCAGGAGGAAACAAAAATGAACACCCTCGAAGAATCAAAGGCTTCCCGGAAACAAATCGGCATTCGGTTTCTCTATGCGATCCTCTACCTGATCGTGCTGGAAGTGATCAAAGTTATCGTTCAAGTCACTGTTATTCTGCAGTTCATTTACCTCCTGATCACTCAAAAATACAGTGAACCGCTGCGGAACTTTTCCAATAAACTTGCAGCCTATGCCTACCGAGTCGTGCGCTACGCAACGCTGAACGAAAACTTCAGGCCTTTTCCTTTCAATGATTTCCCGGGAGAAATGGAAAAAGCTGAAGACCCGGTCCAGTTCAGCTAGGCCCGTTCAAGGGAGCCCGGCGGTTACGTAGAAGAATAGTGATGAGTGACCACAGGCCAGTGATCAGGAAAGAGCTCAAAAACCTATAAAAGCAGCCCTTTTCATCATTCACGAGAGCCTCTTGCAAAACTCAATAAAAACCGTTACCGCGGCGAAGCTTGTCCCCCGCAGGCTTCAAGCGGAGAGCCGGGGTCCAGAAATCCTTGTAAGACCTGGATTCCGGCTCTCCTATGAAAGTGTATCCTGTCATACCGGCGAAGGCCGGTATCCAGGCTGCTTTCCTGGATTCCGGCCAAAAGCATGCCGGGATGACGATTGAGCGCTCCGGAACACTTTCATTGTTCGTTGTGACCCCCAGGTCATGGCGGTTCGCCGGAATGACGTTGAAGGGCATTTGCAGGAGGCTCACGAGAAAGCCCTATAATGTCCGGATTCCCGCCTACGCGGGGATGACATCGATGAGGACCTTATACATAAGGTCATAAATGTCTGTGGCGTGTCACCCGCAGGCAGGGAATAACGTTTGGTCATGAACCAAGTGACAACGTTGGCAGACCGTTCTTGCACGTTCATAAGAGGCACGTGCTGCCCCGGCAAGGGACGGGGTCAAGCCGGGTGATTTCTCTCAGTTGGTGAAACAAGCCGGCCAGCCTTGCCCGCTGGCTCTCGCCATGGGCATGAAGAGTGATGAGGCGGCGGTCGTCGTCCAGAAATTCAAAGCGCACGTCCCAACGCTTCTCAGGCAGCAGTTTGCCCATTCGATCGGGCCATTCAATGACCGCCACACCGGCACCGAAGATCACTTCACGCCACGGCAGGGTATCCAGTTCCCCGGGCGTGGTTAAGCGGTAGAGATCGAGGTGATACAGGCGCAAACGGCCTTCGTACTCATTGATAATGGTGAAGGTCGGGCTGGTGACGGGCACCTTCTGCGGCACTCCCAGGCCCCGGGCAATCCCGCGGGCAAAGAGCGTTTTCCCGGAACCGAGCTCACCCCAGAGGGCCAGAACGTCACCGGCCTCGACTTGCTCGCCGATCCTGGCGCCAAGCCGCAGGCTGCAGCTTTCGTTCGGCGAGGTAAGTGTCAGTTCGTCCATAGAGATGTCTTTTGTGCGATCTCTGCGTCTCTGCGATGCGCGCTCCGGGAAGCAAGAAGCTTAAACGCTTTCATGGAGATCCGTATAGCCTTCCAGCCGGCCGATCACGGGAGGGATGTGCTCCAGAAGATCCGACGCCAGTAGCCCCCGACTGGCCACCTCACGGATGCACCGATCGGCGGCCGCCCCATGGACATAGACTCCCAAACAGGCTGCTTCAAAGGGTTCATACCCCTGTCCCAGAAAGCCCGCAATCATCCCGGTCAAGGCATCCCCCATGCCACCACTCGCCATGGCCGGATTCCCGGAACTGTTAATCGCCAGGCGGCCATCGGGTGCGGCGATCACCGTGCGGTGACCCTTGAGGACCAGAGTTACCCCGTGCTTTTGGCTGAATTCCGCAGCAATCTCCAGGCGGTTTTCCTGCACCTTCCGGCTTGAACCCCCGATGAGGCGAGCCATTTCGCCGGGATGGGGGGTCAGAATCTTGGGTGAAGAAACCTTTGAAAGCAATTCAAGATGCCCGGCAACGGCCGTGAAGGCATCGGCATCCAGAACCATCGGGCATACGGCTTGGAGCAGCAGGGTTCTTATCAATTCCTGAGTTTCCGGGTGGAGCGAGAGGCCCGGCCCCATCGCCAGCGCCTGCTTTCCTTGCAGGAACTCCAAAATCCCCGGGAGTGCCGACGGGCCAGCCGTTTGCTCAGCGGTTTCAGCGATCGGATGAGTCATGGCTTCCGTCAGTTTGACTTCGAGAATGGGGTTCAGACTGGCGGGAAGGAGAAGGGTGACGAGGCCTGCCCCCACCCGTCCTGCACCCAGACAGATGAGCGTCGCCGCGCCGGTCTTTCCCGGGGA
>JGI20214J51650_10001313_pt1 | contig 15792 bp, 14 predicted proteins | sample WetSurMetagenome_FD_51650 | JGI IMG/M metagenome (IMG submission 51650) | reverse complement strand
GCCCTGGTTTCAGCTCAGCGAGTCTTTTCATATACTCATAGATATCGCTGACCGGTTTGTTCTCTATTGAAATAATAATATCGCCCTTCTTCATTCCGCCCAGTGCGGCAGGTTTTCCGGGAGTAACCAGATCAGCTCTCAGACCGTTTTTTACCACACCCGCCACATCTGGCATTATTCCAAGGGTCACACCACCTCTTTTGCCCATAGGCTGCTGAACCTGTGGTCCTGATAGTTGAAATGCATATCGGTTAGCGCTTGTTGCAGCCCTTGCAATTATTCTGTATAATAGATCGGATGTAATAACCATCCCGTCATAATTTAGTTTGTCATAAGTGTCTGAGGGGAGGTGATAATCTGAATGTGTGCCTGTGGTAAAAAACAGGACAGGTATGCTGTCGGCATAAAATGAGAAGTGGTCTGAAGGGCCTGAGCCTTCGTCAGTAAATGTGATATGTAACAAACTGGTGTCGACCTGAGCGGCAACCGAATCGCGCAGGCCGGCTGCTGTACCTACACCCCCGACCTGAAGGAAGTTTCCTTCTTTCATTCGCCCCACCATATCGAGGTTAATCATAATATTAACGGCTGATGGTTTTAATGGCATATGTCCGTCAAAATATCTTGAGCCGAGGAGTCCAAGCTCTTCGCCACTGAAAGCTACAAAAACAATGCTTCGCGGAAAGCCTTTCTTTTGAGATGCAAGCCTTTTTGCCATTTCAATCATAAGGGTCACACCTGAAGCATTATCGTCAGCGCCGGGGTGGATGGCAACAGTATCCCTGTTACGGCTTGAAGATGCGGGACCTCCCATTCCAAGATGGTCAAAGTGTGCGCCGATTATGACATACTCTGATTTCAGTTTTGGGTCAGAGCCTTCAAGTACCATGGCTACATTTGCTGTTGTAACCATTTTATGGCTTAGTGAGTCAGCATTATCAGGAAGGTACGGGACCCTTGCCTGAAAATACTCAAAGCCGTTGTCAACCAAAGGTTTGAGACCTGCCTCCTTCAACTCGGAGCGTATAAAAATTCTTGCCAGGGAGTCACCTTCTGACCCGGTCGCTCTTCCTGCCAGAGCAGAAGAGGTGAGGTACTTTTCAGTTGCCAGAAGATCATTTTTATTTGTTGTGGTATGTAGCCGGCTGGAAGCGCAGGATGCCAAAACCAATAGTGCAACTATTGCCGTGATAGGGTAATGCTTCATCTGTCCTCATTTAATTAATAAATTCAAAAATAAACAAAAAACCCCGCTTTTGCGGGGTTCTTTTGTAGTTATGGATGGCTTATTCAAATTTTTTGAATGCCTCTTTTATTTTTGATATTGCATCAAGAATCTGCTCCTTGTTTATAACAAGAGGAGGAGCAAAGCGGATGATATGGTCGTGTGTCGGTTTGGCAAGCACACCACAGTCGCGCATTGCAAGACATACATCCCATGCTGTCTTACCATTCTTGGGTTTGATTACGACAGCATTAAGCAGTCCCTTGCCCCTTACAAGTTCAATCATATCTGAACCGATCTTTTTTACCTCATCGCGGAAGAGTTTTCCGAGGTTCTCAGCATTCTCTGCAAGTTTCTCTTCCCTGATAACCTCGAGAGCAGCAATTGCAACCTTGCATGCAATGGGGTTACCACCAAAGGTTGAACCGTGCTCTCCGGGGAGGATTGTAAGCATAATATCATCGTCAGCAAGCACTGCAGATACCGGAAGCACACCACCGGAGATAGCTTTTCCAAGAATAAGAATATCAGGGCGAACACCTTCATGATCGCAGGCCAGCATCTTTCCTGTGCGTGCAATACCTGTCTGTACCTCGTCGGCAATGAACAGAACGTTTTTCTTGTGGCAGAGGTCATATGCTTTCTTCAGATAACCTTCATCAGGAACAAAAACACCTGCTTCGCCCTGAATAGGCTCAACAAGAAAACCTGCTACATCAGGATCAGCAAGCGCTTTCTCAAGTGCAGGAATATTGTTATAAGGAATCTGGATAAAGCCAGGGGTGAAGGGTCCAAAATCATTTCTTGCATCAGGATCAGTAGACATGGAAATGATTGTGATTGTACGACCGTGGAAGTTGCCTTCACAACAGATGATCTTAGCCTGGTTTTCCTTTATACCTTTCTTTTTGTAAGCCCATTTGCGGCAGAGCTTAAGCGCTGTCTCATCTGCTTCGGCACCTGAGTTCATCGGGAGAACTTTATTGTAACCAAAATATTTTGTCACATACTCTTCATATTCACCCAGGACAGAATTGTAAAAGGCCCTTGATGTAAGGGTAATCTTCTGAGCCTGATCGGTCATGGCTTTAACAATCTTCGGATGGCAGTGCCCCTGGTTTACAGCTGAGTAAGCTGACAGGAAGTCATAATAACGTTTTCCTTCAACATCCCATACGTAAGGACCCTGACCTCTGTCTAGTACCACCGGTAGCGGGTGATAGTTGTGAGCACCAAATTTCTCTTCTCTTTCAATGTAATCGTGAGCGTTCATTTTAATGAAATATTTAGTAGTTATGTTATTCTTATAATTTGCGAAAGTTAAACCTTTTAAGGTGTTTAATTTATGATAAAAGTTACTCTTCGTTATACAGGTCAGGACGCCTTAAGCGGGTGCGGGCAACCGACTGCTCAAAGCGCCATCGCTCTATTTCAGGGGTATTTCCGCTAAGAAGTATTTCAGGGACTTTCCATCCGTTAAACTCGGCAGGTCTGGTATATACAGGTGGTGCCAGGAGGTTATCCTGGAAGGAGTCGGAGAGAGCTGATTCAGCATCAGATATGGCTCCGGGTAAAAGCCTGACAATAGCATCTGTTATTATTGCTGCCGGAAGCTCACCTCCCGTAAGAACATAATCGCCTATAGATATCTCCCTTGTAATGAGCTGATCGCGGATGCGCTGATCAATTCCTTTATAGTGTCCTGCAAGAATAATAATGTTCTCCTTAAGCGACAGATCATTTGCTGTCTTCTGGCAGAACCTTTCACCATCCGGAGAAGTGTATATGATCTCATCATAATTGCGCTGAGAAGTAAGATCTCTGATGCAGTTATAGACCGGCTCAATCATCATTACCATTCCTGCGCCGCCGCCAAAAGCATAATCATCTACATTTTTATGCTTGTTCTCTGAATAATCACGCAGGTTAATGACATTTATCTCAACAATACCGGATGCCTTTGCCCTCTTAATGATCGACTCATTAAAAGGACTAACCATCAATTCAGGCAGTACTGTGATAATATCTATCCGCATATTTGAAATTTGACCAAAAGTACAAAAAAAGAGATATACTATTCAGTTTTGACAATAAAAAATGTATAAAAATAAATCGACAATGAATAAAAATGCAACAATTGAACAGATTAAAGTGCTATTTTTGCAAAAAAGTAAAGTTATGGAATGCAGACCTGGTTGCGGAGCATGTTGTATAGCGATATCTATTTCATCGCCGATACCGGGTATGCCTGATGGCAAGCCGGCAGGGGTGAGGTGCATTCATTTGCTTGATGATTACAGGTGTGCATTATGGCAGAAACCGGAAAGGCCAAAAGTTTGCATTGGATACCAGGCTGAAGAGCTTTTCTGCGGCAAAGATCGTGATGAAGCTATTGCTATCATCAATTCACTTCTCTGATCGCTTTCTCTCAAATACCACTTTCCCGCCTGTAATAGTATAATCAACCTTTGTACTCATTATCTGGTTCTCGGGAATGGTAAGAAGATCAGCGTTCAGTATTACTATATCAGCCAGGTAGCCTTTTTTTATCATCCCTTTCCGATCCTCCATGAATTGGGCATAAGCCGAACCGAGCGTATAATATTCAATTGCTTTTTCCATTGATAGTTTTTGCTCAGGAAACCATCCGGAGCCCTCTTCGCCCTTCCTGTCTTTGCGTGTCACCGCAGCATATAAACCCTCCATTGGATTAAGTGGTTCAACCGGATAGTCAGTACCAAAGGCAAGCCGGGCCCCGCTGTCGGCCAGGCTCTTCCATGCATATGCAAAGCGGCAGCGCTCAGTTCCAATCCGTTTCTCTGCAAAAGCCTTGTCTGTAATGCAATGTGTTGGCTGCATTGATGGAATGACACCAAGCTCAGCAAAACGTTTAATGTCCGGCCCGATAAGTATCTGAGCATGCTCTGAACGGTGCCTGCTATCTCGCTTGCCGTTAATTTCAGCCGCCTTGCTGTAGGCATTCAGGATCCACGTATTCGCTTTTGGCCCTATGGCATGTATACCGATCTGAAAGCCCAGCGCATCGGCGGCTATGACTTCTTTCTCCATAGTCTCGTATGGCATCTGAGGCAGACCAGAGGTTGAGGGGTCATCGCTGAAAGGTTCGTACATCATAGCTGTTCCGGAGCCAAGAGTGCCGTCCATAAAACCTTTCAGGTAACCAAACCGCAGCCAGTTTCCAGTAGCCGGATATTCCTTACGCTCCCTGTCATATTTTTCAAGGAGTGATTTATCAGCAGTCAGTTTGCCTCCGATATCAACACGGAGGGTTAAAAGTCCTTCATCCAATAATTTCTTATAGGCCCTGAAATCAGCTTCTCCCGGAATCTGCACCGAAGTAACTCCGTATTCAGCAGCCTGTTCCATAGCCATAAGATAACCCTTGCGCAATCTCAGAGCGTTTTCAGTCTCACTTCTTTCAACCTTTTTATCTCCGTATTTTACAAGTGACATGGCGCTCTCTTTCAATATTCCGGTAGGTTCACCTGTGACATGATCACGCACTATCTCTCCTCCGGCCGGGTCAGGGGTTTTTGCTGTAATGCCTGAAGCATTAAGAACCCATGTGTTTACAAGCATACTATGACCATCAACTCTCTCCAGGACCACAGGGTTGTCTTTTGAAACAGGGTCGATGAGTTCTCTGGTTGGCCATTCATTTCCCGGGAAAAGCTCATGATCCCAGTGTCCGCCGGTAATAAGCTCTCCCCTGGAAGCCCTGTCAGTGCGGGCCTTTACTTTATCTCTTATTACTGCCGGATCAGTGATATATCTCAGTTCAATAAAATCAGGGTCGACAGGCATAAAATGAACATGCGCATCATTGAACCCTGGTATTACGAGTCTGCCGCCGGCATCAATAACCTTGGTATCTTTATTAATATATTGATTTATCTGATTATCAGATCCAACGGCAATAATGATCCCGTCTTTTATTGCAATTCCGCCAATAAATGGTTCCGGATTATCTATTGTCAGAATTTTACCGTTAACTATGACAATTTCTGTTGTCTCTTGCATTGCACATCCCGTAATTATCATTGTAAGAGCTATCAATGATATCGTTAACATTTTATTTTTCATTTTCTTTGTAAGGGTTTTGCAAGTTAAACCTTTTAAGTATAAATACCACTCAGGATTACCAATCCTTAAACAAAATAGCGCGAGTGATATAAAAAATGCACTTACATAAGCGTTCACCTGAATCAATTTTTCTACCTTAGTTGGCCATAAAAAACTTATGAAACTCTAAGACTATTTTCATGAATAAAAACACGTCTGAATCTGGGTATCTCTTTTCAAGGAGCTACACGAATTATGTTTTCATCCTTCTGTTCCTGTTATATATGTTTGACTATATTGACAGGGTTGTAGTTACTTCAATGACAAAATATATTGAAGCTGACTACGGGATTTCGCATACCAAGAGCGGGTTACTTATTTCAGCAGTATATTGGTCAATAGTAATACTGACCATTCCGGCATCCGGATTGGTAGATCGCTGGAGCAGAAGCAAGACTATAGGTCTGATGGCATTGCTTTGGAGTATTGCAACGGCTCTTTGTGCCCTTACCGGTAATTTTATTCAGCTTGTTTTTACCAGGGCTCTGATTGGAATTGGAGAGGCAGGTTATGCACCAGGTGGTACAGCTATGATTGCTGGAATGTATCCACAGGAAAAACGATCAAAGATGATGGGGCTATGGAATGCTTCTATTCCGCTTGGAACAGCAATAGGAGTGTTGCTTGGAGGAATTATTGCGACTCATCTTGGGTGGAAGCATGCTTTCGGACTGGTTGCTATTCCAGGGTTTTTCATAGCTCTGCTTTTCTTTTTTGTAAAAGATTATAAAACTGTTGATTTAGCTTATGTCAACAGTATGAATCAAAAGACTCAGATGAAGGTAAAGGATATCTTCAAAGAGTTTTTTACACGTCCATCTCTTGTACTTACATATCTTGGAATTACTGCAGTTGTCTTTGTCACAACATCGCTGATAACTTGGCTTTCAAGGTATTTCGAAGCCACAAGGGGACTTGAGTCATCAAAAGCAGGCTTACTGTCAAGCATTGTTATGGTTCTGGCGATTGTGGGCGCACCTTTGGGAGGTATAATAACAGATATCTGGAGAAAGCGAAACCCCAGAGCGAGATTACTGATGCCAACAATTACATCATTAATGGCTGCTATTTTTCTTACTATCGCTCTCTTTTTTACAAGAGGCATTATCCAGTATGTGTTTTTTCTTCTCATGGGTGTGACTGTTACAGCATTCATTTCCGCTGCATCTGCTGTAACCCAGGATGTCGTACATGCCGGGTTAAGAGCAACTTCATATGCAATAGCAGTTGTTGTTCAGAATCTTCTGGGAGCATCATTGGCCCCTATTTTCGTAGGGCATATGTTTGACAAATATGGAATTGAGTCGGCATTTACGGTTTTACCATTCGTCCTTTTACTGGCTGCCGGACTGTTCTTTGCCGGATCATTCTATTATATAAAGGATCTGAACAAGGTTCCGAAAATAAAGCTCGAAGCGGAATAATGAATATTGTACTTATAGGTTATGGCCGTATGGGTCATGAGATTGAGCAGATGGCTGCTGATGCCGGACATAGAGTGATCCTTAAAATTGATAAGGACAATACTGGTGATTTAAACAGTGAAAATATTTCAGGTGCCGATGTGGCTATTGAGTTCACCGGCCCTGAGACTGCCCCTGACCTTATTATGAAGGCTATCGCTTTAGGCTTGCCTGTAGTATCAGGTTCAACTGGCTGGCAAGATCGCTTCAAGGAGGTTTCAGAATGTTGCAATGAAAATAACGGGGCATTTCTTTATGCATCCAACTTCAGTATAGGTGCCAATATAATTTTTCACCTTAATTCAGAATTGGCACGAATTATGAGCAAACAAGACCTGTACAAGGTGAAAATTGAAGAAGTGCATCATATTCAGAAGCTTGATGCCCCAAGCGGGACGGCAATAACACTTGCAAAAGAGATAATCAGCCAACACCCGGGTTATACGGAGTGGATACTTAATGACGGAACGTCACCTGTACCGGATAAGGCCATACCTGTAAAGGCTGTGCGGGAAGATTCTGTACCCGGTATACATGATGTTGAGTGGAGTTCGGAGATTGATACAATATCATTGAGGCATGAAGCCAAAAACCGCAAGGGCCTTGCAGCAGGAGCAGTTATGGCGGCCGGTTTCCTTGTGGGCAAGCGCGGCATTTTTTCAATGAATAATGTTCTTGACTTTTAAATACTTATTATATAAAGTGCACATGAAAAAGTTTTTGGAAAACAACTATGTAAAATTTGGCATCGTTGCCATTCTTTACCTTTTATGGGTTATATGGCTTGGCAATTACTGGTTTCTGCTGGGATTGCCAATAGTTTATGATATATACGTTTCAAAAAAGGTCAACTGGGCCTTCTGGAAAAAACGCGATGGCAAGAACAGCGTAGTGATTGAATGGCTTGATGCCCTCATCTTTGCTGTAATTGCAGTGACAATTATTAATATCTTTTTGTTCCAGAATTACCGTATCCCGACGCCCTCGATGGAGAAGACGCTTCTGGTAGGAGATCATCTTTTCGTGAGTAAACTGGCATATGGCCCGCGCCTGCCGAACACACCAGTCGCAATGCCTTTCACCCAGAATACATTGCCTTTTACAAACGGAAGGGGGAAATCATGGTCAAATCTCATCATAAGACCATATAAACGACTGGCCGGATTTAACCGGGTAAAAAACAATGATGTTGTTGTCTTTAACTTTCCTGCCGGCGACACTGTAGTACTTGAACTGACCGAGGTCAGCTATTATGAAATAGTAAGAAGTAAGGCAGATGACCTGCTGAAAGAGGATAAGGTAGCAAAGAAAGCAACAAGAACACGGGAACAGTACCTGGCAGAAGCCCGTTCTTTTATCTGGAAAAATGCTCATGTTATTTATCGCCCTGTTGACAGGCGGGATAACTATGTAAAAAGATGCGTTGGAATACCAGGGGATGTTATAACAATCAAACAGGGGCAGTTGTATGTAAATGATAGGGTACAGGGCGACAACGGTACTCAACAGACTGCTTACTGGGTTACAACCAACGGAACGGATATAACAAACAATGCATTTGAAAGACTTGATATTTCTGTATCTGACAGGGTAGAAACCAAGCAAAATCTATATTGGCTTCCGATGACAAAAAGCAATGCCTCGAAGATCTCGGGATTTGTTAATGTGACGTCAGTGGCCCCTGAAATTGCCAAACCCGGGGAATATAATTCCGGTATCTTTCCTCATAACCCTGCTATCGCCTGGAACCAGGACAATTTCGGACCATTGAAGATACCTTCAAAGGGAGAAACAGTCAAGATAGACACTGCCAATATCTGTTTTTATGATATGATTATACAAAACTATGAGCACAATGATCTTAAGATAAAGGATGGCGTCATATATATTAATGGCAAGGTGGCCGACAGTTATACCTTTAAAATGGATTATTACTGGATGATGGGGGATAACCGTCACAGTTCAGCCGATTCACGTTACTGGGGATTTGTTCCGGAGGATCATATCATTGGAAAACCAAAGGTGATCTGGCTGTCAGTAAATAAAGACGGACAGGGTCTGAAAAAGTTCAGGTTTAACCGGATGTTCCGTGTAATCAGGTAAAATAAATTTGTTGTTGTAGAATCGCCCAATTTGGGCGATTTTACAACGAATCATACGATATAATATTAATAAAACAGGGTGTCTCAAATGAGGCACCCTGTTTTTATTGGTTTAAGATTTTTATTACTTAACCTGGTCTACGATAGCTTTGAAAGCTTCGGGGTTGTTCATTGCAAGATCAGCAAGGGTTTTACGGTTTAATGTGATGCCCTTCTCATTGCATTTGCCTATGAATTCAGAATAGCTCATGCCATACTGGCGTACTCCTGCGTTGATCCTCTGGATCCAGAGAGCCCTGAACTGTCCTTTTTTGTCTTTGCGGTCGCGGTATGCATAACCGAGGCCTTTCTCAAGTACGTTCTTAGCAACTGTGTAGACGTTGTTGTTGCTGCCAAAGTACCCTCTTGTCTGCTTGAGGATCTTCTTTCTCCTCGCTCTTGATGCTACTGCATTTGTTGCTCTTGGCATTGTTGTAATTGTTTTTGAATGTAAGCGCCCTGATTGGTCTTTTATGCTTCACATTCCGGTTAATAATTAGTTAATTATCACACTGACAGGTGGCTTTCGCTACTTCAGCCCCAGAAGATGTTTTACATTGTTCTGGTCGCTCTTTTCAACCTGACCGTCATATGTAAGATTCCTCTTACGCTTGGTGGTCTTTTTGGTCAAAATGTGGCTCTTGAAGGCATGTTTACGCTTAATCTTACCTGTACCGGTCAAAGAAAATCTTTTCTTTGCACCCGGATTTGTCTTCATTTTTGGCATTTTGTACTGTTTATATATATAAAAAAAACCTATTTCTTCTTTTTAGGCGTAAGGGTGATGATCATCCTTTTCCCTTCAAGTTTTGGCATCTGGTCTACTTTGCCATATTCATCGAGATCAGCCACAAACTTCTGTAAAAGCCCTTCACCCTGTTCCTTGAACAATATGGAGCGTCCTTTGAAGAACACATAGGCTCTTACCTTTGCTCCATCCTCCAGGAAACTGATTGCATGCTTCAGCTTGAAGTTATAATCATGATCATCAGTGTTCGGACCAAACCTTATTTCCTTGACTACAACCTTTGATGCATTTGCCTTAATCTCTTTTTGTTTCTTTTTCTGATGATAAAGAAACTTCTGATAATCAACAATTTTACATACAGGGGGCTCCGCGCTAGGGGAGATCTCAACAAGGTCGAGTTCCATTTCGTCGGCAAGTTTCAGTGCTTCCTGAATGCTCAATACCTGAGGTTCAAGGTTGTCACCAACAACTCTTACCGTTCTGGCGGTGATCCTGTTATTGATCCTGTGTTCCGGTTCCGGTCTCCTCATGGGTCTTGACGGTCTCGGATAATTTGGTCCTGCTATGGCTTAGTCCTCCAATTAAGTTAGTAAATATTTTTAAATCAATAGTTTATATTTCAATCTCAGAAGCTACACCTGCCTTTACAAGGCTAATGAACTCTTCAATCTTCATTGCTCCCATATCGCCTTCACCCTGTCGGCGGACTGATACTGTTCCGCTTTCAGTTTCTTTTTCTCCTATCACAAGAAGGTAGGGTATTCGCTTTAACTCATTATCCCTTATCTTCTTACCAATCTTTTCGTTCCTCTCGTCAATCAGGGTGCGAATATCGGAATTATTCAGCAAATTCAAAACATTTTTGGCATAATCGTTGAATTTTTCACTGATAGGAAGGATGACAGCCTGATCAGGTGTAAGCCATAACGGGAATTTACCTGAAGTATTTTCAATAAGAACAGCCACAAACCGCTCCATTGAACCAAAGATGGCTCTGTGTATCATTATGGGCTGATGTCTCTGGTTGTCGCTTCCCATATATGTCAGTTCAAACCTTTCGGGCATGTTATAGTCAACCTGTATAGTGCCAAGCTGCCATTTACGTCCGATAGCATCTCTTACCATGAAGTCGAGCTTTGGTCCGTAAAATGCTGCCTCACCCGGTACAACGGTAGTGATAAGGCCTTTGCGTTTTGCAGCTTCAATGATTGCGCTCTCTGCTTTCTCCCAGTTTTCGTCGGTACCAATGTACTTCTGCTTGTTTGCAGGGTCACGCAGTGAAATCTGTGCAGTGTATTCTTTAAAATCAGCGATCTTGAAAATATACTGAACCAGATCTATTATGCTCATGAACTCCTCAAGAAGCTGATCAGGCCGGCAGTAGTGATGTGCATCATCCTGGGTAAAACTCCTTACCCTTGTAAGTCCATGAAGTTCACCGCTTTGCTCATATCTGTATACTGTACCAAACTCCGCCATTCTGAGGGGGAGGTCTTTGTATGAGTGTTGTGTTGCATTATATAATTCGCAATGATGAGGGCAGTTCATTGGCTTAAGCATGAATACCTCACCTTCCTGAGGTGTGGTGATGGGCCTGAATGAGTCTGCACCATATTTTTCAAAGTGACCAGAGGTCTTGTACAGATTCACATTCCCTATATGGGGTGTTGAAACCATGACATAGCCTCTTTTACGCAGCACTTTTGTCATATAATCAATAAGTCTCTGCTTGAGGTCAGCGCCCTTTGGCAGCCACAATGGCAGTCCAAGACCAACCTTGGGGGAGAAGGTAAATAATTCAAGCTCTTTGCCGATACGTCTGTGGTCGCGTTTACGTGCCTCCTCGAGAAACACCATATACTCATCAAGCATCTTCTGTTTAGGGAAAGTGATACCGTAGATACGGGTAAGCATCTTGCGGTTCTCGTCACCCCTCCAGTATGCACCTGCAAGGCTTGTTATCTTTATAGCCTTGATGTTTGATGTATCGGGCAGGTGAGGCCCACGGCACAGGTCAGTGAAGTTACCCTGTGTATAAAGAGTAATGGTNCCGTCTTCAAGCTCACCGATAAGTTCGGTCTTATATTCGTCACCTTTCTTTATGAAAAATTCAAGCGCTTCTTTCTTGCTTACTTCACGGCGGGTAAATACCAGGTTCTTTGAAGCAAGTTCTTTCATCTTAGCTTCGATAACAGGGAGGTCTTCGTCAGTTATCACTTTGCCTTCCCCGGGGTCAACATCATAGTAGAAGCCGTTTTCGACAGCCGGACCGATACCGAATTTAATCCCCGGATAAAGTGCTTCAAGGGCCTCAGCCATGAGGTGTGATGAAGAGTGCCAGAAAGCATGTTTTGCTTCGGCATCATCCCATTTATGAAGTTTCAGGGTAGCGTCTGTGTCGATAGGGCGTGTTATGTCGCGTATTTCTCCATTAACAGTTGCAGCAAATACCTCTGCAGCCAGCCTGGTGCTAATTGCCATGGCAACATCATAGCTGCTTACACCTTTCTCAAACTCCCGTACAGAACCATCGGGAAACGTAATCCTGATCATTATTTAAGTTTTAAAAATTCAAGATGCAAAGATAACAAAAAATCTTTATAGTTCAGTGTTCCTCGTTGCGGCATTCAATATAGTTTGGACACCTCTCACCGTGCCGGGGAGATGTCGGGTGAGGGGCCCTGATAACTTTAAACTTTAAACTTTTTTTGTTGAAAAGTTAAATTTTCCTATGAATGTGTCGTTTTGACAAAATTACTTATGTTTGTGTGTTACTAACCTAAATCGAAGACTAAATGAACACTATTTTCGTGTTGGGATGGATTGACAAACTTGTTTTGATAGTCTATTTCATCTTTGTTCTGGGCATCGGATGGGCCCTGAAAAAGTATATGAAGAATGCCAATGCATTCCTTGAGGCAGGACGGTCAATACCTGCATGGGTTGCCGGTCTGGCTTTTATTTCAACTAACCTTGGCGCGCTTGAGGTAATGGGTATGACAGGATCAGGAGCCAAGTATGGAATGCTTACCACCCATTTTTACTGGGTAGGAGCCATACCTGCAATGATTTTCCTGGCGCTGTTCATGATGCGTTTCTATTATGGATCTAAAGCACGTTCGGTTCCTGAGTATCTTAAGCTGAGATTTGATGAGAAAACCCGGGCACTTAATGCCATTCTTTTTGCAGTAATGACTGTGCTGGCTTCCGGTATCTCAATGTATGCTCTTGCAATACTGCTTGAGAGTGCTCTTGGCTGGAACTTTACCGTTTCACTCGTTATTTCAGGTGCAATTGTACTTGGATATACCTATCTGGGAGGACTCTCATCAGCAATATACAATGAAGTACTACAGTTCTTTATCATCTGCATAGGTCTTTTCCCGCTGGTATTGCTTTCGCTTAAAGATCTTGGCGGCTGGCATGGCCTCCAGGCAAGCCTTGCTCCAATTGCTGCGGCCAAAGGATATGCACAGGACGTATATACAACAACATGGAAATATACCGCCAGTGCCGGTCAGAACCCGATGGGTGTCGCCTGGTATGGTATTGCTGCAGGTCTTGGTTTTGTTCTCTCATTTGGCTACTGGTGTACAAACTTCCTTATTGTGCAGAGAGCCATGGCGGCTGAATCGCAGATGGCAGCACGTAAAGTGCCCCTTATTGGCGCAATTCCAAAGATGTTTGTTCCTTTTCTTATAATTGTTCCGGGTATCGCTGCCCTGGCGTTGATGAATAATCCTTCAATGGGATTTTCAATACCTCATATGCATAATGATCCCACACAACCATTGAATTACGACTATACTATTTTGGCATTACTTCAGCATTATTTGCCTGCCGGTGTTCTTGGCCTCGGTATAACAGCTCTTCTTGCTTCGTTCATGTCAGGTATGGCAGGTAACGTGTCGGCATTCAATACAGTATGGACTTATGATATCTACCAGAGCTACATCAGACCTACAACCAGTGATGCGGAAGCTGACGGGAAACACTATCTTAAAGTCGGACGTTATGCCACTATTGTTGGTATTCTTTTAAGCATTGGAACTGCATATATTGCTACAAAATTCGGGAATATCATGGACTTCCTCCAGACAATATTCTCAATGATCAATGCTCCTCTGTTTGCTGTCATATTCCTGGGTATGTTCTGGAAACGATCAACAGGTCACGGTGCTTTCATAGGTCTCCTTGTCGGTTTCCTTGCCGCACTGGCGCACCACGGACTTACACAGCCGATGGGTGCTGACACAGTATTTAAAGGCGGATGGATAACGGTTCTGCATCAGTATCCTGTTGAAATGGCACAGAACTTCTGGACTGCAATAATTGCCTGCACAGTAAGTACCGTGCTTACAATCAGCATCTCTTTAATGACGAAACGTAAAAAGAGTGATGAGCAGCTTAACGGTCTGGTATATGCTCTTACACCTAAACTTGATGATTCAGACATTGAATGGTATAAGAGACCCTGGTTTCTTGCCACCATCGTGGGAGCAATCTGTATTGCACTAACAATAATGTTCTGGTAATAATAAAACTAAATAACTATGATTGATATAAGATTTCCGATTGGCCTGATGTTCACAATTCTTGGTGTGATAGTTACAGGCTATGGTCTTGGGACCATGGGAAATGCAGAAATGTATGCCAAGTCACTTCATCTTAACATGAACCTGATTTCAGGCGTTGTGATGCTTGTTTTTGGTCTGGGTATGCTTCTCTTTTCAGATGTTGTAAGAAACATGCTTAAGAAGAAAAAAACTCAGTAGATCTGTTGCATGCAACAGATCTACAAAGAGATAAAAAAAGCAGAGCCGTTGCATCCAACGGCTCTGCTTTTTTTTATAAAATCATCAAAAAAAGTAATTAGTCTATCTTGAGATATTTGTTATAAATCTCCATATTTCTTTCAAGGAGAGCTATACATGATTCGTAAGCTTTCTGCTGATCCTTATTCTTAAGGGCTATCAGTATTTCACTCTGGTACTTTATTGTATAGTCCTTTTCTCCCTCAATGTTGCCGTAAATAAGGTTTCTCAGTCTTGGCAGAAGTGAATAAACAGGTTCAAGGCTTATTATTATTATCGGGTTTCCTGTTGATTTTGCAAGGGTCATATGAAACTTATTAATAAGGTCGACCTCCAGCTGGGTATTATCAGGGTTGCATTTTTCAAGATCAACAAGGTTCTTTTGCAGCTTCTTTATGTCATCATCTGTCCTGTTAACAGCAGCCAGCCTGGCAATTTCAGGCTCAAACAGGCGACGTGCCTCTATAATCTGAAGGATCAGCTTTGAATTGAAGTTGAGGTCATAATAAAGATGCAAAGAATTAATGGCATCTTCTATTTTCAGTTCGGTGATGTACATGCCGCTACCCTTCCGGATATCAATCAGTCCACGTGCGCTCAAACGACGAAGTGCTTCCCTGAGGGCCGTACGGCTAACTGCAAACTGGGCACAAAGCTCTTTTTCAGTTGGCAGTTTGGAACCAGGAAGCAATTTCTTTTGTCTGATTGCTTCTTCAATTTTCCTTTCGATTTTCTGACTTAAGGTAAGTCCGGTTCCAATTTTACTAAAGATGTCATCCATAATATATCATACATATTTATATCCTCTCAAAGATATAAATAAATGAAACAAATTACAGAAATATTCAGATTTTGGTCAAAGTACCTGAGTTTGCCTTGTAAAATTCGAGGGCTTTTTTCACTGAACCGTGCTGCAGGAGAAGCAGCCGGGCAGCTTCATGCTGAATATTCAGCTCCTCCACTATCATCCTGGTTCCTCTGTCAATCAGCTTTTTATTAGTGAGTTGCATGTTCACCATCTTGTTCCCTTTGACCCTTCCGAGCTTAATCATAAGGGTTGTGGTAATCATGTTCAACACCATTTTTTGTGCTGTACCTGCCTTGAGTCTGGTGCTGCCTGTAACAAACTCCGGACCCACAACAACGACTACAGGAAACTCAGATATTTCAACAAGTTTGCTCTCAGGGTTACATGTAATACATCCTGTAAGAACTCCGTTTCCTCTTGCGGTCGAGACGCCTCCCAGTACATATGGGG
>JGI20214J51650_10001312_pt1 | contig 15795 bp, 11 predicted proteins | sample WetSurMetagenome_FD_51650 | JGI IMG/M metagenome (IMG submission 51650) | reverse complement strand
GTCTCCCTGTCTCCCCCTCACCCCATCATCTCTTCACAATCAGCCAGTTATAATCCTCCGGATCAATTACAGCATTAATAATAACTGGCTCATTATCTGAAAGTGCTTCAATAATTGCTTTCCGCATACTGTCGTGAGAATCCGCTCTCAGAACTTTAATTCCAAGGAATGTCCCTGCCCCGAACAGGTCGCCATGATATAGCATCGTTCCATATGGTGGGATATTTCTCCATGTCTGCTTTACTTTTATCAGGTTTAGCTCACCATCAGAAAAAACAACAACAATAACCGGTAGCTTGTATCTTTTTGCAGTTATCATTTCACCAGCCATCATCAGAAATCCGCCATCCCCGGTAATACACACAACAGTGGAATCACTATTATATAACTGTGCTGCAAGTGCAGCAGGGATGCCGAAACCCATGCCTGACCAGCCGTTTGTCATGATCACTTTCCCTTTGCCATATGTTTTCCAGAATTGTCCAAGCATATGAAGGTGAGAGCCAACATCGGAAGTCAGAACAGTATGTTCAGGCAATTCATCCTGCAGGATTTTGAGTGCTGCTGCCGGACCGAAATGGTTGGTAAAGCCGTTAAAAACTGCTATCATCTCGTCCCTGATTCCTTTCACAAGTGAGCTTTCGAATACCAGCGAACCTGGATTCAGGTTTTCTTTTAGAATGTCAAACCATTCATCAGGAGAACCAACAAATTGAAGAATCGTTCCTTCTTCAGGCATGTCGGTTTCTCTTGTATCAAAATGGATAAGAGGGATAACAGGAAGCCACGATTCATAATTGAATTCAACCGGGTCATAACCAATCCCTATGATCAGATCATTCTTATCGTAAAGATCTTCAAGATAGTCACTTAATGAGTGGAATAATACACCGGCATAGCAAGGATGCTCCTCTGATATAATTCCTTTCGCCATTGGTGTAAGTACAACAGGCATCCTGTATAAATCGAGAAAAGCAAGCAATTCATCTTTAATGTTCAGACGGGCAGCTGTCAGACCAACAGCCAGCAGTGGTCGGCGTGAATCTTCAAGAAGGGAACTAATCTGACTGATATTATTCTGAAAAAACATTTTCTCATTTTCAATCAGGAGAGGTGCCGGAACATCTGTTTCCATTTCAATATCAGAAATATCTGCAGGAAGTCCTATATGAACAGGCCCGGGGTAATTGTCCTGACACAACCTGATAGCCGATTCCATAACTTCTGTCACATTCTTTACATTCATCCTGAAAGTTGCTTTGGTTAGTGGTTCAAAAAGCTTCTGGTGGTTTATATTCATCTGCGCTGTTCTGACCAGCATCTTATCATCCATTTCACTTGTAAAAACGATAACAGGAGACCTGTCAAGTAATGCTCCTCCGATACCGGTAGATATATTGGTTGCTCCTGGCCCAAATGTCGCATGGCAAATACCGGGTTTCCCGTTCAGTCTTGCGGTAACATCGGCCATTATACCTGCTGATGCTTCATTTGAAGTCAGTATGAATTCTATTCCTGCAGCTTTGAAAGCTTCAAGATAAGGAATTGATGGTCCGCCGGGAATGCCAAAAACATATCTGACTCCGCAATTAAGTAATTGATTCGCGATATATTCTGCAATGGTCATAAACAATTTGACGGATTAAAGACAAAACTATTAAATATTATGATTTGTTTAAGTTAAAATTGATTTCAAATTCTGTTACATTTATCGGAATATTTATTAGAGAAATTAGCAGCAAATTTTTTTTTATTGAAAAGCAAGGGAAATACTGTTTTCTGGGCAATCTTAACCTGTCTTCTATGGTCGACAGCCTACGCCAGCATTAAACTCGGATTGCAATTTGATACTCCACTGCATTTTGCCGGTGTGAGGTTTATTATATCCGGATTGATAATTCTGCCATTTACAGTAAGTCCAAAACATTATATAGATCTTGTCAGACGTTACTGGAAGGTAGTTGCCTGGGTGACATTTTTACAGACTGTTATAAACTATTCTTTGTTCTATATTGGACTGGATCTTGTTCCAGGGGCTTTGGCTGCTATAATTGTTGGTTCCCAGCCTCTGGTTACTGCTATCGTTGCGACGTTAATGCATAAAGAGGACAAGCTGACCAGGAAAAAGATTATAACAATTGTTTTCGGACTATCAGGTGTAATCCTTATCAGTGCTGGAAGACAAGCTCTTAAATTTGGTACGGCTCTGGAACTTCTTGGAGTTATATTACTGATATTTGCAAATATTGCAGTGGCGACCAGTAATGTTATAGTTTCTGTCAGGAGCAAAGGGATAAATCCACTGGTGCTGAGTTCTTCAACCCTTCTTCTCGGTGGTGTTATCCTTTATTTAGTATCAATACCACTTGAAGGTGTTCATCATGAAGTTAAACCAATGGAATACTGGGTAATACTGACATGGTTAAGTATTATGGCATCTGTAGCTTTCTCATTATGGTTCACGCTTCTTCAGCGCCCCGGAGTCAAGGTCTCAGAACTTAACCTGTGGAAGTTTATTATCCCTGTTGTAGGTGCTATCCTGAGCTGGTTATTGGTTCCGGAGGAGAAACCTGAATGGCTTACAATATCTGGCATGATTATTATAACAGGTTCATTAATAATGTTTTACTGGAATACAAAAGAGGCTAATTCAGCACTTAAAACTTAATTCAGATCATGAAAAAGAGGGTCATCGCTCTAAGTTGGTACGCAATATTCTGGCTGGCATTTTTCTTTTTTGCCCGTCTCTTTTTTCTGCTTATGCAATATCATAATACCTTTCAGGAGACTATAGTTGGTCTTTCCGGTACATTCTGGCATGGATCCAAGCTTGATATTTCAACTACAGGTTATTATTTACTTATTCCGGTGTTAGCAGTTATCCCCTCGCTTTATTTTAACGGCAACTGGTACAAGATATTTATCAGATGGTATTCTTATATTCTGATTGTATTCACATCTGTTATAATTGTAGCTGATGCCAATCTTTACTCATACTGGGGTTTCAGAATGGATTATACTCCGATGCTCTATCTCAAAACTCCCGGAGAGGCTGTTGCATCAGTAAGTACAATGAAAGTAATCTTCTTTTTTATTACAATTATTATAATAGCTTCCTGTTTTATCTTTTTTTATAAAAAGCTTATTGACAGTTTATTTGGAAACCCCGGCAGGGCAAAATACTGGCTGCCCGGAATCCTGGTTTTTCTGATTCTCCTTGCTGCACTCATAATTCCTATCAGAGGTGGTTTTGGTGTGGCACCTATTAATGCCGGATCAGTCTATTTCAGTAAGAAAATGTTTCTGAACCATTCTGCGATAAATGCAGTGTGGAATGTTGGAACATCGGCTTTTTCTCAGAAACCCGTCAAAAACCCTTATGAATTTGGCGATCTTTCAACTTCTAAGGCTTTGGTTGACTCTCTAACTGTAAAAAGAGGTACCTATCAGAAAGTTCTGAATAATACTCGTCCAAATGTTATTATAATCGTCCTTGAAAGTTTCAGCGGATATCTCATTGGTCCACTGGGTGGTGACTCATTAGTTACCCCTAACTTTAACAGATATGTAAAGGAAGGTTTATTGTTTACAAACTTCTATGCTGCAGGAACAAGAACTGACAAAGCTATGCCTGCTATTTTAGATGGTTATCCGGCACAACCGGCTCAGTCGATAATCAAAGAACCTAAAAAGAGCCAATCGCTGCCAAGCCTGGTGAAAATTCTTATAGAGAATGGGTACAATAGTTCATTCTGGTATGGTGGTGAAATTAACTTCGCAAACTTCAATTCTTTTGTAATAGGATCAGGATTCAGCAATATTATCACTAAAAATAATTTTAATCCGAAAGACTATAATTCAAAATGGGGAGTGCATGATCATGTCATGTTTAAAACCCTCCGGGATTCGATGAAGAGTGTTAAGGAGCCATTTTTAAATGTTGTACTTACTCTTTCGAGTCATGAACCATTCGATGTTCCGATGGATCCGGTGTTTAAAGGCATTGATAATATGACAAAATATAAGAACTCAGTTTATTATGCTGATAAGTCTCTTGGTGCGTATCTCGACTGGGCAAAAGGGGAGGAGTGGTGGAAAAATACTCTTGTTCTTCTTGTAGCTGATCATTGCTGCCGGATATCGGAAGATATGCCGATATTTGCTGAGAAAGTATTTAAAATCCCGATGCTTTGGATTGGTGGCGCTCTTTCAGAAAAAGGAATGATAAAAAAGGTGGGAGGTCAGGCTGATATACCAATAACACTATTGAATCAACTTGGGCTACAAGGCAATTTCCCTTTCAGCAAGGATTTGCTTTCGCCCGGATCGAATTCATTTGCCTTTTATGTTTTTAATGAAGGCTTTGGATTTGTAACTGACAGTTCTGATGTAGCCTATGATCATAAATCAAAAACAGCTGTTCTGATGCAGGGATCTGATCCGGCGAGTGGTGAAAAAACCGGAAAAGCATTTCTCCAGGTTTTGTTTAACGATTATTTAAAAAGATAATTCCTGATTGATGACTACAGGTAAAGCTGAGAAGGACAAGATGCGTATCCCGCGTGCGGTGATAATGCTTGGGATTGTAAGTCTGTTTACAGATGCCGCATCTGAGATGATATATCCACTTGTACCTGTTTATATTGCTGCTCTGGGCTCAGGAGCAATTTTACTTGGTGTAATTGAGGGAGTTGCAGAGACAACAGCGTCCATGCTTAAACTCATAAGTGGAATCTTATCGGATAAGCTTGGAAAGAGAAAAGTACTGGTACTTATCGGTTATTCGATTTCATCATTTATGCGGCCACTTACCGGGATTGTAAGCTCAGCCTGGCAGATAATTCTGATCCGTATGTTCGATCGTGTTGGCAAAGGTATAAGGACAGCACCGCGCGATGCATTAATAGCAGCCTCAGTTCATGAGAGCATCAGGGGAAAATCGTATGGATTTCACAGAGCTATGGATAATTCCGGGGCTGTTTTAGGCCCGGTACTTGCAATATTTACCCTGCTTATTCTGTTTATCGGTTTCGGGATGAAAGATTCGCTCCTTGCTTTAAGATGGACATTCCTGCTGGCAATTATACCTGGTATTCTGGCAATTCTTACAATTGTGTTATTTGTAAAGGAATCTGCTGTTAAAAGCGGCAATGGGAAGCTATTTACTTTTTCTCTGAAAAACTTTGACAGGAATTTCAAAAATTATCTGCTGATAATGATATTGTTCACTCTGGGTAATTCATCTGACGCTTTTTTGTTATTCAGGGTCCAGGAGGCTATACATAAAAGTGGTGCAGTTGTCGATATCGTGAGTAGAATTACTCCTCTTCACAATATGGTAGCAAATTTCGGAAATGAAGGAGCTCAGGCTAACGTAATCAATATACTCTTTATGCCGCTTATATGGGCATTCTTTCATGTAATCAAGGTAGTATTTTCGACACCCATGGGAAGCCTGTCTGACAGGATCGGTAGAAAAATCGTGATTAATATTGGCTGGGCAATTTATGCTTTTGTTTATATCTCTTTTGCCCTTCTGGTGTTTATACCCCCTGATCTTCAGATTATTGCAACATTTATTCTTTTTGCTATATATGCTTTGTTCTATGCCTTTACGGAGGGAACGGAAAAAGCATTTGTCGCTGATCTGGTCAGTGATGAAAACAGGGGAACTGCCTTTGGTCTCTTCAATTTTTCAATCGGACTGGGAGCTTTGCCGGCAAGTCTCATTTTCGGATTCCTTTATAGTTATTTTGATAAAATCATTCCCGGATTCGGTGGAACAGTAGCTTTCGGTTTCGGAGGAACCATTGCGATAATTTCAATGGTACTTCTGGCAATCAAAGTAAAAGAGGGGGAGAAAAGGTGAGTGGGAGAGTGGGTGAATAGGTAACGCCTTACACCTCCCGCCTCATGCCTGTTTTAGCTATCTACTGTATTTCTTCTTATCCTTTTTCCCGTATTTTTTATCTTTTTTGAAGTCCTTTTTTCTGCCTTCATATCCCTCACCTCTTCTTTTTTCAGGCTTTCTGTCGGACCATTTTGCAGGTCTTTTCCCTGAACGGTCGGCTTCCCTGTGACCCTCAGGCTTTTCAAGAGCAATCTCAACAGCAACTCGTCTGTCATTGAATTTTGCGTCGTTCAAAACTCCGATAAGAAAATCAGCAGAATCAGCTTCAACTTCAAAAAATGAGAATGTCTTTAGAAGATCTATTTTACCAAGCTGCACTTTTTTCCCGGGAGTATTTTTATTAACCAGATCTATAAGCTGTTCCGGATAAAATCCATCAGTTTTGCCCAGGTTTATAAATAGCCTCTTATAGTTTCCTGAATATTCTCTCTGGGAACCTTTTTTGCCTCTTTCTCTTGAATTGTCATCCCTGTCGAGTGGTGAGTATATTTCTGACCCCGATCTGTAATCGTCAAGGAATCTGTCAAACTGAAGGGAAACAACTCTTCTCAGAAGTTCTTCCCTGTCGAGTCCTGATAGTTTTTCTGTTATTTCAGGAAGAAATTTCTCTATCTCCTGATGTTCTGTTACTACTGTTTCAAGTTTTTTTATCCAGTGGAATAATTGCTTGCCGCATATTTCACTTCCGGTTGGTATCTGATATGCTTTAAAAGGTTTTTTGACAAGTCTTTCAATCTGCTTAAGATTATGTTGTTCTCTGACGTTAATCAGAGATACCGATAATCCTTTCTTCCCGGCACGTCCGGTTCTTCCGCTACGGTGGGTATAAACCTCATTATCGTCTGGAAGATTATAATTGATTATATGAGTAAGATCATCAACATCAAGACCCCGGGCGGCAACATCAGTTGCAATCAACAATTGTAGATTTCTTACCCTGAATTTCTGCATTACAGTATCGCGTTGAACCTGCGAGAGATCACCGTGAAGCGCATCAGCGTTGTATCCGTCCTCAATGAGTTTTGATGCAACCTCCTGAGTCTCTTTACGTGTCCGGCAGAAAACAATACCATATATGTCAGGTTCCGAATCTGCTATTCTTTTGAGAACTTTGTATTTATCTTTTGCATGAACCAGGTAATATCCATGAGATACATTTTCAGCAGAAGCATTTTTTGTTCCGATTGTAATCTCTTTTGGATTCTCCATGTATCGTCTTGCAATTCCGGAGATCTCTGATGACATAGTTGCAGAAAACAGAAGCGTCCTTCTTCCTGCCGGTACCTCTTCAAGAATCTCATTAATACTGTCGAGAAATCCCATGTTGAGCATCTCATCGGCTTCATCGAGGATTACAGTCTTAACTGCATTTAATTTTGCTGCACGTCGTCCGATGAGATCAATCAATCTTCCTGGTGTTGCAACTATGATATGAACGCCTTTTTTAAGTTCCCTTATCTGATTGTCGATACTTGCTCCGCCATATACGGCAAGAATTCTTAATTTTCCGGTATACCTTGCGTAATCAGTCAGATCACCGGTGATCTGCATACACAGCTCACGTGTTGGGCAAAGAATCAGCGCCTGAGTTATATTTAATTCTGTGTCAGTCATTTGTACTAAAGGAAGCCCGAAGGCTGCAGTTTTACCTGTCCCCGTCTGGGCCAGTGCTATAATATCTCCCTCTTCTGCGAGCATAAGCGGAATAACTTTTTCCTGTACCGGCATAGGCTCCTCAAATCCCAGTTCCTGAATAGCCTTCAGAATACCGGGAGTAAATCCCAATTCTTCAAATTTTATCATTGATATTTATTGTGGTGTGGTTTCGTTAGCGATGCTTTTTAATCCCCGACGAAATGAACTCATTTGCTAAACCGGAATGAAACATGAAACCGCTTCTGGAAATCACCTTGTTAATTAATGCGCAAAGATAATCAAATTATTGACATAGTGTTGTTTTGATAAGGAAGGGTACGGGTGGATAGTATCCCTGATTTCCCATTTGGTATTTTGGAATGATTAATTCCTGCAATTTTACTAAAATCAACAATCCGCAATCAGGACAGTAATTCAGTTTCAATACCTATATATAATGACATTTGACTCTTTTTGAAAAATCTCTAATTCACCTGATCTAACTATTTCTGGTACTTATAAACCCTTCCCCTAGCCCCTTCCCTTAATTTCAAGGGAAGGGGTAAATTGCTTCATATACAATGAATTACTACCCCTCCCTTAATTTTAAGGGAGGGGTTAGGGGAGGGTTCAAGATACCAAGCCCAGATTGAATTTTATAGAATCTAGATTATTAATACTTTCACTGATTCATTATTTCTAATAATGCCGTTAAATACCAAGTAATTACATAAATTTGTATTTATGGATTCACTTCAGGTTAAAATATTTTCAACAGAGAATGTACCTCGCCTCAGATACGTTGCGGGAATAGTTCTTGGAGATATACTTGGATTATCCTGGGATATTATTACTGATAAACGGAAACTGGGCAAACATCCTGTTATTAACTATTCCTCTGAAAATATTGCAGGTTCATTTAAGATATCACCTGATAGTCTGTTGTTTGAAAAAGGAATCAATTCCCGAGAGATAGTAATCAGCAATTGGAAGGGACTACCTGTTTTTTTCCCGACTGCTTCTGATTCTGATCTTCCGTTTGATATTTTTGCTGCGTCATTCTTTCTGGTAAGCCGGTATGAAGAATACCTTGAATATGAACCTGATGAATTCGGAAGGTTCAGGGCCTCATCATCAATTGCATTTAAAAACGGATTTCTCGGAATTCCTGTTGTAGATCTGTGGGCTAAGGAGATGTCAAAAGCTTTTCTCAGGAAGTTCAATACAATTGTTTTTAGACGCAATGAGTACAGGGCGCTGCTTACTGTCGATATAGATCAGCCTTTTCAATATCCCGGAAAGAGTTTGTTACGGTCGATCGAAGGATTATTCACGAAAAGCAAGGATCGACATAGGATTGAAGCTAATGGGGATAAAGATCCTTTTGATGTATTCGATTATATTTTGGAAAAAGCTGACAGTGAAAAAAGTGATGTCAGATTTTTCGTACCTGTTGGTGACCATTCGAAGTTTGATAAGAACCCGTCGTGGAAAAACAGTGAATACAGAGATCTGATTCACAGGATAGCAGGAAAATATGAAACCGGACTGCATCCTTCATATTATGCATCGGGAGATTTATCACTTATTAAATCAGAATCGGGGCGACTCGGAACCATTCTGAAAAAACAGGTGACTTCAAGCCGGTTTCATTACTGCAGGTTTTCTTTTCCTCAGTCATTTAATTATTTGATTGAGAAAGGGATACCAGAAGATTATTCTATGGGTTATCCTGAAGAGCCCGGCTTCAGGGCAGGTATTGCAAGACCCTATAGTTTTTTTGATATTTCCGTGGATCAGATCACTGACCTGAAGATTACCCCTTTTCAGGTAATGGATGAAACATTGTACAACTACAAAAAACTTGACCCGGCAGCTGCCATGGAAGTCATCCTGAAACTGATAAATGAAACCAGAAAAGCCGGAGGATTGTTTGTAAGTATATGGCATAATACATCTTTGCTTGATGATAAAGAGTGGCAGGGCTGGAGGGAAACTTTTGAATATTTGCTCAAAAACCAGAAACCATGATAGTTTATCACAATAATAATGAGATAGACCGGGAGCAATGGGATAATTGTATTAAAAATTCTCCGGGGGTAAAACCATATGGGTTTTCATGGTATCTCGATATAATGTCGCCTGGCTGGCAGGCTCTTGTGGATGATGACTATGATTCGGTTTTTCCTGTTCCTGGATTCAATTGGTTTGGTATCCAGTATGTATCAACACCCCCCTTCGTGCAACAGCTTGGAGCTTATTCACCGGATAAACCTGCAATAAATGCAGTGAAGGAATTTCTTGAATATATGCCAGATATGTACCGGCATATCGATTTATGTATTGGACAGGATATTCAGATTGATGGGTATAAGGTTACTGAAAGAGCCAACTTTGAGCTCGATCTGGCAAAACCATATGAGAAACATTGGGAGAGTTTCTGGCCGCAATGCAGAAGGAATATTGAAGCCTCGGCGAAAAAGAAACCTGAAATTGTTACCAACATCACACCTGATGAAATTGTGGATCTGTTTATTCTTGATAACCTTAAAAAGATCAGGGGAGTAAAGATACGCGACTATCATCGTCTCAGGAACCTGATGAACTTTTGCCTGAAAAACAAAAAGGGTAAGATTTTCGGTATAAGAACTGCCAGGAAAAAACTGATATTTGCTTTATTCCTTATTGAGACACAGGGAAACAAAACAATCCGTTTTATGGTTAATACCCAGGAAAGCCTTACAAGGCGCTTAAGTTATTTTGTTGTTAATGAATTAATAAAGACATATTCCTGTACAAAAAACAGACTTGATTTTGCCGGTACATCATTCCCTCATCTTGAAAATTTCATTGAGTCTTTTGGTTGTGTGAATGTTCCGTATTACAGGGCCTATCGTAACCGGCTTTTCTGGCCGGTAAGAATGATGAAGTAAAAACAGGAATTCAAAAGCAAATGACTCATGACAAAATGGTACCAAAAACTATTTGAAAACTACGGATTAAGGTATGATAATGAGGTATTTACGAAGGGAACTATGGGGGAATGCGATTTTCTGGAAAAGGAAATTGGTTATAACAAAAACCTGAGAATTCTGGATATAGGCTGCGGAACAGGAAGGCACTCAATTGAACTTTCCGTAAGAGGTTATAAAGTAACTGGCATTGATCTTTCTGACTCATTATTGAAAAGGGCTAACGAAAAAGCCCTCAGTCAAAATCTTATTATCGATTTCAGGAAACANGATGCAAGAGATCTACCCTTTTCTGAGGAATTCGACCTTGCAATAATGTTATGTGAGGGGGCTTTTCCACTGATGGAAACTGATGAAATGAATTACAGGATTCTTCAGAATGCTGCACAGTCTTTAAAACCCGGCGGTAAACTTGTTTTCACTACCTTAAATGGCCTGTTCCCACTGTTCCATTCGGTAAAGGACTTTCTGTCGAAGGCAGGGCAGGAGGGGAATGCAACCTCTGATAAGAACACTTTTGATCTGATGACATTTCGTGATTACAATATAACATCGGTTAAAGATGATTCAGGAAATGAAATCGAGCTTGAATGTAACGAAAGATACTATGTGCCATCTGAAATAACATGGTTGTTGAAATCTCTCAGCTTTAAAACAATCAGTATTTATGGAGCAAAGTTAGGTGCATTCAGCAGGAATGATGTACTCACAACTGAAGATTTCGAAATGCTTGTCGTTGCAGAGAAATAAAATGTCTGCATAAATATCCTCAGAATATCCTGAGTATAATAAGCGTCACAGCAATAGTAGCTGTTAGGATAATAGCAACAGGTTTCCAGTTAAAGGTGAATAGCTTTTTCACCTCCGGACCAAGTTTAATTGTAAGAAGAGCAAGTATGACATATTTAAGTCCCTGGCTTATAAATGTTGCTATACAGAAGATCAGCAGATTAATATCAAAAACACCTGAGGATATTGAGAATATCTTAAACGGAAGAGGAAGTGCAGCGGCTACAAACAAAACCCAGAAGTCCCATTTTGTATACAGAGTCTGTATCTTATCATAAACCGCTACCGAAAACCCCGGAATATTATTGAACAGAAACTGAGCAAGTCCTGTAAATTCCCCACTCGCATTCAGCCATGCAAAATGACCGATGGCATATCCGGCCAGAGCTCCTGACAGAGTCCCGAGAGTCCCGTATAATACATAAGCAAATATTTTTTTGATATTGATCAAAGCTAATGCAAGGAATAATACCGGAGTAGGGAGTCCGAAAAAAGATGCATCAGCAAAAGCGACTATAAACAGTGCCCAGACACCCCATTTTGTATCTGCCCAATGCAAAGTCCATGCTTTAAACCTTTTAAACCAGTTTTTCATTATTCCCCTCTCTTAATATAGATCTGAATCACAGTATTATATCAGATCTCTCTGATCTTTTTGTATTCCTCAAAAAGATCTTCTTCATCTTTGCCCTGCTTGATTCCTGCAATTAGAAGATGAAGTAAAGCAGTTATTTCACTTTCTCTAAACCCTGACTTAATCGCGAAACTACTTGCCAGGCGCATCTCGCCATCGTCTATGATTCCATCAGCCATGGTCATATTCACAATTTCGTATACCTTTTCAAATTTCTTAAATAATTCATAAGGAGGAATATAATCTGACTTACCGGAAATCTCTATTAATTTTTCAATTTCCGGATCTGTGAATCCGAGTTTTTTACCTATCCGTTGAATTAAATGAGATTCATTGTTACTGACAATACCATCAGCTTTTGCAATATGAATAAGATGTGTAAAGTATTCTACATTATCCTTCTTATGCGCGTGTTCAAAAAATTTAAGTATGCTCATAGTTTTTACTGATTTAAGATATACCTGAAGTATTTTATTATTATAACGAGTCATTTATATAAATGGTTCATTATTGCCAGATCTGTGAGAATGAGTTTGTAGTTCCTGCAGGATCTGTTCAGAGACTATAATTGATTTTAGAAAAACCTGGGAGGCTGCCAGACTGAAAGGCTGTAGTTACAGAATAATACATTGATTTGTGGCAAGATTATCTGACATAAAAATTCTCCGTTGTAACAGGGTATTAAAGACTGATCAATCTGATCTGCAGAAACTGAATCAGAATTCTGACTGATATAATGTTGACTGTCCTCCGTTTCCAATGCGCGTTCAATAGTACACTGCTGGAGAAAATGACTCGCATTGGCATCTATCCCCATGCTCAAAAATACTATTGCCACAAACATAATTTTGAATAGTATTTTCCATTCGCGTTTCATAAACGCAAAAGTCGTCATTTATAATTTCATTGGAATAGATCAGCGTGTTAAATATTTGTTAATTATTATTACGAAACATAAGGTTTACTACCTTCGTAACCTCTATCAATTCTTCGTATTTACAACAGTAGAGATTCAATATTATGTATTATCATAACAATGAATTTATTCCAATGCGAAAAATAACAATTCTTCTGACTATTCTGCTTTTGACTCAGGGTCTTAAGTCTCAGCCGTTACCGGTAACACTTAAACATTCGGTCATTATTGATACTGATTGTGCAATTGATGATCTTCGTGCCATAAGCTTATTATTGTCACGTCCCGAAATAACAATAAAAGCAATACTGGTCTCAGATGGTTCATTACCTCCTGTTGAAGGTGCTGAAAAAATCACCTCATTATTGCAGGCATTTAATTGCAGTAAAATTCCTGTTGCTACGGGAGAAATGATCAAAGATATCAGTCCGCCATGGCGTCAGTTTAACAGAGGAATACTCTGGGGACCAGGATCGTCAGAGAAGATAACTTATTTAAATGCAGTTGATTGCCTTTCAGATAAACTGAGAAATTCAGATGAGAAAATAATAGTGGTTTGTCTCGGCCCACTTACAAATATTGCAAATCTTATAAAGAAAGATGTTTGCCTTATACCCAAAATTGAACGTTTAATCTGGTACAATGAATCAGTCAACCCTCTTGCTGGTTTTAATTATGAGTGTGATAAAGTAAGTGCAGAACTGGTTTTCAATTCCAGGGTAAGAATTGATGATATTTCGAACCTCAGAAAGGATAATACTCTGTTTGATTCTGCAATGTATGATGTCTGCAGTAAGTCGAATACTCTTCTTGCTAAAATTCTGTATAATGTTCATAGTCAGAAAGAAGTACTTGAAAGAATGAAGGAAAACCATTTCCGGTTTGCCGATGATCTGGCAGTGCTTTACCTTACAAATCCCGAACTGTTTGATATAAACATCATAACAGATAAAATCAGGGTAAGATATGACAAAGACTATGATGCACAGGGTGTAAGGGAGGCAATGTCTGACATGATTAAAGGGGTATATGTCACCGAAAGGAACATTGTATTTAACAGGTTTCCGGTTCAGCGCGAGATGTTTACCTATGATGTCCGCCCGATAATTGATTCTGCCATTGCCCGGTACGGATATGAAGAATGGAAAGCAAATGTTATGACTGATGAGTTTCACGGTCACCTGGGTGTATTTTCAATTGTAGGTGCAAAAATGGGTATTAAAGCCAGGGAACTGTTTGGTGTTGGTCCTGATGTTATTGAAGTATTATCTTATGCCGGTACCAGACCTCCCTATAGTTGTCTGAATGATGGTATACAGGTAAGTACAGGTGCGACTCTGGGAATGGGAACAATCCATCTTTCTGCTGACAGCATTACAAAGCCTTCAGCTGTGTTTACTTACAGGGGACGTTCTTTCAGGATAAGTCTGAAAAAAGAATACTTCGATAAGGTTGATAACGATATCAATGAAGGAATTGTTAAATTCGGGTTGATGGATGATGGATATTGGAAACTTATTCGTCATAATGCTTTGAAATACTGGCTGGAATGGGACAGGAACAAGATCTTTGATATTGAAGAGATTGACCCGAAAGAACTGAAGTAAAATTATTTTTGACGAAGTCAGAGACTTCACCAGGCTATTGGGTAGACACTATCTGCTCTTCCTTTGTGTCCTTCGGGAATCCCGGTAACTATCAGGACTTTGTGTCTTAAACCCCGAGCGAAGTCTCGGGTGCGGTTAACGGATTTGTTATCTCAAACACTTCTTCATTTAATAGCAGTGCAATTTGTGTTCATCTTAACAAGATTAATCTTATATTAGTGACAATTAAGATACGAATGATAAGGAANTATCANGCCTTTTAAAACTTAAAGTTACTTAACATGATGAACCATAAATTTCTCTTCCTGATTTGTCTGATTGTTATAGTGTTTATCAGTGGATGTCATAATAATAGCCGGATTGCTGATAAAAATAAAGATAAAGGGTTATCATATTTTGTGAGTTCTTCCGGTGATGATAATAATTCCGGATCAATGGTCAGACCATGGAAAACCCTCGTAAAAGTGAGCAAGACAAATCTTAGACCAGGCAGCACAGTGTTATTTGAAGGGGGAGCTGTTTTTTCGGGAACCCTTCTTCTTGATTCACTCGATTCAGGCGAAGAAAACAATATTGTAAAAATAGGTTCCTATGGTAAAGGGAGAGCTACAATTGATGGTGTAAATTCTGAAGGAATTGTGGTAAATAAATGCAATCATTTTTCAATTATGGATTTGATTGTAAAAGGATCGGGCAGAAAAGATGGAAATGTTTCCGATGGGGTTTATATAACCGGCTCAAAGAATTTCGTTGTTGATAGTCTTGAATTGTCGGGATTTCAGCACTCTGGTCTGCATATCCGGATCTGTTCGGATGTTAAGGTCAGAAATGTTTATGCACATGACAATGGATTTGCAGGGATACATGTTACAGGTACAACAATCTATGATACTGCAAGATATGACAATGAAAACATCTATATCGGATACTGTAAGGCAGAAAATAATCCGGGTGATCCCACCGTTAAGGAAAACCATAGCGGGAATGGTATCCTTGCATCATCGGTGGAAAGTGGAGTTATTGAATACTGTGAAGCATTTAATAATGGATGGGATATGCCGTGGACCGGAAACGGACCTGTCGGAATATGGCTGTGGGACTGTAAAAGTGTTATCATTCAGTATTGTATTTCTCATGATAATAAAACCCGGCCAGGGGCTAAAGACGGAGGTGGTTTCGATCTTGACGGTGGTGTTTCCAATTCAATAATTCAGTATTGCCTGTCATATAATAACCAGGGAGCCGGAATCGGCNTGTTTGAATTCGGAGCCGGGAAGCCATGGGAAAATAATATTATCAGATACAATATCAGTCAGAATGATGGTTCGGTG
>JGI20214J51650_10001311_pt1 | contig 15796 bp, 14 predicted proteins | sample WetSurMetagenome_FD_51650 | JGI IMG/M metagenome (IMG submission 51650) | reverse complement strand
AAGAGACTAAGAGACTAAGAGACTAAGAAACTAAGAGACGAAGAGACGAAGGAAAGAAGGGATAAAACTGTGATACTGCCAGGTGTAAAATGAAGAATTAAAAATAAATTCCGATATGGGAACTAATGAATTTGAAAGGGCAAAAATCTTCAGATTCAACGATTCAGTAGATTATTCTGAAGGGGGTATCGTAAGTAAAACTGTTCTTAAAAAGGAAACCGGAAATATTTCTCTTTTTTCTTTTGATAAAGGCGAGGCATTAAGTGAGCACACTGCTCCATTTGATGCAATGATAACAGTAGTTGACGGGAAAGGTGAAGTTATAATTGGAGGGAAGTCATTTATTCTCTCATCGGGACAAAGCATCATTATGCCTGCCAATATTACTCACGCAGTAAATGCTGTGGAGAAGTTTAAGATGGTGCTTACAATGATTAAGAGCAGCTAAAAAAATATACGGTTTCCGGTATCTGGTACGTGGGTTTATCAAAAAAGTATAAACTTATTAAACGTATATCACACCCATGATTTTTGCCATCTTTACTAAAATTGACCCATCAAATTCTCAGATCGCATATAGTAAAGAATAGGAGTTTCTTATTGACTCTTTACTCTCTTTTATCAATTCATACTTGAGAGTTTCTGTATCCATGATTATGCCCTGGAAACGGCCCAGGGAACAGCTACCACTATTAAGATAGCGTTTCTTATTGTTAAGGTAATAAGTATGGTGGGATTCTAATTTATGGGTATGCCCCAGGATTACTACATCATAATCCTTAAGAAGTTTTAGGGCATAGCTAAGATACTTTATTGTGTTGTACTTCTTTGGTATATGATTTATCTGTTCTTCCAGACCCACTATCCTGAAATAGAAGTCCATCATCGTTTTGGAATGTGTCATTTTTTTCAGCAACGAAAATGCAATACGACCAATTGCTCTTCCAAATCTGGTCCCATTTATCCAGTCGGCATTATGCCCGTGTTCAATATGAATTGTCTGTCCCTTTGAATTTGTTATGTCATAATGATCTAGTCCAAAATCGTTAACTATATCATGATTTCCCTTGATAAAAATGAAATTATTGTCTGCAAAATATCGCATAAGTATGGGATTGGCTTTCCTGATATCTTCATAAGTGTACTTTAGCAATTCGAACACATCTCCGTTAAGAATGACTTTATCAATAGAATGTATATCCCTGATTCCTTCAATCTGCATTGTAAGTTCCATTTCGTTCCACTGAAATGTGCCGAAATTATCACATGTGTCTATATGTAAGTCTGATAATACAAGAATGGTCATATTATTACGTTTTCATTACTGATATTTAAATATATTATCTGATACCTTGCCGATTCTGTGGCTGATAGCTGAATTTTTGATCTTTTTCGCAACCGCCTTGGCTGGCGCCATATGTCTGCCTCCGGTTTTTAGATATAGGAACAGGGACTTTCCCACTGTATTACTTTTTAATTGTTTCGTATCAAAAGTAACGCAGCATTATTATAAACCTGTTACATAATTGCTAAGAATATATTAATTTTCAGGAAGTTGGGGCTTCTAATAATATTCAACATAAGGATTTTCTTCACTGGAATCAAATCGATCTGAGATTAATCCATCAGACAAATTAATAATGGGAATTCACATGGTTACCCCTTACTATCCAAATAAAACGATGCAGGAAAAGACAATAATCGACACAAAGACGATTGTCATCAAAATCTCAATAATCAGATTTTCTCCTGAACTTGATTTAGCCTGAGTGAAATTTTGAACCTCATTATCCATAATTTCTGATATTAATAAATTATGCTATCAATTCTTAAAACAATATTACTTGAAGAATGTTACAATAACATTTTATGATAATTAAGTAAATGTTAAATATTTCGTCTCTGAATGCACTCTAATATTATAATTATAAACTGACCCAATAAGGCTTATTATTAATGTTAAATTATTATTNCATTATGCGCACATACAGATTAAATAATTATTAAATAACTAGTTTCCTGGCGTTTATCTGAATTAATATATGTTTTATTCTATTCCTTTGTTCATTAAACCGTCAAAAGAATATAAATGTGATAAGAATGTGATTGATAAATTAAACATGGGAAGAGGTTATGCCTGAAGAAGTAGTATATTACGTAACTAATTATGGGTACCTGGCAATACTTATTCTTGTTTTCCTTCAGGAGATTGGCATGCCTAATCCATTTCCAAATGAGTTATTACTGATTTTTTCAGGCTATTTATCATTTAGGGGACTTCTTTTCCTTCCCTTTGTAATTCTGACAGCTTTATCTGCCGATTTTATTGGAACAAACATCCTATATCTCCTGTTTTATAATGAGGGAGACTATTTAATCAGGAAAAAGCCTAGATGGATACCATTATCTTCAGGAATAATAAATCGATTGTCCTCAAAAGTATCAAAGGGGGGACAGTTGGCTTTGTTTATTTTCCGGCTTACCCCTTTTACCAGAGGATATACATCAGTTATAGCCGGCCTACTGAATGTCAGGCCAAAAACTTTTTTACCGGTCGCGTTTATTTCAGCCACCACCTGGACCAGCATTTATGTTCTGGCAGGATATTTTATTGGTCCTTATTGGGATCTGTTTATGCAACATATAGAAATATTTAAGTTCATAATGATTGCTATACTGGTGACAATTTTATGTCTGATGTTCCTGATTCATTTTCTGAAAAAAAGAAAAGAGATCAGATCGAATGCTTGTTCCTGGAATAGACAAGATTAAATCTCTATAAATCTTATAAATCAATAACGCATTATGAAAATTCATGTGATCTCGGAGACACCTTTTATCATGAAAGCAACCGGTGTGCATACTGCTTTTATGGAACATATTGAATTGTTAAAAGAAAAAGATGATGTTGAGGTCGTTGTGAATAATGAAGGTACCGGAGATGTATTTCATGGTCATACTTATGGTTTTTATTATATCTGGAAGGGAAGAAATTACAAGGGAAGAAGGGTATTTACAGCTCATGTAATTCCCGATTCAATTAAAGGATCTTTGCCGGGATGGAAGCTCTTTATGCCTTTTATCAGACTCGGGTTGAAGATAGTTTATTCTTATGCGGATGTCTGCATTGCAATATCACCTATGGTCGGGAAGGCAATAAGAGAGAGTGGGGCCAAAACAAGAATCGTGAGTATCTATAATCCAGTTAATATTGATACCTGGAAGAAAACTGCAGAAAACAGACAGAAAGGGAGGGAGAGGCTTGGATTGAAAGAAGAAGAATTTGTAGTTCTGGGAGTTGGGCAACTGGTCGGAAGAAAGGGTGTTGATGATTTTCTTGATATCGCTGAAGCCATACCCGAAGTGAAATTTGTATGGGCAGGAGGAAGACCATTTGGGGGACTTACCGAAGGTATTAAACGGATAGATGAGAGATTTAGAAACACGGGTGAGAATTTTATTAATGCAGGCTCTGTTGATCTCGGGGATATGCCTCTAATTTATGCAGCTGCTGATCTGATGCTTTTCCCTTCGTATCAGGAGAACTGTCCATTGGCGCCGATTGAAGCCGCTGCATGTGGAATGCCTGTAATATACAGAGATATAGAAGAATACAAATTATTGTATAAATATGAATATCTAAAAGCACGAACTACTGCTGAATTTATCAGGCTTACCAGAAAAATGATCAGCGACAGGCAATATTATGAAGAGGGACTCAGAATATCAGAACAGTTACTAATACAGTTTGACAAGGAAATTGTCAGAGAAAAGCTGATAGACGTTTATAGAAGTCTTTTGAAGAACTGGGAGTCATCTATTTTTGTTAGTGCACCGCTTATTTCATGATTTGCAAATAATTCTTTCTCTTGTAGTGTTAGTAGCCCTCACACCTCACGCCTTTTTAGGCCATTTTAATCAGTATCGACTTTAGAGTGTCAGTAACATCTTCCTCTTCATCGACGCATCTTTCGAGGATCTCAAGAATTTTATTGTTCTTTATTAATTCTTTAGGATCTTCTTCTTTTTCAAATAGCTCGGAAACACCCACAAAATAAAGTTCATCAGCTTTGTGTTCAATTGCGGTTACTATTCCACATGCTCGGGTTATTTTTTCTTTATTTGCAACCGGATCCTTCAGACAATGAATTGCCATTTCAACCTCTTTTGCTCCTTCATAAACCAATTGAGCCATCTCTACATAAATTGGCATCATCTTCTTAGGTTTGTAAAGGCAGATCCTGCGAGCGATTCCATTTATTGAATCAACTACATCATCAATATGAGCTGTCAGTTCATGGATATCTTCCCTGTCGAAAGGAGTGATAAATGATTTGTTAAGCTGTTCGTATGTTTTGTTCGTAATTTCATCTCCTTTATGTTCGACATCTCTGATCTCTTTATAAAGCCTTTCATGATCTTCTATTTCTGTTTTAGACAAAAGCTCTTTAAGGAGCTCAGTCGCTTTGACAAGATTATGGGCATCACTCTCAAACAATGGGAAGAATGAATGGTCTTTAGGTACAAAAAACTTAAGAAAACGATCAATATTCATGATAATTAGTGTTATTTTAATTTATTATTTTGAGCATTATTTTAGAATCCAGTTAAGAAGATGGTACATTAATGAGCCAACAACAGCTGAAATAGGTATCGTAAGTAACCATGCCCAGAAGATTTTAGTTGTCACTCCCCATTTAACAGCAGAGACGCCTTTTCTTGCCCCGGCTCCGATTATTGCTCCGGTAATAACATGAGTTGTACTTACAGGTATGCCAAAATGTGTGGCTCCAAATAAGGTAATTGCACCAGCTGATTCCGCACAAAATCCTTCAAATGGTTTTAGTTTGGTTATCTTTTGTCCCATTGTTTTAACAATTCGCCATCCTCCTAATAATGTTCCCATTGCAATCGCTCCCTGGCAGGATAGTACAATCCATAATGCAATAGGAGTGGTTTTAGTTGCCAGACCTGAAACAATTAGTGCAACCCAGATTATTCCCATAGACTTCTGGGCATCATTACCACCATGCCCGAGACTAAATGCAGCAGCTGACAATAGCTGAAGCCGCCGAAAATGTTTATCAATCCCTGATGGAGAATGTTTCCTGGCCAGAAAAATCACAATTGCTGAGATGAAAAATGACATAAGCATGCCCAGAACTGGTGCTATAACTATAAATATTACAATTTTAATAACTCCTCCCATTATTACCGAACTCCAACCGCTGCTTGCGACTGCTGCTCCGACTAACCCTCCGACAAGCGTATGGGAAGAGCTTGAAGGAAGCCCCAACCACCAGGTTGCCAGGTTCCAGCAAATTGCTGCAATAAGAGCAGCAGCGATGACAGTAAGGTTAATAACATCTGGATTTATAACCCCCTTGCCCATAGTCGTTGCAACTTTCAAAGGGAATATCAGAAAGGCAACGAAATTAAAGAATGCAGCCATGGAGACTGCTGCTATCGGAGATAAAACCTTAGTTGATACAACGGTTGCAATCGAATTTGCTGAATCGTGAAATCCATTTATAAAATCAAAAATAATTACCAATGCAACTACAATAGATAAAAATGACATTTTGCTTCAATTAATAAATAATTTGAAAATCTTTGGAGTTTTTAAAACTTAACAGAAAAGATAAATTGCTCATTTATTTCTTGTTATATTTTGAATATTAGCCGATTCAGGTGGCAGCAATGTAACAAAATTGTTACAAAATTCAAAAAGGTAATATCGTTAAATTATTGATACAATTTAACAAGAGTATAATTCCGAAAAACTTTTATCTGACTAATCTGTTTCATTGTTTGATAATCATTGCATTTAATACCAAATAGTATTAATTTTATGTAATATTTTTAATATCCAAAAACTGTTTTTTATGAGCGACATACGTAATCTTGAACCGAAACAATTATGGAATTATTTCCATGAGATAACACAAATCCCACGTCCTTCAAAATTCGAACAGGGAATGATAAACCATATGAAAGAGTTTGGTAAAAAACATAACCTCGAAACTATTGTGGATAAGGTAGGTAACGTAATTATCAGAAAACCTGCCACAAAAGGAATGGAAAACAGGCAGGGAGTAATATTCCAGACTCATCTCGATATGGTGCCTCAGAAGAACAGCGATAAAAAGCACAATTTTGAAAAAGATCCCATAGAAACCATAATTGATGGTGAATGGGTGAAAGCAAATGGTACAACCCTGGGAGCCGATAATGGTATCGGTGTCGCCTCAACTATGGCGGTTCTGGCTTCAAAAGATATTGTGCACGGACCACTTGAGGCGCTCTTTACTATCGATGAAGAGACCGGAATGACAGGTGTATTCGGACTTAAAAAAGGCCTTCTCAAAGGTGATATTCTAATGAATCTCGATTCTGAGGACGAGGGAGAACTGTATGTGGGATGCGCTGGTGGTGTTGATGTAAGCATTGCAAAGGATTATGCAGAAGAAAAATCCCCTAAAGGAATGGTAGCGTGTAAAATTATAGCAAAAGGTCTTAAAGGCGGGCATTCAGGTGTAGATATTGCTCTTGGCAGGGCCAACTCAAATAAGATAATGTTCAGGTTCCTTATGCAAGCCGAATCGGACTTTGGTATCAGACTTGCTGAAGCTGCAGGCGGAGATCTTAGAAATGCAATTCCAAGGGAATCATATTCCATACTCCTGGTACCTGAAATCAAAGCAAAGGAATTTGAGAAATTTGTTAAAGGATATGAGAAAATGTACCAGGCTGAGTTTTCAGATACTGAGCCTGATCTGAAGTTTACTTTTGAAAAGGTTACTGTACCCGAAAAAGTTATGAAACAACACGAACAATTTAAAATAATCAGGGCGGTATTTGTTTGTCCCAACGGAGTTATACGAATGAGTCAGGCAATGAAAGGACTTGTGGAGACATCAAATAACCTGGCTATTGTAAAATGTATCAATGGCAAATTTGAAGCATATAATCTTTGCAGAAGCTCAGTTGATTCAGCTAAAGAGGCAAATGCCTGGAAAATTGCCGCTGCTTTTCATCTGATTGATGCAACTGTTAAACTCGAAGGCGCTTATCCCGGCTGGAAACCAAATATGAAATCCCCGATCCTTCAAACGATGAGTAATGTATATAAAGATATGTTTGGAAATGTACCGGAGAAAAAGGCAATTCATGCAGGACTAGAATGTGGACTTATCGGAGGCGTATATCCAAATCTCGATATGATCTCTTTCGGACCTACCATCAGATATCCGCATTCTCCGGATGAGAAGGTTAATATTGCATCAGTTGTGAAATTCTGGGATTTTCTGGTTGGTACATTAAAGCATATACCCATTAAAAAATAAATATTTAGTTAATATCGAAACTGAAATCCATTAAACGCGAAGAACCGCAGAGAAAATAGCAGAGTTCCGATAGCTATCGGAACGCAAAGGACAATATATTAATAATTTAGCTCTGCGGTTCTCTGCGTATTCTCAGCGTCCCTCTACGGTAAAAAAGAAATTTCATACAGAAGATAATGTGGGGCAAATTGAAAAGTACTTTTTTAGCAGATTTGAAAAACATCTTCCTGAATCACAGGCTTTTAATTGTCTTATCAATTCTGGTTCTGTTTGTCATTCTTCTGCCTGTTTGCTTTTCTTCAGTTTCTCATTCAGTATATCTTAAAACCGGTTTGCATCCAGCAAAATTCTATACGCTGGTCTCACTCACAGCATTGGCTCTGATTCCGGTTCTTGTTGGGATTGCATATGGAAGAGTGATTTCGGATGAAACAAAGACGGAGGCAATAAATGGTCAGGATATTGCCGGAAAGGAAGTTCCGGATACAACCTATTTTCGCATTTTTACCTCACTTGTTCTCAGTTTTCTCCTGATTGTTTTAAGTTCTTGTCTGATGAAACCTGTACCTTCTCATGGTTGGTTAAGAACACTTTATGGCGTTTTGCTACTTACGGTTCAGACGCCGTTTGTCCTTCTACTAATTGGAAAAACAGGTACCAAAAAGATTGCTGGAACAGGTATATCAAAGTTTTATCTTCTGTTTCTGATAGCTCTTCCTCTTGGTTTGTTAGTACATCATCCATGGAACTGCCTTGCGTTCTTTTCCCCGTTTTACTGGGTAGCCTGGGCATGGATGATAAGGCCACCAGCAGAAGCTGTTATCTGCGGATCAATCGCTATAATATTGTCTTCAGTAATTTTGTTCGTCTTATTGAAATATTTCCTGAGCAGATATTCTGCCTGAACAATTATAATTACCCTGTATATCTCGACATATGAGCAAGAAACATATCTTTTCTGTTTCTCGAAATTGGAACCTGCGAACCATCAGTCATTTCAATATATCCGCCATCGTGACGAACAAATTTCTTGACAAAATCGAGGTTGATAAGATGAGAATTATGCGGACGGAAAAAATTACGGTCGTTTAAAAGATCCTGGAACTCTTTAAGATGTCTTGAGACTAATATCTTTCGTCTGTCGTTAATAAAAAACCAGGAGTAGCTGCGGTCTGCCTCAATGCGTATTATATCTTTTGGGTTAAGGTATTCTCTTCCATCTGAAGTAGGTATTACCAGGCGGGTAGGATGGGAGGTTCGGAGATTTTCTAAAAGTACTTCAAAATTCTCATTGCCGGTAATCAGATTTGTTCCACGTTTATGGATCACCTTGTTGACAGACTCAATAAACTCATTAATGTTTATTGGTTTTAAAATATAATCGAAGGCGCTGAATTTAATAGCTTTAATAGCATAATGATTGAAAGCTGTGATAAAAATCACATCAAAATTTTTATCTGGGAAATGAGTTAAAAGATCAAATCCCGTTCCATTAGGCATCTCGACATCAAGAAATACAAGTTCAGGCTTTACCTCGTTTATCAGACTTACACCCTCTTTAACATTTTGTGCTTTTCCGCATACTTCAAGACCCGGGCAATATTCGCCAATTATAGAAGTTATGAAATCCAGGGCATCTGGTTCGTCATCAATAATTACAGTAATTAGCTTATGTTTCATGTTAAGATAGGAATTTGAATTTCCACACGTGTGCCTTCGGGTTTTCCATCAACATTTTTAAGATCAGTATAGATAGTTTTCAAACTGGTGCCATATAGAGCGTTGACCAGATCGAGTCGTGAAGTTACAATTTGTGTCCCAAGAGAGTTATGATTGTTTTCTTTTTTCTGTTTAATCTCCTGTGCTGCATCGCGACCGATACCATTATCTTCTATTGTGCATAATATAAATTCACGTTCCAGTTTCAGATTAATTCTTACTAACCCTTTCCCTTCGCATGGCATCAGGCCATGACTTATTGAATTCTCAACATAAGGCTGAATAAGCATTGTTGGTATTTTATACAGAAGAGTATCAATCTCTTCATCTATTTTGATTTCATAGTCAAATTTATCTTTAAACCTGATCTTTTCCAATTCAAGATAAAGAACCAGGGCTTCCAACTCATCACGAAGAGGAATTGATGTATTCTGCGAATTTTCAAGGACTTTTCTCATAAGACTTGAAAACTTGGTAAGATAATTATTTGTTGCAAGCTTATCGTGCTGGTACATATAATATTGGATAGAGTTCAGTGTATTGAATATGAAATGAGGATTCATTTGTTGTCTCAGGTTCGCCTGAGTAACTTCTGCGATTTTATGATTCATCTCACTGATACGTCGTTTAGCGTTTATTTTAGCCCTGCTGAACAACAATATTCCGATAGCAAGACACAAGACAAACAGACCGGTATAACCATAGATCAGAAGCCTTTGATTGCTTACCCTTAACGATAATAACTGAAGCTCTTTATTATGGTTTTCTGCCTCATACCTGATTTTTGCATTTGCCAGCCCCTGGGTATTAGATTTCTTAAGGTAAAGATCATTATATTTCTTATAAATGACATAGTTTTTAAAAGCTTTGGATGTATCTCTTTTTTGAAGGTACATGTCACTCATATCAAGATAAACCCAGAAAACGGAGCTAAAATTATTGTCAAGTTTTGCCTCTTCTAAAGCTTTGGCATAGTATTTTAAGGATAGTTCCGTAAGTCCCATATCCCTGTAGATTGTTCCAAGGTTTCCTAATTCGTTGGCAGAATTTGAATGAGCTTTTGCAGCAATGCTGTAATGCAGTGATTGATTATATTCTTTAATTGCTGATGCATATTTTTTTTCACGATAGAAATTCCAACCCAGATTAGCCAATGACATCATTGTTAACGTTGTGTCTTTGGTTTTCTGTGAGATTTCCAGGCTGATTCTTAAAAGTGAATCGGCTTTTTTGAAATCACGAAATACAAGAGAATCGGGAACTTTATAATCTTGAAATTCAAGCGAATCAGCTTTTCTGTAATTACGGTTTTCACCTGTCAGTGACGATCCCAGAGCGTAATAACCTGATTTCAGGTGTGATGTGTCTTTTTCTACAAGGCTTGCATTAATCAGCTTTTGGAGAGTCTTATTATATTCTCTTGTGTTTCCTACTGTGTAAAAGACATTTGCCAGAGCACTATAGCCTAATGGTATATAGCCCTTTAAGTGCTTCTTTGTTGCCAGGGTAATTGCGTTGTGATAATAGTCTATACTCTCCTTTATGAATCCGATGCGGAGGTTATACATTCCAAGAAAAATCATTGTTTTAGCCAGAATTTTTGAATCACCGCTATTTTCAGAAAGATTCAAAGCAATTGCAGCTTCCATTGACGAGTTGTTATAATCTTGCAGAAGGTAAAAGAATTGGGCCCGTGCAAGATGAAGATAAGCCGGCATCTCAATGTTTTCTTTCCGACAAATCATTTCAGCTGAATCGATATAGGCTTTTATGATTTCAAAATCACCTTTTTTTGACATATGTTTGAGAGCAAAACGGGTATACTTGTTTATCAAAGAAGTATCGCCGCCCGAAGTAAATTTTGATTTAATGTCAAAACCTTTTGACTGAATCCCCGATCCCATCATAATTATGGGAATCCATGTTATTAATAACAGTAATAATATTGTTTGTTTTAATGCTCTCATTATATGCCTCCTATTCAAATATATGTAATATGGCTCATATTCCATAAGTACTTAGATTTTAAAATAGGTTTCCGATCAGTTTGGTATTTGCAATTTAGATTCATTTTCTTAATAATGTAGTTTCCAATTTACGAATGGTCGTTTTCACCTTACAGCTGACATAAATAAATATCATTCTATTTTCACTATATTCTTTTCTTTCAAAACATAGCATAAAGGTATCAGAACCTACAATTAAAAATGGGGCACAGTATACCAACGGCGTAATATATTTTACCGATAACTGCTTTTGGGTAAATGGATTAAATTGAAATAGGTTGAAATAGGTTGAAATAAGTTGAAATAGGTGGAACCTTTAAACCTTATGACCGCAGGACTGCAAGACTGCAAGACTGCAGGACAATATTACAGTTTAATCTCAATCAGTATGTCATCTTTCATCACGTTAGTATTTGGTCGCGCCATAACCTTTATGATTGTCCCGTTAGCAGGAGAAATAATTTCATTCTGCATTTTCATAGCCTCAAGAATTACCAAAGGTTCTCCTCTCAGAACCGTTGAACCCTCCCTCACAAGTACATCTATAATTTTACCTGGCATTGGGGCTTTAATGATTTCACTTTCGGTTTTGCCACGGGTCGAATTTAAAACCTTCATTCTTTTCAGTGAAAACGGAGTTTCAACAGTAAAAATGTAACTAATATCATTAAAAAGAATTTCATACTTATTCTGACTCGACCGTACAATCTCAACAGGGTATTTCCTGTTTTTCCAGAGAATGTAAGTGCCAAATTTCTCATCTGATTTTAACTTAACTTCATAGTCTCTTCTCCCGATCCTGATCGAATGTTTCAGCGGAATGGCAAAACTGAATTTTTTGTCCTCCGAAGACAGAGCGTATAGTTTTTTTATCTGAAGCTTATCACTGGCCATAATCACAGATTGATTTAAAATTGATTAATTCTTTTATTCAATAACCATGGACTCATTACTTTTCCATGTTCAAAATTCACATTTATGCTATCGTCACTGAGGTTTTCTTCAACAAAGAGTTTGGTAGCAAGCCACGCAGCAAGCATCTCTTCATAATCGCTGTTCAAATAGAACTTTTCCAGATCTTTCTCAATAAAGGAGGTTGTAAAGCTGCCATCAATAAATTTCGGATGACGGACCAGCATACGAAAAAACGGGAGAGTTGTTTTCGTGCCTTTGATCCAGACTTTATCCAGTGCCATTTTGCAGTTTTTGATAGCCTCCTTCCGGTCTTTACCTTTTACTATAAGTTTTGCAATCATTGAATCGTAACTGGCAACAATTGAAGAACCTGTCTGAACCCCTGTATCGACTCTTATACAAGGGCCTGTGGGCATGAAGAGACTCTCAATTTTTCCCGGATCAGGCGCAAACCCTGACTGAACATCCTCTGCATTTATGCGGCATTCGATCGCCCATCCTTTTAATTTTATATCAGACTGCTTGTATTTGAGCTCTTCACCATTGGCTATTCTGATCTGTTGTTCTATTAAATCGATGCCGGTAATTATTTCTGTAACGGGATGTTCCACCTGAATCCTTGTGTTCATTTCCATGAAATAAAAGTTCTTATCAGAATCAAGTAGAAATTCTACAGTTCCGGCTGAATGATAATTAACAGCCATGGCGATCTGAACAGCCATATCGCCCATCTTTGTACGCAGTGTTTCATTCAGAGATGATGATGGAGCTTCTTCAAGAAGCTTTTGATGTTTTCTTTGAATAGAGCATTCCCTTTCCCCGAGATGAATAATATTTCCTTTTGTATCGCCGAGTATTTGAAATTCAATGTGTTTTGGATTTTCTATATATTTCTCGACAAATACTGATGGATCATTGAATGCCTTTTCAGCTTCTTTGCTCGCGATAATGAACATTTTCTCCATCTCATCGGATTTGCGGACAATTCGCATACCCCTTCCTCCACCACCTGATGCGGCTTTTATAATTACCGGATATCCTATCTTTTCTGCAATAGCTACAGCCTCTTCTTCGTTGGAAATATTTCCTTCACTTCCCATTGCCATTGGAATTCCACCCGCGAGAGCAATTTTTCTTGCAATTGTTTTATTGCCCATTTTATAAATCGCGTCTGGTGAAGGACCTATAAAGATAAGTCCGTTGTCGATGCATTTCTGGGCAAAATATGCGTTTTCAGCAAGGAAACCGTAACCAGGATGAATAGCATTGGCACTCGTTTCTAATGCGATTGAGATCAGTTTTTCTATATTGAGAAAAACCGGGATCTCTGAAATGTCCTCAGTATTATCGAATATCACATCGGCCGATGAGAGGTACATAGCATTTGGCTCGACTGCGGTTTTAACTGCAACGGTCTCAATTTTCATGAGTCGGGCAGTTTTCATGATTCTTACTGCAATCTCACCACGGTTGGCAATCAGTATTCTCTTAATCTTTGTCATGTGTTTCATCAATCTAAGAGTTTATATATTCAATTTGACTATCGGTAATCGGGAAAAGTAATTGTAGCATGCTTGAAAATCAATTTATTTACCCCTGCCCCAAGGGGAGTAAATTGATTTTCTTCGCTCCCCTTGGGGTCGGGGTAAACGAAGAAAATCAATGGGCTTTTATATTTAATTCCTGAGGCTCATTTCATTCAATTTATTGTTGGATCTTCAATGTTGCAGGTTTTGAATTACAATCTTTCATTTGAGATAAAAATGAAGATCCTGGTCTTACAAAATATATCAGCATAATTAAAAAAGCAACTAAAGCGATCAAAGAAAGATAGAGTGCTATTTCATAATTATAGTTGAATTTAAGGAAAGGAAAATTCTTGTTTTCCCCATACCCATAAAAACCATATAAATTGATACACTGTAAAATCAGGAGAACATGAATGCTTAATTTAACGGACAGGTTCTTAATTTTTCCAAGCACAGGAATGAACAGCACAGTGGCAAGAAATAAATGATTTTCATGAGCAGATGTCATAACAAACGGAAAAATAAAGGTCGAAAAACCGGTTATCAGGAACAGGTTATAATCGATTTTACAGATATTATTATTCTTTATTATTTTATGAATGAATAAACAAATAAGCAATAGCAGTGTGAGTAGGGCCATGGATTTAAATGAGGTATTTGATATGATAATATTGTCAGTGATGCTATAGATCGGATCGCCAGGCTTATTCAGATAATAAGCAATAGGGAACCAGCCATTTAAAAAATTTGCAGTTAAGGGCATGGCACCTCCGACATCAACAAAGGTTCTTAGCAACCTGAATGGATTGCCCGATCTGACAAAAAAATAAAGTGAGTAATCGATGAAAAGTATTGCCGGAAAGATAAAGATATGGAGTGTTTTAATATCTCGGTTTTTGAAATATTGAAATATGCCATAAATGAATATCGATAGAGCAATAACTTGCACCTGAGGTTTCATAAGTAAAGCAAAGCCAAAAAATATTCCCCCTATAAGGTAATTTCTCGATGTAGATTTAAGAGTAAAAAGTATGAAACAAAGGATAAAAAAAGTAAATTGAAAATCACAGTAGCCCTGTGTGAACATTATCAGAAACCAGGGATGAAGCCAATAAAGCAGCAGCCAATACTTAGAAACATTAATCTTTTTGAAGATCAGGAATAAGACAATCATATTTCCACAATCGAATAAAAGATTAATTAGTTTATAGATTANGAAATAATCAGTGTTCAATTTTATTGCTATACCGGCACCAAGTTCAAATAGCTGATATTGAAAAGGATAATATATTCCTTCATATGAAGAGATCAACCCGGCTTTAAAAGCTTGTAAACCCCATTCGTGATATGTTGCCATATCGAAGATCCCCATATATGATAATGATACACATCGTATCACCAGGCCAATAAGGATTGCTGCCCAAAAAAGGATTAATGCAGTTTTCTTCATTTAAGAATTTTGAGTACAGTTTTGTCAATTCTTAACTTTAAGGTAAACAATAGCAAAATCATTTTTATCCCTAAAGTGAAAGCTTTTAGCAGGTTGCCGGTAACGGAACTTGTACCTATTCTTTCCTTATAAACAACCGGAATCTGAATGCATTTATATTTTTTGATGTATCCTCTTGCCATCATTTCAGGGCCAAAAAAATTTGATTTTATCCTGAATGAAGGTAATAATTCAGTTATTACATTTTTATGAACTAATCTGTAGGTACATCCAACATCCGTAAGGGTATTAGTGTTGAACAGAACTTCAAGCAATTTTGCAACCGTCCAATTTCCAAATCTGAGAAACCATCCCATATTTGCACCCGACCATATTAATTCTTTATAAGTCCTTGATCCGTAAACTATATCCACATCTTCGCAATAACAAAGTAATTTATATATATCGCTGGCGAGAAAAGTATTGTCTGGTTCACAAACTACTATCAGGTCGCCGCTTGATTCTTTGAAACCTCTGATGATTGCACTTCCATAGCCCTGTTCTCTTTCAATAATTTCAATTGCAGAAGTTCCTGCAACCTCCTCGGAAGTCCCAATAGTTGCATTATTATTTATTACAAGTATTTCATCAACTAAATTAAGTTTCTCAAATTCTCTGATTACTTCTCTTATTGAATCTTTTTCATTGAAAGTAGGAAGTATCAGACTAACCTTTTTTCCTCTATACATAACTTAACCTTAACCTTAACCTTAACCTTAACCTTAACCTTAACCTTAACCTTAACCTTAACCTTAACCTTAACCTTAACCTTAACCTTAACCTTAACCTTAA
>JGI20214J51650_10001310_pt1 | contig 15798 bp, 12 predicted proteins | sample WetSurMetagenome_FD_51650 | JGI IMG/M metagenome (IMG submission 51650) | reverse complement strand
AGGAGGTGTTCAGCCATGATTTCATCTTCCTTACGTACCGGCATAACTCACCGTCGATTCAATATTTAACTTATATATGTCGGTTCTACGTATTAACTACAGGTATACTGGCTGGTGATATTATTTCCAATCCCGAAAAAACTCTGGAAAACTGTATTCTGATGCTGCAGCGCATTCAGGAAGACAGCTCAATACCCCGAAATATCCGTCGCGTGGCTGATGAGACCCGGACATTGCTTACAAACAATTCGAAACCTATGGGACTGCGCGCTGCGGAAGCAATTTCAAAGATTGATGAAATTTCCAATGATCCCAATATGCCGATTCATGCCCGGACACGGATATGGGAGCTCGTATCGCAGCTGGAGACTATCCCGCTTGACTAAAATCTGACAGGATTACCGTAAAATTTCGGGCTGTCGATCTATTCGTTTAATTATCGACCAGGAAAAACGATCAAATTTTTTTCTGTTTGACTATTATCATGAGCGGATGCGTTTTTTTGATCGCTGGTACCTCTTTAAATGCAGTCCCGTACTATCTGCCGATCAAAAAATCATCAATAAAAAACACCAAAAACCTGGTAGTATTAAATACCTGTAATCGTGGATTGCCATAGAAAATTATGGTATGTTACGTTTTTGGAAAACGATAGATCCCTTTTGGCACATTCATTTCAATGCATGCACCATGCTGGAATTCCCCGGCTTCCCTGATTGAAATATTCGTAATCGAAAGAATTTCCCGGGAAAGGAATAATCCAAGACCGGTGTTCTTGCCAAACCCCCGCTCGAAGATCATTTCCTTGTCGTGAGCCGGGATGCCGATACCGTCATCTTCGATCCGTATCACAAGACCCTCGGACGATTCCCGTGAGNATAACCGGACAACTGATACCCGGTCGCCATGTTCGACAGCGTTCTCTACAATATTATAGAATACCCGTTCCAGCAGGGGATCGGCAAAGATCTCCAGACCATCAGAAGGAGATTCAAATCGTATTTTTTTTATGTCGATATGAACGCAGACCCTGTAGAATAAATCCGTCACATTCTGCCATTTCGGTTCCACTACCCCAAGATCCTGGTAAAGTTTGGTAAATTCAATATTTTCTGCAATCATCTTTACTGCGGTTTTTAGTTTTGAAAGGTACATTGAGTGTTGTGGCTCTGAGGGTTTGTCATTGAACAGCTCAAGGTACCCCCCAAGCACNGTAATTTTATTCCGGATATCGTGACGTGTTATCTCGGCAAGCAGGTTGAGCTTCTTATTGGCGAGTTGGAGGGCATCATGGGCTTTTTTGATATCTGAAATATCGTGGAATATTCCCATCATGCATCTCCGTCCGCCGAGATTGAGTATTGCTGAACTTACTATCACCGGAATTTTGTTCCCGTTCCGGTCAACAACAACTTCCTCCTGTAATCCCCTGCCATCAAGGGTATGTTTTTTAAAGTACGCCCGGTATTTCTCCTCTTCTTCTTTTGGATGAAGTTCAATTTCCTGCATTGACTGGATTTCGGAAAGTGTCCTGCCGGTCAGTACCTGGGTCTTGGTATTTGCGTCCAGAAGCATTCCGCTCTCTGCATCTGCAATGAAAATCGCATCATTCGCAAAATCCATGAGTCCCTTGTTTTTTTCGTAGGCAGATTTTAGTTCGTCTTCAGCGCGTTTCCGATCCGTGATATCCCGGACAAAAGCAAAAATGTACGCCTGTGGCCCGAATTCAATGTAATTGAGGAGGATTTCAACGGGGATGAGGGAACCATCTTTTTTCCGGTGGGTATCCTGGATGGTAATATATTTCCTCTTACTAATCCCGGGCCAGAGAGTACCTAAATGATTATCGATGAACCGTGGATTGATATCCCTGATTGTCAGTCCGTTAAATTCTTCCCGGGAATATCCAAGCATTGAACATATGGTGTCATTGAAAAACGTAATTCCTCCTTTTTCGTTTATCCATAGAATTCCTTCNGCGGCGTTGCTGACGGTAGCCTTCATCATGCGGAGCTCTTCCTCTGCCTTTTTCCTTCTGAACGCCTGGCGTATTTTGTGACTTAGTTCGCTGAACTGGGCACGGGGATCCCCCCCTTTCTGGAGATAAAAATCTGCACCGTTTTCAATTGCTTCGATGACAACTTCCTCGCGTCCCTTACCGGTAAAAAGGATGAAGGGAATATCTTTGAACTCCATCCTTACCTTTTTGAGGAACTCTATACCGTCCATCCCAGGCATCTGATAGTCAGAAACAATTGCATCCGTCGTTCCCCTTGCAAGGATCCTGAGACCTTCACTGGCAGATGTTACGGTTGCAACCGAGAATTCCCCTTCCCTCTCTAAAAATAATTTGCAGAGATCGAGCAGATCCGGCTCGTCATCCACGTAAAGAAGAGAGATCATTGAGTTTATTATTGTACGTCAAGGATTTAGTTTTTTTTCATCGAATATTAAAAAAACCTCGTCGAAAATATAAAAAGGAAGGAAAAAAGTATTTTTTTAGTAGTTTAAAAAATCCTTATCAGACAAAAAACCATTCTGCAGGAAAAACTTTTTATTTTTTCCTTGTCTGACGGCTGGTTATGGGGATACTCTCCGGAATCCTTCAACCGGAACAATAATCTCAAAACGAATACCGTTCCTGAATTCTCCGGTCTCCCTGATCGTTATGCCGGTTGATGAAAGAATTTTTTGTGCGAGGATAAGGCCGGGAGTCTTTTCATTCCCCGATCTCCACTCGAAAAGATGAGTTTTGTTTTCCGCTGATATTCCAATTCCGTTATCAGTAACAGTTATAATGAGACTTGTGGGGGTATAGGTGAAATTCACCTCAATCCGTGAAACGGTCTCACCGTACTTATACGAGTATTTAAAAAGATGATAAAAGACTTTTTCGAAGAGGGGATCGGCAAATACCTCAGGTGCGTCCTGGTGAACGTTCAGGATAATTGATTCCGTTTCCGCTTCCAGGAACGCCTGACGAATTACCACTGATACCTGTTGCCATGTTGGAATACCAGTTCCGAGGTTTTCGTATTCCCTGGTAAAGATAATCTGTCGCTGTACGGTTTTTGTTGCTGTCTGGGCACGGACCAGGTGTTTCAGCAGATCGGGATCCTGAGCCCCATAACTGGCAAGTTCAAGAGAGCCGCTGACAACCATCAGCTGGTTCAGAATATCGTGCCGTATGATGCTTGAAAACGTATCGAGATTCTTTCTTGACAGGATTCTGGCGCTTTCGGTCCGCTTCTGATCGGAGATGTCGTAAATTGAACACTGGATAACCTGACGATCATCAAAGGATTGGAGTCTGCCGGTAAATTCAACATCAATAATGTGATTGTCCTTCGTCAGCAGGGGAATATCCTTGTAGCGGACATCTCCTTTTTTAACCAGTTCAACAAAGAATTGCTCGACCGGGAGTGCTTCTTTGGAAAAACCGATATCCCCAAGAGTCCTGCCAAGCAGGATTTCCAGCGAAGACCCGGTAAGGGTAACAAAAAAGGAATTTACATCGACAATTTTTTTGGATTCCGGATCAAGAATAATAATACCGTGGTCTGTTGTTTCAAACAGCCTGCGGAATTTTTCATCCTTCTGATGCATTTCCCTTATATCCTGCATCGATTGAATTGCGCCCGAAAGCTGCCCGTCTTGATCGAAGAGCAATGAAGCGATCATTTCAAGGGTCGCGGGTTTCCCTTTAAGACTGGAGACCTGTATCTGTGCTCTGATACGATGCTGGTCACGCTGGATATCCGTGTAATGATACTTCTCGATTTCCGTGTCATGCGCAAAGACAAGATCAAGAAGACCGGGAATTCGTTCCCCCAGAATGTGGAGGGAATATTCATAATTGCCGAGTCCGAGTACCTTCTCTGCACCAACGTTTGTCAGTTTTTCCATCGACCTGTTCCAGACAATAAGGTTCCCCTGCATATCGACTGCGAATGTTGCTGTCGGGAGAAAATTGACGATTTCATTCAGCCGGTGTTCCGAAGTTTCAAGTTCTTTTTGTACGTGTATGCAGTTTTCCTCTGTTTCCCTTGTTCTCAGCACACAGGAGATTTCGTCTGAGATTTCATTGATAAGACGGATCTCATCATTCGTAAAATGATCTTTCTTTCGGGAATAAAGGGTAATTACTCCAATCATGTCCTTTCCGGACCCTAACGGAAAGGCAGCCACGGACCGGTATCCCTTTGTAATGGCATCTTCTTCCCATTGTGCCATTCCAGGATAAGCATGGATATCATTAGATATACTGTATTTCCCCTTTCTTAAAGCGGAGACTGATGGACCTTCCCCATTGACAGTATCATCTGAGGATGATCGGACCTTGACAAAAAAATCATCCACGATCCCACTTGCGACTACACGGTTAATCCTGTGGGTATCAGGATCTTCAAACCCGACCCATGCCATCACAAATTCCCCTTCCTGGACCATTGTCTTGCACACTTCCTGTACCAGATTCATCCGGTCAGTGATATGAACAATCGATTCACTGATCCGCCAGAGAATCGAATCAATACGCTTGAGACGGGCAACTTCACGGACACTTTCCCGGAATTCAACAGCACGTTTTACCGTTCGGGACACATCGGCGAATTGGGATTTTGGATCTCCATCTTTTTTGATGTAATCATCAGCACTGTAGCTGAGTGTCCCGGGAAAGATTTCATCCCTGCCTTTATCTGAAAAAATAATGACAGGAAGCCCGGGGTATTTTTCGTGGACAATGTTAAGAATATCCCTGCAATCAAGTTCCGGTATATGGTGATCGGAAATGATCGCATCCACTGAACCGTTTTTCAGCAGTTGAAGGGCTTCTCCTGCGGTTCTTGCACAATCTACCCGACTATTCGTATCTCGTTCCAGAAACCGCTTGCCCGCATCCAGGAGGACGGGATCGTTATCAATATAGAGGATTGAAATCACAAACCCACTTCACCGGTACACTGTCTGCTCTATTTACATTCTATATAACAGTATTAAATATGCAGGTCGTCTTTATGCATTATGAAGATTCCACTCTCCGGTGATCTTCTCAATTTTCAGGTCGCAATTAATTCGAAGGATCAAAATTATGTCTTATTACAGCCCCACATAAAATCATATCGTGTCCCGGATACAGAGTTTTAGGTAATTATTCACGTGTCTCCGCAGGTATTTATATGGAAAAATCGAATATCCTGCTGATTCATGAATCTCTTTTCTATCCTCCTGATCATCGCCGGTCTCGTTTTATTTGAGACAATAACCAGTGTAGATAACGCCATAATTAATGCTGAAGTGCTCTCGACGATGGGTGAAAGAGCCCGGCGCTGGTTTTTAACCTGGGGATTACTCATTGCGGTCTTTGCAATCCGGGGACTGCTTCCCTGGGCGATTGTCTGGTTGTCAAATTCCTCTCTCGGGCCCGTCGGAGCATTTACAGCGACATTTTCAAGTGATCCGGTCATTCTGGCTGCTATCGAACAATCAGCCCCTATACTCCTGATGGGTGGGGGGGTATTTCTCCTCTTCCTTTTTCTCCACTGGCTTTTTCTTGAGAGTAAAAATTATGGCCTGAAAGGAGAGCGTTATATCGCGACAAAAGGGGTCTGGTTCTTTGCCATTGTGTCAATCCTGCTTACCGGGATCGTCTGGTTTGCCCTGGGAAAATCACCTCTTATCGCATTTGGAGCAGTAGTAGGTTCCACAACTTTTTTCATTGTGCATGGGTTCCGCCAGAATGCAGAACGTGCCGAGGAGAAGATGCTCCATTCATCGGATATGTCGGATATCAGCAAAGTCTTTTATCTCGAGGTAATCGATGCAACCTTTTCCATTGACGGGGTTATTGGCGCATTCGCGTTTACGATGTCGGTTCCCCTGATCCTTATCGGCAATGGCATCGGGGCGTTTATCGTCCGTGAATTAACCCTGCGGAATGTCGATAACATCAAAAAATACCGGTACCTTAAAAACGGTGCAATGTATTCCATCTGCTTCCTCGGCATTATCATGATGATGGATGCTTTCGGAGTACACATCCCATTCTGGGTCTCTCCCCTAATCACCTTTGGGGTCGTGGGTTTATTCCTTGTAAAATCGATCAGGGAGATCCCGGAGGTCAAAGGATAACTCAATAGTCAGATGACTAATGGATTGAATCCGGGTTTTTCCATCATATTTCCCTCATTTCCGGCATTGGAGAATCTTACACGGATTTTTTGCCGTATGAAAACATCCCCCGGATTCGGCTTATCTGATTCATTCCCCATAATCCGCATTTGAGAACCGGTACAACAAAGGTCATACCGCGATCCATCTCTTTTGAGACCTCCCTGAGGTGGTCCGGGATCGGCAGATGCTGGGGGCAGTTTTTCACACATCTGCCGCACTGTCTGCAGAGGCCGGCATAGGAAATAGTGGAGAGCAAACCACCGTGCCGACCCATATAATGGAATTTTGCGCTACGGTCATGCGGGAAAAGGTGGTGGGCATTGTAGAGTGAGAAACAGTCCGGGATATCGACACCTGCCGGGCATGGCATGCAATAGCCACATCCCGTACAGCCGACTTTCATCAATCGCTGGTAGGTATCGCGAACCCTGTCGATAATTTTTCGTTCTGCGGGAGAGAGAGAATTCGGGAGAGATTCGTTCGCTGCCGCCAGGTTCTCTTCGATATGGTGCTCATCATTCATACCGGAAAGCACAACCGTAACTTCAGGATGGTTCCATACCCATCGGAGCGCCCATTCTGCAGGAGATCGTCTGACGGGTGATTCATCCCAGATTTTTTTAATCTCATCCGGGACATTTCCGGCAAGGTTTCCACCACGGATCGGTTCCATGATCATAACAGCGAGCCTCTTTCCTGCAGCATATTCAAGCCCCTCTGTTCCTGCCTGATTGTTTTCATCAAGATAGTTATACTGGATCTGGCAGAAATCCCAGCCATATGCATCAACGATCTCCCTGAACGTTGCTGTATCGCCGTGGAATGAGAAACCGGCATTTTTTATCCTCCCCTCCTTTTTCGCGGTGTCAAGAAATTCCCGCACACCGAGGTTCTTCATCTTCTCCCAGCTTGCTTTTGCGAGATTATGGAGCAGGTAGTAATCGATGTGATCAGTCCGGAGCGTTGACAGCTGGGAAGAAAGAATCTTGTTCATATCTTCCTGAGAATAGACCGACCATGGAGGAAGTTTTGTCGCAACCCGCACTTTTTCCCGATAACCGTCGGCAAGTGCCTTCCCGAGGATTTTCTCGCTTTTGCCGAGATAATAAGCGGGCGCAGTATCAACATAATTAACCCCATGATCGATAGAATACCGGAGCTGGCGTATTGCCCGTTCCTCATCAATCCCGCCTCCCTTTTTTGCTGGCAATCGCATAAAACCGAACCCGAGAACGGAGAGTTCTTCACCGGTCTTAGGCACTTTACGAAAGAGCATGAACTACTCCTTCATTGTTAAAAATTATCAGAGTTGCGATCTGAACCGAGAGCGCGGACATAATCATTCGTCATCCTTAACGCTATTCCCCGGCGGGATCCGACTATCTCCCTCCATAGGATCTGACATGATTCCATGCACGATGATACTGATCAAATGCAGTATTCTCCTCATCGTAGATTCCGCAATCTTCCCGGTTAAAGAACTTCCGGTCTTCTCCGATTGGACAGACTTTTATGCAGAAACCACACGGGGAAATATACCGCTTGTATAACGCTTCAGACCGTTCCGCGCAGGCTTTTTTATCGGTAAGACCTTCCGGATATTCCCGGTTGTCCAGTGCCTTTACCGGACACGCTTCCACGCATTGCATACATTGTGTGCACAGGGATCCTTTCATGACCGGATCAGGAGGCAGATCTGCAGCAGTAAAAATTGACGCAAACCGCACTCTCGGTCCGTATTTTTCGGTCAGCAGCATATTGTTTATGCCGAAAGTTCCAAGTCCGGCAAGGAAGGCGGCATGGCGGTGGGAGAAAAAAGCGAGTGGCTTTTCTTTTAAAACACTGATCGATCCGTACCCATCCCGGGGAATCCAGACTGAGGGAAATCCTTCCCCAATGAGAGATAAGGATATCCGGTACCCATAGGCATCAAGCAGGGTATTGATCGTCCGGTAAAGTTCATGATAGAGAATTGACGGAGATGTTTCGATAATTGGCAGGAGGACCGGAAGACCAATGACAATAACCGTTTTGGTCCCGGGAAAAATTGACCGTGGCCGAAATTCCTCCGGAATCCACGGTTCAAACAAAGGGGTGTCCCACCTCTGGGCCGGTGCGAAACCTACCATCGGAATATCGAGTTCTCTACACTTTGTTATGATCTTGTGTTTCAGGGTCATAGTCCTGATTCATCCATTGTGTCGGTAGTGTTTAATTATTCTGGCAGGAAAAAATCCTTATTCTTTTCCCACCACTGAGCACACAATGGTTCGTTCGCGTCCCGCATGTACGTCAAATTCCAGGAGGACGATCTGCTGCCATGTCCCGCACATAGCTGCGCCATCTTTCAGGGGTATGGTGAGAGAAGGGCCGACCAGTGCCGCTTTTACATGGGATCGGCCATTACCGTCACCCCAGCGGGCATTATGAGCATACTCAGCATCATCCGGTGCGATACCAGAAAGTGCATGTCTGAAGTCAGAGAGCACACCGGGTTCAAATTCAATGGTCGTTAATGCAGCAGTCGAATGTTGTACGAAAAGATGGATAATTCCGTTGCGTACTTTGCTGTCCCTGATTACATTGTTTACCTGTGGCGTGATATTGATAATCTCGCCTTCGATATGGGAGCTCACCGTAAATAGTGTCTGAAACATCAGTTCACCCTTAATCATTTCTTTTTTGTTCCTGCAAAAAAAATTATTCCTGATCTTTAATCTCAGGACATCAGGAACACTTCTCAGATCCCAAAAGCAGTCCATGTGGTGATAAAACAGTCCACTGCCTCGAACGGAAATTCCCGGCAACAGGGTTAAAAAGGAGAAGTTAAAAAAAAGTCTGCAGGAATCTGAAATTTCAGACCCCGCTAATCGTCATTATCCGCAGATTCATGTTCCGGTTCGTTTCCGTTATTATTCTCCGTCACGGATTCTATTTCCGGCTGGACAATTGCTACACCCACAACCCTGTCTTTTTCATCAAGGCGTATGGTCCGGACCCCTTTTGTTCCGCGCCCGATGATCCGTATCTCACTGACAGGCATACGGATAACAACACCGGATGCGGTCATGACGATGATCTCATCGGTATCCAGTACTGCACGTGATTCGACTACGATTGCGTCCCGCTCGAGCTGCATATTTCTGACGCCCATGGTGCCTCTTCCGTGCCCGCGGAAATCGTCAAATTCAGTCCTCTTCCCAAAACCTACATCAGATATGGTGAGGAGGTGATCTTTTTCAACAAGGGTGAGGGCCACGATTGTATCTTCGCCACGGAGTTTCATCCCCCGAACACCGGAAGCATTGCGCATGACTGTCCGGATGGTCTCTTCATGGAACCGGAGACTATACCCGAAACGGGTGGATAAGACAATCTCCCTGGTACCATCGGTTGCTATGACATCAACCAGCTGATCGTTCTCTCTGAGCCGGATGGCATTGGTTCCTACAGAACGCGGATTTGAAAATTCCGTCTGGGGAATCTTGATGACCTGACCATACCGTGTTGCAAACAGCATAAATTGGTCGTCCCTGAACTCCCGGATGGGAATAACCTTCGTTACGATCTCATCTTTTAAGTTCAGGAGATTGACAATCGGTTTGCCTTTTGCAATCCGGGAACTTTCAGGTATCTGGTAGACTTTGAGCCAGTAGACGCGGCCGATAGTGGTAAAGCAGAGCAGGTAGTCTTTCATCTCGGCGGCAAACACCCGGTCCACCCCGTCATCCTCTTTGGTGGTCATACCGGTGACCCCGTGGCCACCCCGCCGCTGCTTGCGGTAGGTATCGATGTCCATTCGCTTGATGTAATTGGCAGTAGTAAGCGAGATCAGGACCGTTTTATCCTCGATCAGATCCTCATTGGAGAGATCGCTGGTATCGACCGCGATCTCGGTTCTCCGGGCATCGCCGAATTTCGCGGCAATCTCCACGATCTCACGTCGGATCTCGTCTTTGATATTGGCTTCGTTTGAAAGGATTGTCTCGAGCCGTGTTATCTCGGCTTCAAGTCCCTTCTTCTCGTCATTGATCTTCTGCTGCTCAAGCGCTGCGAGACGGCGGAGCTGCATCTGGAGGATTGCATTTGCCTGCGGTTCATCAAGACCAAATTTTAATATAAGGGCTGTGCGGGCATTATCAACCGAATCTGATGCCCGGATGGCCGTGATGATCAGGTCGATTTTTGAGAGGGCAATGAGCAGGCCGATTAAGATATGGACTTTTTCCTGCGCCTTTTTTAAGTCAAACTCCGACCTGCGCCGGATCACTTCGATCCGGTGGTGGACGAAGTTCTCCAGAAGTCCATGGAGGTTGAGCACCCTGGGCTGGTTATCGACAATCGCGAGGTTGATCGCCCAGAAACTGGATTCGAGTGCTGTCAGCTTATAGAGCTGGTTTAAGATGACAGCCGACATCGTGCCCTTGCGAAGCTCAAAGACAACCCGGATGCCATCCTTGTCTGATTCGTCACGGATGTCGGAAAGACCATCTATCCTTTTATCCCTGACCATGTCGGCAATTGCAGCAATCCACTGCGCTTTGTTGACCTGGTACGGAAGTTCTGAGACAATGATGCGGTCACCGCGATTGCCCCCTTCGCTCTCCTCAATAGTGGCAACCCCCCGGACGATCATGCGACCCTGCCCGGTGGTGTAGATGTTCCTGACACCTTCGGTCCCCATCATGATACCGCCCGTAGGGAAGTCGGGGCCGGGAAGGACGTTCATGAGATCTTCAACCGAAACTTCCGGGTTGTCAAGATACAGATTGACCGCGGCACAGACCTCACGCAGGTTGTGTGGGGGCATCTTCGTCGCCATGCCGACTGCTATACCATCTGTGCCGTTGACCAGCAGGTTGGGAATCTTTGACGGAAGGACAGTAGGCTCTTTCAGTGACTCATCATAGTTCGGGATGAAACTGACGGTATCTTTGTCGAGATCCTCCAGAAGCGCTTCCGCATACGAGAAAAGCCTGACTTCGGTATACCGGCTGGCTGCCGCAGCATCACCGTCAACCGATCCGAAGTTTCCCTGCCCCTGGACCAGCATGTTGCGGTACGAGAACGGTTGCGCCATCTTGACAATGGTATCGTAGATAGATGCATCGCCATGCGGATGGTACTTACCCATAACGTCTCCGACCACTCTCGCACTCTTTTTGGTGGGCTTGTCACTGGTGTTACCCATCTCCCACATGGCAAAGAGCGATCGGCGGTGAACGGGTTTGAGACCGTCGCGGACATCGGGGATTGCACGCCCGATAATGACACTCATTGCATAGTTGATATACGATGTCTTCATCTCATGAGAGATACTGACAGGTTCCGTGCGGTGGGTTTCCTTTGGGCCTGCGGGTACTTCAGATGTCAAGGTTGGTCACCTCCTTGGCATGGCGGACAATGAAGTTTTTGCGTATCTCCACGTCTTTTCCCATCAGTGTCCTGAACATCTCGTCTGCTTCTAAAGCATCTTCTATCGTGATCTGTCTGAAGACCCGGTATTCCGGGTCCATGGTGGTATCCCAGAGCTGCTGGGCATTCATCTCACCAAGACCCTTGTAGCGCTGGACAGAGACGCCTTTTTCACCCATGGCGGCCGATACGATCTGCATCTCCTCTTCGGTCTGGACCCACTTCTCTTCCTTTCCTTTCGAGATGCGGAACAAAGGGGGTTGGGCAATATAGACATACCCGGCTTCAATCAGTTTGAGCATATACCGGTAGAAGAAGGTTAACAGGAGCGTGCGGATATGGGCTCCGTCCACATCTGCATCGGTCATGATTACGATGTGGTGGTAACGGGCCCTTTCCTGATCAAATTTCTCCCCGATACCTGTGCCGATTGCGGAGATGAGCGTCTGAATTTCAGCATTCTTTAAGATCTGGTGTTCACCGGCTTTTTCCACATTGAGGATCTTTCCCCTCAGGGGAAGGATTGCCTGGAACTTTCGGTCCCGCCCCTGCTTGGCTGAACCGCCGGCTGAGTCACCTTCCACAATATAGATCTCACTCTTTGCCGGGTCGCGTTCCGAGCAGTCCGCAAGCTTGCCGGGGAGGCCGGAACTCTCAAGAGAACTCTTGCGCCGGGCAAGATCTCTCGCATTGCGTGCTGCTTCCCTGGCCTTTGCAGCAGAAAGCGCTTTTTCAATGATGATCTTGAGGACATTCGGATTTTCATCGAAATATTCACTCATTGCCGAATAGACCAGCGAATCGACCGTTCCCTTGACACTGCTGTTTCCCAGTCGCATCTTGGTCTGACCCTCGAACTGGGGATTTGCCATCTTGATAGAAACAACTGAGGTGAGACCTTCCCGCACATCTTCGCCCCGAAGGGTGATGGTTGAGTTTTCCTTGATCAGGCCGTTCCTTTTTGCCACCGTATTGATCGTACGGGTGATCGCGCTACGGAATCCTTCGAGGTGTGTCCCGCCATCCCGGGTATTGACCGAGTTGACATAGGAGTAGATCTTCTCGTCATATGCCGTGGTGTACTGCATCGCCACTTCGATCTCGAGCTTGTTTTCTGTATCTTTTTTTGAGATATCAATGGGAGTCGGATGGAGGCATTCCAACCCTTCGTTCAGGTACTTGACAAATTCAATGAGTCCTCCGGCATAACAATACGTAGCAGTATCGCTGGACCGTTCATCAGTAATGGTGATCGTAAGCCCCGCGTTGAGGAATGCCAGCTCTCTCATCCGGTGGGCAAGCACATCATAATCGAACGTGGTGGTCTCAAAGATGGTTGCGTCGGGAACAAAATGGATCCGGGTTCCGGTCATCTTCGAACCGAATTGGGTAAGAAAGGCTTTTCGGCTTTCTTGTTCTGACCTGACGAGATCGATAACAGGTCCTGATGAGGGGTCTTTCTGACCTGGTGCAGGAGTGCTGACCGGCACTTCAATACGGGTGAAAGGGGCCGGTGATCCATACCATCGCTGGAACCGGGCGAGCAGGTCGTTGAGCGACTCTTCCCGCGTGGAGAGTGGAGAGGTCACTAACCCTTTGGAAAAGCGCATTTCATAGATATTGCCGTCGCGGTAAACATGGGCGGAGAGCCAGTTTGAAAGAGCATTGACAACCGAAACACCAACGCCATGAAGACCTCCGGAAACCTGGTAACTCTCCTTGTCGAACTTGCCTCCCGCATGGAGGACAGTCAGCACCACCTCAAGGGCGCTTTTGCCGTTCTTCTCCATGCGATCGACAGGGATCCCGCGTCCGTTGTCTTCAACCTGAATTGATCCGTCTTTATTGATCGTTACAGAAATAAGAGTGCAGAATCCGGCAAGTGCTTCGTCAATAGAATTGTCCACAACTTCATAGACGAGATGGTGCAGACCGCGGGTGTCCGTACTGCCGATATACATGGCCGGGCGTTCGCGGACAGGGGTGAGTCCTTCGAGAACGGTAATATTGGACGCATCGTACGTTTCAGTCACGGGAAACCTCCGTTAGTAAAATAAAAAAATACGGTAATGAAATCACAATAATTATTGGTTGTTTGATGACTTAAAGCATAGGCGTAAAAACAGGGTACTGGTATAAAAAGAATTCTCCTGTTACCGGAACTCTCCGACCCCGGCATCGGCAATGCCGAGATCGCGGTCAATTGCAATGACAAGTCGGTTTAACGTGAAAATCACGTCACGGGCATCTTCCTTGTCCATGGTGCCCGGCTGGTGCCAGATTACTTTCTTTTTCAACAGTGTTGTGATCTCTTCAACCTCAGTCCCTTTGAACTTCTCCGGCAGGATCAGCCCTTCAATGTGATCGCCGGCTCCAAACCAGGCTTGTTCTGCGGGAAGCGCAAAGTGCCGGATGATGAGCATAATGCTGGTGATAAACCCATGACCAAACGGATATTCCATGATTACACCATTGTGAAGGGTGTACAAAAAGGTAACGTCTAAAAAAGGCTGACAGCAGTCAGCCAGATCATTATCGGTACTGTCACAATAAAAAGAAGGGAAAGCATGAGAAATGCCCATTCATAATTCCGCAGGGGTTTTTTTGTCACGAAGAGATAGCTTTCCCTTCCGTATCCCCGGCACAGCATGCTCGTGTATACTCGTTCACCCTGCTCGTACGAGCGTATGAACATGGTGCCTATTGTGTAACCCAGCTGTCTGAGACGGTAGTCGTAGGGAAGATGGCGGTCGAATGCATCAAAGCATTTGGTTTTTAACGTTTCGTTGATCTTACGGTACATGTACCCGAAGACAAACAGATAGCGGATCATCATGCCGAGGGCCAGGGCAAATTCTGCGGGCAGTCCCATCCGCGAGGCTCCTTCCAGCAGGTCAGGCATCTTTGTCGTTGATGAAAGGAGAATAATAAACGAGATAGTGACAATAAACTTAACCAGGAGAATGAAGGCGAATTCGATGGATTGTGCATAGATATTTATGCCCCACGGGAGACTCACAACCACCGTGTAATCAGTGTAATACTTGTTCTTGATAAATATCTGGAAAAAGATGATAATTCCCCAGAGAGGAAGAATTGAGAGCAGACGTTTCGCATACACCCCAAAGGGGAGTCGTGAACAACTCCAGAGAAGGAAAAAGAAAGCGAAGAAGACAGCCCCAACAGTATAGACCATGGTTGAATACGGCACGGCAACGAGAGCAATTATTGCAGCAAATGCAATCGCGATCTTAACTCTCGCGTCAAGACGGTGAATTACACTCGTCTTATAGGCATCCCGTTCTATCTCGAAGAGCTCTTCAATCATGATCGTTTGCCAAATGCACGAAGCAGGGAATTTTCAGCGTCAGCGTAGGTATAAGCCATTGATACCTCAACGCCATTTTCTTTAAGTGTCTTTAAGAGTTTAGGCAGTACGGGGACATCGAGTCGTACAGACTGAAGCATCTCAGGCTGAACAAAGATCTCATCGACAGTCCCGCTCGCCACGATTCGCCCTTTGTCCATCACATAGATATAGTCCGCTACTTCAGGAACAAGCGCCACATCATGTGTGGAGAAGATGACCGTCATACCGTATTTTTCGGAAAGTGAGTTGATGAACCTGTTCAGGTCGGCAACACCTCTTGGGTCGAGACCGGCATTCGGTTCGTCGAGCACGAGCACTTCCGGTTCCATGGCAATCACCCCGGCAATAGCAACACGCTTTTTTTCACCACCGCTGAGATGATGGGGAACCCGCCCGGCAAGATGCTCGATTCCTACTACCCGGAGGGATTCGTGTACCCGGTGATGGATGGTCTCCTCATCGAGACCGAGATTTGTTGGACCAAAGGCAACGTCTTGTTCAACGGTTGGTGAAAAAATCTGGTCATCAGGATTCTGAAAAACGATACCCACAAATTTTCTTATCTCCCGAAGATTCTGTTTTGTGATGGGTTCACCACGGATAAGGACTGAGCCGGATGTTGCTTTGAAGATGCCATTGAAGTGTTTGAACAATGTGCTTTTACCTGCACCATTCGATCCGATCACCGCAATTCGTGCTTTTCTCGGGGCGATAAAATTGATGTGGTCCAGTGCGGTGACGTTACCGGGATAGATATAACAGAGCTCGCGGGTCTCGATCAGGTGCATGAGTATAGGAAGTAGGTTGAAAAAATGTAAAGTTCTTTGGTTTTATTTTGCTGG
>JGI20214J51650_10001306_pt1 | contig 15849 bp, 16 predicted proteins | sample WetSurMetagenome_FD_51650 | JGI IMG/M metagenome (IMG submission 51650) | reverse complement strand
ATCGTCGACGGCGACGATCGTGGCTCCCGCGGGCCGGCGACACCTCGCACGTGCACACGCTGCAAGCCGCCCGGAGTCTGTCAGCCGCCGGCGTCGTGCGCCCGGGCACGCCGCCGGCCTCAGACGTCTTGCGCGTAGATGATGAACCCCTGGTGCTTGGCGACCTTGTCGTAGAGGTAGCGCCCGGCGCCATTCGTCTCGTGCGTCTGCCAGTAGACCCGCTTCACTCCGGCCTCGCGGGCCCGTTGGTAGACGCCGTGGATCAGTGCGCGCCCGACCCCCAGCCCGCGCCGTGCGGGCGCGGTGAAGAGGTCCTGCAAGTAGCAGGTGGGTTCGATGCGCGTGGTGCTGCGGTGGAAGAGAAAATGTGTGAGGCCGACGAGTCGGTCGCCTTCGACCGCGACCAAACCGAACACCGGCTCGGACGGGTCGAAAAATCGCGCCCAGGTGCACGCGGTGATGACCGGGTCGAGAGCGGTAACGCCCTCGCGCCCGTAGAACGCGTTGTAGCCGTCCCAGAGCGGCTGCCAAGCGGCGTGGTCGCCCGGCAGCACCGGGCGTACGACGACCGCGTCGGCGTTCAACCCCAGACTTCCTGCGCCGTCTCGACCACCAGCCGCAGCTTGGCGCGCTGCGCCTCGACCGCGATGTTGTTGCCGTGCACGGTGCTGCTGAAGCCGCACTGCGGTGACAAGCAGAGCTGGTCGAGCGGCGCGTACTGGGCCGCCTCCTCGATGCGGCGCTTGAGCGCGTCCTTGCTCTCCATCTCGCCGAACTTGGTGGTCACCAGGCCGAGCACGACGATCTTGCCCTTGGGCAGGTAGCGCAGCGGGCGGAAGTCGCCCGAGCGCTCGTCGTCGTACTCGAGGAAGAACGCGTCAAGGTTCATCTCGGCGAGCAGCGCCTCGGCCACCGGCTCGTAGTTGCCGGCAGCGGCGTGCGTGCTCTTGAAGTTGCCCCGGCACAGGTGCATCGCCAGCGTCATTCCGGCCGGCTTGTGCGCGACGACCTTGTTGATGAACTTCGCGTAGCGGTGCGGCAACTCGTTCGGGTCGTCGCCGCGTGAGCGCGCGGCCTCGCGCATCTTCTCGTCGCAGAGGTAGGCGAGGTTGGTGTCGTCCATCTGCACATAGGTGCAGCCGGCATCGGCCAGGCTCTTGAGCTCGTCGCCGTAGGCCTTGGCGACGTCGTCGTAGAAATCGGGCTCGAGCTCGGGATAGGCCTCGCGGCTGATCCCGGCCCGCCCGCCGCGGAAGTGCAGCATCGTCGGCGACGGGATCGTCACCTTGGGCGTCAGGCCCTTGACGCCCAGGCTCTCGACCTGCGCCTTCAGGTACTGGAAGTCCGCGAGCTGAATGTTCTTCGCGTGGCGCACCTTGTCGATCACGCGGATCACTGGCGGCGCCAGCTCCTCGCTGCCGTCCGGGCGCTTCACGGTGACAGGGATGTCGGTCTTGACGCCGCCGAGCTGCTCGAGAAAGTCGATGTGGAAGTAGGTGCGGCGGAACTCGCCGTCGGTGATGCTGTGCAGGCCGACCTCCTGCTGCATCTTCACGATCTCGGCGATCGCCTTGTCCTCGACCGCGCGCAACTGCTCGGCCGTGATTTGCTTCTTCACAAAGTACTGCTCGCGCGCGTCGAGCAGGTACTTCGGGCGCAGGAAGCTACCGACATGGTCGGCGCGAAACGGGGGCGTGGTGCGGGCAGTCATGGGTTCTCCTTCGGTTCAGTGATGGGCGGCGACGCCGAGCCAGGCGTCCAGCGGCGCAGGGTCGTCGAGCAGCGCCTCGCTCGTCGCGCGCAGTGCGATGCCGCCGCGGTCGAGCACGATCGCGTCGTCGGTGACGCCGAGCACCATCTGCGGGTGTTGCTCGACGACGATCGACGACAGCCCTTCCTCGCGCGCGACGCGGCGGATCGCGCGCAACAACTCCTCGACGATGATCGGCGCAAGCCCTTCGAGCGGCTCGTCGAGCAGCAGCAGCTTCGGGTTCAGCACCAGCGCGCGGCCGAAAGCCAGCATCTGCTGTTCGCCGCCGCTGAGCTGGTTGCCCAGGTTCCGCTTGCGCTCGGCCAGACGCGGGAACAGATCGAACACGCGCGCCTCGGTCCAGGGCCCGGGGCGCGCAACCGCGCTCAGGTTCTCGACCACGGTGAGCGACTTGAAGATGTTGCGCTCCTGCGGCACCCAACCGATGCCGGCCTCGGCGCGCCGGTGCACCGGCAGCGCGTGGATCTCGCGCCCGGCCAGGCGGATCGTGCCCGCGTGCAGGCGCGTGACGCCGACCAGCGTGTCGATCAGCGTCGTCTTGCCGGTGCCGTTGCGGCCGAGCAGCGCGAGCGATCGCCCTGGCGCCATCGTGAAGCTCACGTCACTGAGTACCACCGCCTCGCCGTAGCCGCAGCTCAGGCCCTGCACCTCGAGCAACGCGGGGACCTGGTTAGCCATGGCGGAACTCCGCCTCGCCGAGATAGACCGCCTTCACCTGCGGGTCGACCGCGATCTCGGCAGGCGTGCCCTCGGTGAGCACGGTGCCGTTGACGAGCACGGTGATGCGCGTGGCGAAACTGAAGACGAGGTCCATGTCGTGTTCGATCAGCACCACTGAGACGTCGACCGGGAGCGCCGAGACGGTGGCCAGGATGTCGGCGCGCTCGCTCGCAGGCACGCCCGCGGCGGGCTCGTCGAGCAGCAGCACGCTGGGCTTCTGCGCCACCGCGAGCGCGATTTCAAGCAGCCGGCGCTTGCCGTAGGGCAGCTCCTTCGTCGGCCGTTCGGCGTGCTCCTCGAGCCTGAACTGCGCGAGCAGCGCCTCGCACTCGGCGGCCACAGCGAGGTCGGCGCCCATCGGCTGCCACCAGCGGTGCGCCGCCCCGACCCGGCTCGCGACCGCGAGCGCCAGGCTTTGCAACGGCGTCAGCGTGCCAAAGAGCTGGTTGATCTGGAAGGTGCGCACCAGGCCGAGGCCGACGCGCTTGTGCGGCGCCAGATCGGTGATGTCGCGCCCCTGCAGTTCGACCCGACCTGAGGTCGGCGCGGCGACACCGGTAAGCTGGTTGATGAGCGTGGTCTTGCCCGCTCCGTTGGGGCCGATCAGCGCGTGGCGCGCGCCGCGCACGATGTCGAGCGAGACCTTGTTCGTCGCCGTGATGCCGCCGAAGCGCTTGACCAGCGAATGGGTGCGCAGAACGACCTCGCTCACTTCGAGCCCCTGCGCCACCAGGTCCAGGGCCGGAACAGGCGCTCGCGGCCGACAAGCATCAGCACGACCAGGATCAGGCCGATCCAGAACGTCCAGTACTCGGGCGTCACGTTCGAGATCAGGTCGTGCAGCACCTTGAAGCCGATCGCGCCGACGAGGCCACCCCAGAGCCAGCCGGCGCCACCGATCACGAGCGCGAGCATGACGTCGGCGCTGCGGTGAAACTCGAACACGTCGAGCGAAACGAAGCCGGTGGTCTGCGCAAGCAGCGCGCCGGCGGCGCCGGCGAGCGCCGCGCCCAGCGTGTAGACCGCGGCGAGCCGGCCGTTCACCGACATGCCGATCGCCGCGACGCGCAACCGGTTGTCGCGCAGCGCCTGCAGCGAGACGCCGAGCGGCGAATGGACGACGCGACGCAGCAGCAGGAAGGCGACGAACAGCACCGCGAGCGAATAGAACGACGCGACGCGGCCGGCAAGGTCGAAGTCGAAGCGGCCGAGCAGCGGGCCGACGACCAAGCCTTCGAGTCCGTCGATGCCACCGGTGATGTTGTCGAACTTGTTCGCCAGCTCGAGCAGCACGCCGGCGACGCCCATCGTGATCATCAGCCGCGTCAGGTCGGTACCGCGCACGATCAGCGGGCTCGTCAGCACGCCGAGCAGTGCGCCGACCGCGATGCCGACCGCGAGACCGACGAGCGGGTCGGGCATCACCCATTTGGCGAACAGCGCCGCGCCGTAGGCCCCGGCGCCGAAGAAGGCGGCGTGGCCGAGCGAGACGATGCCAGCGTAGCCCAGGATCATGTCCAGCGAGAGCGCGAAGAGCGCGAAGATCGCGATCTCGCTGATCAGCGCCGCATGCGACGCGAACGCGAACGGCGTGACCCAGATGGCGACCCAGAGCACGATCTCCCAGGCGCGCCAGCGCGAGGGTGCGCGCAGCCGCGCAGCGGCCTGCAAGACCGGCGTCGTCATTTGCGGCCCTCGCGCGTGAACAGGCCTTGCGGGCGCCAGAGCAAGATCGCAATCATCAGCACATAGACGATGAAGGCGCCGAGCTTGGGCACGTAGTACTTGCCGAATACGTCGGCGATGCCGAGCACCAGCGCGGCGACCAGCGGGCCGGTGATCGAGCTCGTGCCGCCGACCGCGCAGACGATGAGGAAATAGACCAGGTACTTGAGGGGGAAGCCGGGGTCCAGTCCGAGCACGTCGGCGCCGAGCGCACCGCCCAGCCCGGCGAGCCCGGAGCCGACTGCAAAGGTGATCAGGAACACCCGGTCGACCGGGATCCCGAGGCCGGCGGCGACGCGCGGGTCGTCGACCGCGGCGCGCAGTCGGCTGCCGAAGCGCGTGCCGTTCAGCAGCGCCTGCAGCCCGAGCGCGAGCGCGACGCAGACGACGACGATGAACATCCGGTACGAGCCCATGCCGAGCTGCCACGCGCCGTGGCCGAACTGGAAGCGGGTGAGGAAGAACGCGGGTAGCTGCACGACCTGCGGCTGCGGCCCGACGAAGAAGTCGACCCCGGCCATCGCCATGAAGGTCAGCCCGATCGAGAACAGTACCTGGTCCAGGTGCGACTTGCCGTACATGCGCCGATAGACCAGCCGCTCGAGCAGCGCGCCGAGCGCCGCGGTGGCAACGAAAGCCGCCGGCAGGCAGGCCAGGAAGGGCCAGCCGGCACGCTGCATCAGCACGATCAGCACGTAGCCGCCGACCATCGCAAAGGCCGCGTGCGCGAGGTTGATGAAGTTCATCAAGCCCATCGTCACGGCCAGCCCGAGCGACAGTACGAACAGCAGCATGCCGTAGGCGATGCCGTCAAATAGAAGAGTCAGCATAGGACAGGACAACCCAAGCGGCCGCAGCGAAACCGGCTCCGCCGGGCCGCTCGCGTCCCCGGCCGGCAAACATGCCGGCCGGCGCTCGCAGGCGCTTCGGGGGGGATCACTTCACCTTGCCCGGATCCTTCACCGACTTCAGCGTCTCGAACTCGACGTTGTAGTACTGGTCGCCCTGCTTCTCAACCTTGCGGATGTAGATGTCCTGGACGATGTCGCGCGTCTGCGCGTCGATGAAGACCGGGCCGCGCGGGCTGTCGAAGGTCTGGCCCTTCATCGCGTCGAGCAGCTTCTCGCCGCTGGCGCCGTGGGTCGCGTTGAGCGCGTTGTAGATCACGCGCATGCCGTCGTATCCGCCGACCGCCATGAAGTTGGGACGGAACTTGTTCGCCTTCTCGAACGCGGCGACGAACTTCTTGTTCTGCTCGCCCGGGTGCGCGACCGAGTAGTGGTGTGCGGTGACGACGCCGAGCGCGACCGGGCCCATCTCCTGGAGCTGGTCGTCATCGGTCACGTCGCCGGTGGCGATGAGCTTAATGCCGGCCTTGTCCAGCCCGCGCTCAGCGAACTGCTTCATGAACTGCGCGCCCTGTCCCGAGGGCAGGAACACGAACAGCGCCTGCGGCTTGTCGTCACGCACTTTCTGCAGCACAGGCGCAAAGTCCGGGCTGCGCAGCGGCGTGCGCAGCGACTCGACGACGGTGCCGCCGTTGAGCTTGAAGCGGTCGACGAAGAACTTCTCGGCGTCGTTGCCCGGGCCGTAATCGCTGACCAGCGTGTCGACGCGCTTGATGCCGTTCTTCGTCGCCCACTCGGCGATGCTGACCGACGCCTGCGGCAGCGTGAAGCTGGTGCGCACGATGAAGGGCGAGGCCTCGGTGATCGCCGACGTGGCGGCGGCCATCACGACCATCGGCGTCTTGCTCTGCGTCGCGATCGGCGCGGCCGCCATCGCCGACGGCGTGATGCCGAAGCCGGCGATCACTGCAACCTTGTCGTTCACGACCAGTTCCTGCGCGAGGCGGCGCGTCGTCGCCGGCACGGTGGCGTCGTCCTTGACGATAACCTCCACCTTCTTGCCGCCGGCCTTGTCGCCGTGCCGGGCCATCCACAGCTTGACGCCGGCCTCGACCTCGCGCCCGGTCGACGCCTGCTGGCCCGTCATCGGCAGGATCAGGCCGATTTTCACGGTGTCCTCGGCGCGGGCTGCGCCGACGGCGAGCAGTGCGGCGGCGGCGAGGACGGTGAGTTGTTGTCTGCGGGTGATCATCGATGTCTCCGATGGGGGTTGGCGATGGGACGCGATTGTCGGCGCGCCCGGGCCGCCCGGGCAGCGGGCGTGCCCGCAGTTCGTGGGCAAACAGCAACTAGCTGTTATGCCGCGCCGGCATGTCTGGGCAGGGTATCGGGCCGCCAGTCGGAGTCGATCACGACGCCGCCGCCGCAGACCCTGGAAACGCAGGCGCACAGGCGCCGGTTGGCGCGCTTCTCGTCGGCGCTGAAGAAGACGTCGCGGTGGTCGATCGTGCCGTCGAGCTCGAGCACGTCCAGCGCGCACAGCCCGCATTCACCGCGCTCGCAGTCGGACAGCATCTCGACACCGTGCTCGGCCAGCACCTCGAGCAGCGAGCGGTCGGCCGGCACCGTCAATGCGAGGCCGTGGCGCGGCACGCGCACCCAGAATGCCTCGGCTGCGCGGTTGCCGCTGGAGCCGAAGGTCTCGAAGCGCAGGTCGGCCGCCGGCCGGCCGGCACGCGCCCAGGCGGCCTGCGCCGCCTGCAGCAGCGGCACCGGGCCGCAGATCAGCAGCTGCGCCTGCGTCGGCAGCGCGGCGATCTCGGCGTCCAGGTCCAGGCGCTGCCCGTCGGCGTCGGCAAAGGTACGCAGCCGCTCGCCCAGCGCCGGGCGCAGAATGTCGGCGAACACCAGCTCGGCCGCCGAGCGCGCCGCGTAGCACATGCGCAGCGGTGCAGCGCGCTGCGCGAGCACGAGCGCCATGCCAAGGATCGGCGTGATGCCGATGCCACCGGCCACGAGCAGCGTGTGCGGCGCCGCCGCGCCGGGCACCGCGGGAAGCTCGAAATGGTTATCCGGCCCGGCGATCGGCAGCGGGTCGCCGACGCGCAGCGCGGCCATGTAGCGCGAGCCGCCGCGGCCTGGTTCGGCGCGCTTGACGGCGATCCGGTAGCTGCCGCGCGCCAGAGCCTCGGCCGGCAGGCCGACAAGGGAGTACGAGCGCACGTCACGCCGGTCGCCCAGGTCGACCTGCACGCGCAGGTGGCTGCCGACAGTGAACGGCTGCACGCCGCCCTCGGGGCACAGCCACAGCCCGCGCACGCTGGGGCTCAGGTCCTCGACCGCCTCGACCGTGGCGGCGATCCATTGATCATCGAACTTCATGACGGGGTCCTCAGACTCGGCCGCCGCGGCGGATCAGGCCGGCGCCGGGAACGCGCTGCAGCCCTTGGCGGCTGGCGAGCGCTTCGCTCAGGTTGCGGTGCGCGATGCGAGCGTGCTCGCGCATCACGCTTTCGGCACGCGCGCCCTCCCGGCGCTCGATCGCGTCGACCACCGCGTGATGCTGGGCCTGCGCGATGACGAGCGTGTCACGCGCGCCGGGGCCGGTGACGCGCGCGAGCACGAAGCCGTTAGGCGAGGCGAACGGCAGCGCTGCGGCACGCTCGATGTGGCGCCGCACGACCTCGCTGCCGGCCATCTCGGCGAGCAGCGCATGCAAGCGCGCGTTCTCGTCGACGTAGCCGCCGAATGCGGTGTCGTCGAACGTCGGGCCAGCCAGCAAGGCGTCGATCTCGGCCAGCGATTCGCGCGCGGCCGACAGCAGCGAGCCCGGCACGCCACGCTCGGCGGCCAGGCGCGCGGCCAAGCCCTCCATCGTGCCGCGGATTTCGATCGCGTCGCGGATCTCGGCTTCGGTGAAGGCCTTCACCGCGTAGCCGCCACCGGGCAAGGCGTCGAGAAGGCCTTCGTCCTGCAGCTTCTGCAGCGCGGTGCGCACCGGCGTGCGCGAGACACCCAGGCGCTCGACCAGCGCGAGTTCGGGTACGCGCTCGCCGGCGGCCAGCTCGCCGCCGACGATCAACTCACGCAGCCGCAGCTGCGCCTTCACCGTCTGCGACGCGTCAGCGTCCAGGACCCGCACGCTGGCCATCGCTCAGGCCGCGCGCAGCGGGACGACGCGGCGCTGGCCGGGCTCGCGCGCGACCATCCCGTCGATGAGTCGGCGCGCCCACATCGCGCCGGCGTCGATGTTCAGGTTGTAGAAGCGGTAGCCCGGGTGCTCGTCGATCGCGCGCTGCTGCGCCTCGAGCACGAGCTCGTCCTCGCGGAAGATGCCGGACACGCCCTCGCGCAACTCGTGCGTGAGGCGCTGCTCGTGCAGGCTGTAGTTTCGCGCGAAGGCCCAGAAGTAATGGCAGCTGGTCTCGGTCTCGGGCGTGATCGTGTTCAGCACGTAGCCGTTGACGCCCTGGCTGCGGTCACCTTGCGGCGCACCGCTACCGGCCGGCGCGACGCCGACGTCGATCGCCACCGTGCACGGCGCCTCGAAGCGGATGATCTGCCAGCGGTCCACCTTGCCCTCGTACCCGCGAGCGTGACGGATCTGGCCGGCCCAGAACGGCGGCGCATCGATGTTCTCCATCCAGCGCGTCACGGTCGCGGTCCGGTCGCCATGGGTGGCGACGAAAGGCGCCTCGGCAACGGCACGGTTGCCGATCGAGCTGCCGTGGACGAACGCCTCGTGTGTCAGGTCCATCAAGTTATCGATCACCAGCCGGTAGTCGCACTTGACCTGGATGAGCTTGCCGTCGCCGGCCCATTCGGCATCGTCGTTCCAGTGCAGATCGGGGATCAGCATGGGGTCGGCAAGCGCCGGGTCGCCAGGCCACACCCAGACGAAGCGGTGCTTCTCGGCGACCGGGTAGGCACGCACGCAGGCCGAAGGATTGATCGTCTCCTGCGACGGCATATGTGTACAGCGACCGGCCGCGTTGTACACAAGGCCGTGGTAACCGCAGACTAGCTCGTCACCTTCGAGCCGACCCAGTGACAGCGGCAACAGTCGGTGCCAGCACGCGTCCTCGAGCGCGGCGATGCTTCCGTCCTGCTTGCGATAGAAAACCATTCCGACGCCGCAGATCCGGCGCGCGAGAAGGCTGCGCTTGACCTCGACGTCGTACGCCGCAGCGTACCAAGCGTTCATCGGAAACGAGGCGGTCGACATGATTCGCTCTCCTGTATGTATACAAACAGGATACTATTCGCGACCAGAACCGAAGAAGCTAGGGTTTACCCTCGTTTCGGCAGGCGCTCGATATGCCAGTCGAGCAGCTTGCGCAGGTTGCCCATTGAAACGTAGTGCGCATGGATCAGCCCGAGCAGGCCGCTGCGGTGCAGCTCGCCCAGCGCCGGCTCGGCCAGTTCGGTGAGCGCCTTCTCGTCGACAGTCAGGAAACCGTCGACGGCGAGTTTGGCTCCGTCGGCCAGCGTCGCGTCAAAGCGCATCTCGCGCAGCAGGTTCAGCTCGCGCAGGCGCCGACACATGAGCCGCGTGCGCTGGACTTCCGCCTCGACTTTCTCGAGGTTTTTCTGCACCTCGGCCAGGTACTGCGTCGGCGCGCCTTCGGCGTCGAACAGCGCCAGCCCTTCGGTGCCCGACAGGCCGGACCAGGCGGCGTCTAGACAGATCGCGAAGCGTTCGGCGTCCATCCGGCCGATGCAGAACGGGTAGGCGTTCAGCACCGCCGGCACGTAGCGCGCGCGCCAATCGCCGCGCTCGACGAACAGGTTCTCCTCCTGCACCAGGCCGAAGACCGCGATAGGCGCGATCGCCGGCTGGCCGTCGTCGTCGTTTCCGGCACGCACGAAGACGATCGGGAACTCGCGCGCGACATCACCGAATTCGGCCGCCGCAACGAAGAGCGCGTTCAGCCGCGACGCGACCGACCAGTCGCCGACTGGCATGCGCACGCGCATGAAGCGGTGCTCGTTGCGATCCACCGCGACCGGCTGGCGGTGTAGCAGCTGATTCATCATGTTTGCTCTCCAGAATTGGCAATGCCCGAGACGAGCACCTTGTCCACGCGCTTGCCGTCCATGTCGACGACCTCGAAGCGCCAGCCCTGCCAGTCGACCGCGTCGGCGGTCTTGGGCAGGCGGCCGAGCAGCAGCATCACCATGCCGGCGAGCGTGTTGTAGCGACCGCGTTCCTCGTCGGGCAGCTCCTTCAGCTCGAGCCGGTCCTTCAGCTCGGGCACCGGGATCAAGCCGTCCATCAGCCAGCTACCGTCGCTGCGGCGCACGGCCCACGCGTCCTCGTCGCTGGGCGCACCGAACTCGCCGGTGATCGCCTCGAGCACGTCGCGCTCGGTGATCACGCCCTGCACCGCGCCGTACTCATCGACGACGAACACCAAGTCGGCGCGGCTGGCGCGGAAATGCTCGAGCAGCTCCATCCCAGACAGCGTCTCGGGCACGAACACCGGCGCCTGCAGCAGCGCCTCGAGCTGCGGGCGCTCACCGCGCGCAAGCGGCTGCAGCAGGCTGTGCGCGCCGAGCACGCCGATCACGTCGTCAAGCCCGCCGCGGCAGACCGGGTAGCGCGAATGCCCGTGCGCGGCCATTCGCGCGAGCGCCTCGTCGATCGGCGCATGCACGTCGAGCCAGTCGATCTCGGCGCGCGGGATCATCATCGAGCCGATCTGGCGGTCGTCGAGCCGGAAAACGTTGCGCACCATCTGATGCTCCTGGGCCTCGATGACGCCGGACTCCAGCCCTTCCTCGAGGCTCGCCGCGATCTCCTCCTCGGTGACCGAGCGGCTCGGCCCGCCGCGGATGCCCATCAGCCGCAGCACCGCGTTCGTGCTCGCAGACAGCAGCAGCACGATCGGCCGCGTCGCCGTCGAGAGCCAGTTCATCGGCTGCGCGACCAGCCGCGCCACCGTCTCGGGGTACATCTGACCCAGCCGCTTGGGCACCAACTCGCCGAAAATGATGGTCAGCACGGTAATGATCAGCACGACGAGCGCGGTAGCGCCGATCGCGGCCGGATGCTCGGCCACGTGGAAAGTCGCGACCAACCACAGCGCGAGCGGCTCCGAGAACGCGTTCTCACCGACGATGCCGTTGAGCACGCCGATCGAGGTGATGCCNATCTGCACCGTCGAGAGGAACCGGGTCGGGTTCTCGTGCAGGTCCATCGCCGCTTGCGCGCCGGGCTCGCCGCTTTCGACCATCACCGCCAACCGCGCCTTGCGGCTGGCGGTGAGCGCCATCTCCGACATCGCGAACAGGCCGTTGAGAAGAATAAGGAAGACGAGGAGCGTGACGTCCATGCGCGCCGCCGGCGCCGGGCGGAAGACGATTGAGCGGGCCGCCAGCGTAGCAGAATCGACCTATGGATTACCTCGTAGGCGACGTTCAGGGCTGTGACGATGCGCTCGCGCGACTGCTCGCCGAGATCGACTTCTCGCCTTCGCGCGACCACGTCACCGTGCTCGGCGACCTCGTGAACCGCGGGCCGCAGTCGCTGGCCGTGCTGCAGAGGCTGCGCGCGCTGGGCGATGCCGCGACCTGCCTGCTCGGCAATCACGACCTGCACCTGCTCGCCGTCGCCCAAGGCGTGCGTCCAATGCACCGCAGCGACACCGTGGCCGAGATCCTGGCGGCGCCCGAACGCGACGCACTGCTCGACTGGCTGCGCCGACGCCCGCTGGCCTGCAGCAGCAATGGCTGGCTGTGCGTGCACGCCGGCGTGGTGCCGCAGTGGGACGCGGCCACCACGCTGGCACTCGCGGCCGAGGTCGAGGCGCTGCTCCGGGGACCGGACCTGACCGACTTCATGCCGCGGATGTACGGCAACGAGCCGCGCCGCTGGAGCGACGCGCTCGCCGGTGCGGACCGCTGGCGTTTCGTGATCAACACGCTGACGCGAATCCGCTTTTGCACGCCCGACGGCACGCTCGACTTCGCCGCCAAGGAAGGCCTGGCCGCTGCCCCGCCGGGGCACCAGGCCTGGTTCACCGTCCCGGGGCGCCGCACCGAAGCCACACCGATCGCCTTCGGTCACTGGTCGACGCTAGGCCTGATCAACCGCCCCGACCTGCTCGCGCTCGACACCGGCTGCGTCTGGGGCGGCACCCTCACCGCAGTGCGGGTCGACGGGGGGCGGCGCGAGGTGGTGCAGGTGGCGTGCACGCGAGCGCAGAGGTCCGACGCCTAGAATTGCGACGCCAACACGAAGGAAGAGTGGCCGAGCGGTTTAAGGCACTGGTCTTGAAAACCAGCGACGGGCAACCGTCCGTGGGTTCGAATCCCACCTCTTCCGCCGCCTTCACCTATGGGTCGAAGGCAAGCAACTGGCCTGCCCTCTCAGCGGGATTCATGCGTCAGTGCACTTGATAAGCTTGATCCGTCGACGACCGTAACCCGCAGCAGTCGTCTGGTCGTCCGTTCCCACTGCCTCACCGCACATCGCGCGACCTGCTACCCCCGGAACGTTGGCCATAGACGGTGGCGCCCCTCGCAGGCCGGCATTGGGACAGCCCCATCGCGTGCGAGCCAAGGACGACGGATGGTCGACTGCGCTCCATCGGCTCGATTCCGTATCGGTCCCAGGAATCCTAGCAGTCTCGACCCGTCATGAACTGTTCAGTTCATTTACGCCGCACTGACTTCAGGCCAGCGCAAACCGACGGTACCTAGGAGCGGTCGATGTAACCGAACATCCGGGTAAGTCCTAAATGCCTGCCGTTTGATGCGATTGAACTATACGGTACATTTTGTTCGGCCCCGGGCCCATCCCGCGCAGCGTGCGCGGCGCCGCGAGGTCCGGCAGTACCAGGAGACACCGTCATGACGACCCCCATCGATCGCCGAACCCTTCTCGGCAGCGGTGTCGCGCTATGCGCCGCCGCATGGACGCCGGCCGCGCGGGCCCAGAACAAGATCGCGCTCGTGTATTCGGACACCGTCACCGACCAGGATCCGCGCGCGCAGATCCTGCGCGACGTGTTCGGCGCCGGCCTCGGGCCGGACTTCGATTTCAAGCCCTATTTCGGCGCCACGCTGTTCAAGCAAGGCACAGAACTGGTGGCCATGCAGCGCGGTAGCCTGGACATGGCGAACCTGGCCGCGTTCGACATCCAGAAGCAGATCCCGGCCTGGAGCATCACGACCACGCCCTATCTTTTTCGCGATGCCGCGCACCTGAAGAAGGTATTCGCCAGCGACGTCGGCCGGCAGCTGAACAAGATGATGGAGGACCAGCTCGGCGTGAAGGTGCTCGGCTGGCCCTACATCGGCACGCGCCAGCTCAACCTCAAGCCGAAGAAGAAGATCATGACGCCGGCCGACATGGCCGGCGTCAAGCTGCGCATGCCGCCCGGCGAGGGCTGGCAGTTCGTCGGCACCGCGCTCGGCGCGAACCCGTCGCCGGTAGCCTTCACCGAGGTCTACACCGCGCTGCAGACGGGTGCGATCGACGCGCAAGAGAACCCGCTCGGCACCGACAAGGTGATGAAGTTCTACGAGGTCACGACACAGATCGTCCTCACCAGCCACCTGGTCGCGAACAACCAGTTCGCGATCACGCTGAAGAAGTGGAACTCACTCGACGCCACTCAGCGGCAGCGGCTGCAGGCCGCGGCCGACAAGTTCTCGGACGCGATCACGAACCAGGCGCTGAAGGACGAATCCGACCTGCTCGACTTCTTCAAGGCCCAGGGACTGGTGATCTACAAGCCCGATGTCGAGGCTTTCCGCAAGCACGTGCAGGACGTCTACTCGAAGTCCAAGTACGCGGCGGACTGGCCCAAGGGCATGCTCCAAGCGATCAACGCGCTCTGACCGCACGTCAGCCCGCGCTTTGATGGCAGCCAATTGGCACCGCGTGCACGCGTGGCTGCGTGCGCGCGCCGAGAACGTGCTCGCGCTGATGATGGCGGCGATGTTCGCCGCCTTCATCCTGCAGATCACCTTCCGCTACGTGATCAACCTGCCGCTGGCATGGACCGACGAAGTCTGCCTCGTCACCTGGATCTGGGGCATCCTGTGGGGCGCCGGCTTCGTCACACGCAACAGTGAGGACGTGCGCTTCGACATGGTCTACGGCGCGATGCCGCGCGGCGTCAAGCGCGTCTTCACGGTGCTCGCCAGCGGCGCGATCGTCGTGATCCTGGCGCTATCACTGCCCGGCGCCTGGAGCTACGTCAGCTTCATGAAGGTCGAGAAGTCGGCTTCGCTGGGGATCCCGCTGAACTGGCTGTTCTCGATCTACGTCGCATTCGTGCTCGCGACGATCGCGCGCCACGCGCGCATCGCGGTCGAGGCGCTGCGCGACCGCCTGGTAGACGACCACCCGACCCCGCACGTCGTTGAGGACCTCTGAGCATGCCCTCGCCGTTCGAGATCTCGGTCCTCGTCATCGTCGTCCTCAGCGTGCTCGGGCTGCCGGTCGGCCTTTCCATGCTGGGCGCGTCGATCGTCTACCTGCTCGTCACCGGCCAGGACGTCGGCCTCGCCGCCGAGCAGGTGCTGCAGGGCCTGAACAATAGCTACACGCTGCTCGCGATTCCGCTGTTCATCCTGGCAGCCGAGATCATGAACATGGGCTCTCTCAGCGACCGCCTGCTCGGCTTCTGCAACGCGCTCGTGGGGCGTTTTCGCGGTGGGCTCGGCCACGTGAACGTGGTCTCGGCGATCATCTTCTCGGGCATGTCCGGCTCGGCCATCGCCGACGCCGTCGGGCTGGGCCGGCTGATCATCAAGATGATGACCAAGGACGGCCGCTACACACCGGCCTATGCCGCCGCGATCACCGCGGCCTCGGCGACGATCGGCCCGATCATCCCGCCGTCGATTCCGCTCGTGCTGTATGCACTGATCTCGGACACCTCGATCGGCTACTTGTTCCTCGGCGGCGTCGTACCGGGGCTGGTGATGGGCGTGGTGCTGATGGTGATGAACGCGGTGATCGCGCGCCGACGCAACTTCCCGGTCGAGGCGCCGATCCCGGCGCGCAAGTTGCCGGCGATGACACTGCGCGCCCTGCCCGCGCTGATGATGCCCGCGGTGCTGCTCGGNGGAATCTACGGCGGCGTGATGACGCCGACCGAAGCCGCCGCGGTGGCCGCGCTCTATGCGCTCGTGGTCTCGATGCTGCTGTACCGCTCGGTCACCGCGCGCGGCGCCTATGCGGCACTCGAGGCCAGCGGCCGCTCGATGGCATCAGTGGGCCTGCTGATCGCCGGCGCGCTGGTCTTCAACTACGTGGTCACGAAGGAAGACATCCCGCATAGCGTTAGCGTGTTCATGCAAGGCTACCACCTCACGCCAGCGATGTTCCTGCTGTTGGTGAACGCATTGCTGTTGATCCTGGGCTGCTTGCTCGAAGGCGGGACGATCCTGCTCGTGATCGTGCCGATCCTGCTGCCCAGCGCGAAGGCGCTGGGCATCGACATGGTGCACTTCGGGCTCGTCGTCACCGTCAACTTGATGATCGGTCTGCTCACGCCGCCCTACGGATTGCTGCTGTTTGTCGTCGCGAACATCACCGGCGAGCCCATCCACCGCATCGTGCGCGAGGCACTACCCTTCATCCTGGTACTGATCGCCGCGCTGCTGTTCATGACCTACGTACCCGAGACCGTGCTCTGGCTGCCCCGGTTGATGGGATACCGGGGCTGACGGCCGCCCCGGCACGGCGGGCGCGATGAGCGGGAACGGCGCCATGGGATCATTGCCCAAGCCCGCCCGCCAAGCCAGCAGCCCTGATTCTCCGCGCCG
>JGI20214J51650_10001304_pt1 | contig 15861 bp, 15 predicted proteins | sample WetSurMetagenome_FD_51650 | JGI IMG/M metagenome (IMG submission 51650) | reverse complement strand
TGGGGCAAATCTAAGATTCTTTGATCATTGGTGTAGGAATGGATGGTAGTCATAAGCCCCTTTTTAATACCAAAGTTTTCCATCAAGACTTTGGCAACCGGAGCAAGGCAGTTGGTGGTACACGAAGCATTGGATATGACGTGATGGTTTTTCGGATCGTATTTGTCTTCATTGACCCCCATGACGATAGTGATATCCGGTTTTTTTGCCGGGGCAGAGATAACGACCTTTTTGGCACCTGCGGTTAGATGCTTAGCCGCCGCTTCCCGGTCGGTAAATAGACCCGTGCTTTCCATCACAATGTCCACTCCCAAGTCCTTCCAGGGAAGCTGTGCAGGATCTTTAACACTTAAAATTTTTACCTCTTTTCCACCAACCTGAATCCCACCTTCTTTGGCTTTTACCTCTTTATTAAAGATTCCATGGACGGAATCATATTTGAGTAAGTGCGCAAGCGTTTTCGGGTCAGTGATGTCATTAATTGCTACAAATTCCAGTGCGGGGTTGTCTGCCCCAAGCCTGAGGGCACATCTCCCAATTCTTCCAAAACCGTTGATTCCAATTTTTACTGCCATAGCAGCCTCCTTTTGCTCGAATGGGTAATAATATGTCTGCTGAAAAAAGATATCTCCTATTTTTCTTGAATGGTCTCCTCCACTTTTATCCCAAAATGCCTCCCTGCCTCCTCGAGAGAAACCAGCACCTCGCTTCCTTTTTTCAGTTCTACGACGGAAATTGGTTTCCCGTCTGGAGCAGTCAAGCGGATGGTTTCGGCATTTTGGAGAATCATTGAACACACCTCGCCTTGAGCTTCAGCTTCTACGAAGATGAGCGGCCGCCTTTCGATCTTTACCCTCCCCACCACGGCGGGCTGGGTTTTCCCCTGAAAGTTAACCACCATAACCTCATCACCCGCCTTAAGCTCGGATAGATAGCGGGTTTTGCCGCCCAAAACTTTAATGTAGGCATGAACCGGNCCAGCATTCACCCGAAAAGGCCTTGGTTCAACATACGGGTTGTCAATAGATTCGGAATGCACCAGAAAAAAAGCTTTACTGCTGTTGCCGATAAGCATCCCTTCTCCAATNNTCATGGAGGTGCAGGTATCAACACAAACGCGGTCTCCCATGCTGATAGGCTCTATTTTCTTTACCTTAGCCGGGATAAGGTGAACAAGCTCGGAATCCCGGTGGGCGGTTTCGATGATCTTTTTTATGCGATTGAGATCAGGAGTAGTGATGAGAACACCATCAACCCCTTTCTCCAAAATTCCGAAAACGGTCTGGGCCTCCTTTTCATCATTAACCTCAACAATGAGCCCTTGGGTTTGCGCGATTAGGTTTTCGAGGGGAATGATTGTCCAGTCCGTTGTCCGGACAATGACCAGTGCATTTTTTGTTAACTGTAAAATTTTTGTTTCATCCTCTTTTCCTCTAATTTCCCATTCCACAACATCTTTGTTTAGTTTGAGATCTCCATCCTCAGCAATTGTGGTAATGATCCCCAACTCTTTAACCTTCTCCGAAAAACCCTTTGGGACCATCACGCCATCAGCACCGCTTTCTAACGCAGTGGTTACAATCTTTTTATCCCATGGAATTGCTTTCACCCAGATTTTTTTCACTAAATTTCCTCCTACATTTAAAGCTCTTACAAAAATAGTCCCTCTTATCCTGCTTGGCTGAAAAATGAATATAAAGAATATCGTATTTTTTGTTTTGATGCAACCCTTTGGTAATACCTGTTCCTCTAAAATTTATTATCACTTTAGCTGGGTTCTGTCTATCCCAGAAAATATATTGTCTTGACAATTTTTTTTTATTTTTTAAAATGAGAGTTTTTAGAATTATTTAACTTTTTAAGCGGTATGACATTTTCACCCATCGGGAGAACTTTTAAAAACTTTGTTTGTCTTCAAATACCAAACCATAGCGGTCAGAATGTTACTGGAAATATCGCCCAGGAAAATCTATGATTGAAGCAAAAAACCTAACCAAGCGTTTTGGGGATACTCTTGCGGTCGATACTATCTCTTTTGCCGTAAACAAGGGAGGAATTGTAGGACTTCTGGGACCAAATGGAGCCGGCAAAACTACTACCATGCGAATCCTGACCTGTTATCTTACCGCGGATTCCGGAACGGCGACGATCGCGGGTAAAAATGTTTTGACGCAGTCTCTGGAGGTCCGCCGCTGCATCGGTTATCTCCCTGAAAATAACCCTCTCTATACGGAGATGGGGGTAGTGGACTACCTAAAGTTCATCGCTCAAATCCGGCATATCCCCCGAAAAAAAATTAAACCTCAGGTCAAGGAAATGATCGAGGTTTGTGGGTTGGAGCCTGTGCTCAATAAAAAGATTGATGAGCTTTCCAAGGGATTTCGCCAGCGAGTAGGTTTGGCACAAGCAATGATTCATAATCCCGCGGTTCTTATCTTTGACGAGCCTACTGTTGGTTTGGACCCAAACCAGATCGTTGAGATTCGAGAGTTAATTAAACGGCTGGGGGCAGAAAAGACGGTTATCCTCAGTTCCCATATTTTGCCTGAAGTATCAGCTACCTGTAAACAAATCATCATCATGAACCGTGGCCGGATTGTGGCCAGCGGGACTCCTGAAGAGATGTCCAGTCACGCTCGAGGCGGGGGGGTGGTTACCATGGTTGTTCGAGGGCCCGTGGAACAAATAAAAGACAAGCTTAAGACCGTGAAAAAAGTAAAAAATTTCACTATGCAGGAAACAGAAGGAGATGGCCAAACGCGCTTTGAGATAATAAGCACAGGAGAGGAAAACATAAACGAAGACCTTTTTCGAATGGTAGCTGAGAATGGGTGGGTGCTCTCTGAACTTCACCAGGAGACACTGAGTCTCGAGGATGTTTTTCAACAACTCACGTTAAAAGAAAGTTAATGCTATGCGCAATATGCTGATCATCTTCCGAAAAGAGCTCCGTATTTTTTTTGATTCTCCGATTGCCTATATTTTTATCATTGCTTTTTTGGCTTTTTCTAACTGGTTATTCTTTCGAAGTTTTTTCATCGTGGGCCAGATTTCCATGCGGGATTACTTCTTTTTTATTCCCTGGATTTTTCTTGTCTTTGTCCCCGCAGTCACCATGAGGCTGTGGGCAGAGGAAAAAAAGATCGGGACCATCGAAGTCTTGATGACCTTGCCGGTTAGAAACTATGAGGTGGTGCTGGGGAAATTTCTGGCCAGTTTCTCTTTTGTTATGATTGCCCTGGCCTTAAGCTTCTCCCTTCCTCTTACCTTGTTTTTTTTAGGCGATGTTGACTTTGGCCCCATCATTGGCGGATATGTAGGAGCGTGCTTTCTCGGAGGTGCTTATCTGGCAATCGGTCTTTTTGTCTCCAACCTCGCAGAAAATCAGATCGTCGCTTTTATCATCGCGGCGCTTTTATCTTTCGCTTTATTTATTATTGGTGAAGATATTGTCCTGGCTACGCTTCCTAATTCTTTAGTTCCCACCTTTTCTTTTTTAGGCTTAGGAAAGCACTTTGTCTCTCTCCAACGCGGAGTGCTTGATAGTCGGGACGTGATCTATTATGTCTCCCTGATCGGGTTTTTCTTGTTTCTTAACACCCAATCACTAGAAAGTAGAAAGTGGTAAGAAGATGGCATCGTTATCCCGAAAAATAAGCTCCTCTACGAACTTCCTTTTTTTTGTTCTGATCATCGTGGGGTTTCTGGTGCTCATCAACTTTCTCGCCATGCGGCATTTCGGCCGTCTTGATTTAACCCAAAATAAACTTTACACTTTATCGGACTCCAGTATAAACGTAGCTTCCACCTTAGATGATATTGTCAAAGTTACCTGCTATTTTTCTAAAAATCTTCCCTCCTATGTGATGCCACTTAAACAGCAGGTAAATGATATCCTCGATGAATACCGGGCGTACGCGAAGGGCAACATCCAGATAGAATTTCTTGACCCAACCGAAGACCCCGCCTTAGCGCAAAAGCTGAGATTTATGGGTATTCCCCAGGTGCAGTTAAATATCATGGAAAAAGATCAGGCTTCGGCCACCAATGTCTATATGGGCGTTGCGGTCAGTTATGAAGATAAACAGGAAGTCATTCCCTTTGTAAAAGATGTTAACAACCTTGAATATGAAATCACCAGCTCCATCTTAAAAGTCACCCGCAAAGAGAAAAAGACCGTCGGCTTTTTAACTGGGCACGAAGAGCATACTATTTACGGTGACTATCAAACTGTTCATAAGGCTCTTACCCGTGAGTATGAGGTGGAGGAAGTCAACCTATCCTCAGGTCAGCCCGTGCCGAACAATATTAATGTCCTGGTTGTGGCCGGCCCAACCCGCCTTACTGAACGGGATAAATACGAGATTGATCAGTATATCATGAAAGGAGGAAAAGTAGTTTTCCTCATTGACATTGTGACCATCCCCCCCGAGGGAGCAGCCCAGGCCTCCTATCGGGAGACCAACCTCGTTGATATGTTGGAAAATTATGGGGTGAGAGTAACAAAAAATTTAGTTTTGGACCGATTCAATATGCTTATCACCTTCCAAACCGGGTATACCGTCCTCCGGGCTCCCTATCCCTTTTATGTTAAAGTGGTAAAAGAGGAAAATGGGTTCGACCCTGATAACCCTATTGTCAATCAGTTCAGCTCCATGGTTTTCCCCTGGGTAAGCGCTCTCGAACCTTTAAAAGATAGCCACAAAGACTTACAGTTCACGGTATTGGTACAGTCCTCCCGGTATAGCTGGCTGCAAAAGGGAATGTATGATCTGAACCCGCTCCAGCAGTTTATGCCTCAACCTGAAGATATTAAGCCCTATCCTTTAGCCATGTTAGTGAACGGAAAATTCAAGAGCCTTTTTGTTGACAAAGAAGTTCCGCTGCTAAAAAAATCGGCTGAGGAAGGAAAAACGCATGAGGAAAAGCAAGAGACAATAAAACAGTGTGAGAAAGGGAATCAGATTCTGGTAGTAGCCAATGCGCGGTTTATTAATGACAACTATACCGAGATCCCAGGGAATATAGAATTTTTTTTAAATGCGGTTGACTGGTTTACCTGGGGTAAAGATTTAATCGGGGTCCGATCGCGGCTGGTTCTTGATCGGACATTACCTTTTATTTCGGAACAACAAAAAACCGCCATTAGATTCGCCAACCTTGGGGGAATTCCAATTTTATTAGCCTTATTCGGCATTGTTCGATTCTATATCAGAAAAAAGAAAAAAATAACCCTTGAAACTCTAAAATAAGACCGCCATGAAATTAAAGCACAACCTTATTCTTCTTATTGTCTTAATTGTTTTTGCCTCTGTAATCCTGCTGGTTGAGAGACCTTTTGAAAATAAGACAAAAAAAACTCGAGAAGAAGCTTCTCCTCTTTTCCCTGACCTTAAGGTTGAACAGGTTAAAAAAATTGTGGTGAAAAAAGGCAATACCGCAACGACCTTAGAAAACCGGGGCAATCTCTGGTGCCTTTTAGATAAGGAGGCGTATCCTGCTGATCCGACCATCGTTGAGGGAGTCATTAAAAAAATTCAGGACTTTAAAAAAATCAACCTCGCTTCCCGGAAAAAAGATAAACATTCCTTGTTCGAGGTAAAAGAGGGAATGGGAGTTGAGGTCATCCTTTTGGGACCCGAGAAAAAAGAACTCGCCCGCTTTTTCATTGGAAAGACCGGACCTGACTTTTTAAGCACCTATATCCGGAAAGCGGACTCAGATGACGTTTACCTCTATGATGATTATTTAAGGGGTGATTTTGACAAGCAGGTAAATAACTGGCGGGACAAAACCATCTTAGCATTTAACCCCACTGAGGTGGTAACATTAACCATCAGCAAGCTAAAAGAAAAAGAGACGATTGCGCTCACCAAAGACACTCAAGATAACTGGCAGCTTGAGGAACCTATTTCGAGCCTGGCGAAAAATCCACCAATAGAAAAACTTTTAGCTACCCTTGGGAATCTGAAGGCTGCTGACTTTGCTGATGAAGAAAAAGAAGTTAAAGACAGTGGTATAGATGATCCTACCTACCAAATCACGGTGAGATTAAAGGATAACCGAAAAAAGACCCTCTTGGTTGGAAATAAAAAGGAGAAGGGTCAATACTACGCTAAAAATGACGAGAAAAAATATCTCTTCCTTCTTGATCAAAACACGGTTGAGAGTTTAGTGCCAAAGGTTAAAGACTTACAAAAAGCAAAAACCGAATCAGGGGAAAAAACCCCTCAGGAAAAAACGGAGCCACCGCCTCCACCGTCTGTCAGCAGGCGTTAAAACGTATTACATCATTAGGCTCTCATTTTNTCTTTTGATGTCCCTCCTCACAAAATCAACTCACCCCTTGAGGAAAGACCTCGAGCAAATTCACCACAATAAAGCTTCGTATCCCTCAGGAGTTTTTTTATGAAAAAAAATGACATTATGGTTTTTCTTTTTCTTTTTTTATTTCTTTATCCTTTCCCTACCACTCAAGCCTCTTCTTTAAGAGAAGATGCGGTGGTAAAAGCGGTGAGAGAAACCAGCCCAGCAGTCGTTAATATCAGCACTGAGCAAGTAGTAGAACGCAAGGCAAGTCCTTTATCTCCCTTTTTCAATGATCCTTATTTTGATAAATTTTTTAAGGATTTTTTTGAACCAGGGTATGAAAAAAAATATACACAGAAAAGCTTGGGCTCTGGGGTTATTTTTGAAAAGAGAGGTTACATCTTAACCAACTGGCATGTGGTGGAAAAAGCTTCCCAGATAAAGGTTATCCTGATCAATGAAGAAATATTTAATGCTAAACTGATTGGGTCATCCCCGGAGCTTGATCTTGCGGTCTTGAAAATCGAAGCTCAGCGTGACCTCCCCACAATAAAAATTGGGGATTCCGACCACCTCATGATCGGCGAAAAAGTAATCGCTATTGGTAACCCCTTTGGACTTTCCCACACGGTTACCACGGGGGTAATAAGCGCTCAAAAGCGATCTTTGCGGGTGGGAGAAAATGTCTACCTTGATTTTCTCCAGACTGATGCTTCAATTAATCCCGGCAACAGTGGAGGGCCTCTCCTTAATATCGATGGAGAGCTGATTGGTATTAACAGTGCTATTTACGGTGAGGGAGCGCAGGGGATTGGATTTGCGATTCCGATTAATAAAGCGAAACGGGTAGTCGATGACTTGATTACCTATGGAGAAGTAAACCCCGCGTGGGTAGGGATTAAACTCCAAACCCTCTCTCCTGAGATGGCTAATTATCTTGGTTATACCGGAGAAAACGGTGTTTTAGTGAAAGTAACTGAACCAGGAAGCCCTGCAGAGAAAGGCGGCATAGAAAAAACCGATATCATCATTAAAATAGAAAATGAGCAAGTAAAAACTAAATCTGATTTCTGGGCTATCCTGAGACAGTATACCTCCAATGAGAGCATCCCGTTTACCCTTTTCCGAAAAGGCACAATTATCACGTTAGCAATTAAGGCAGAAAAGTTTCCCCTTGCCCGAGCAGAAGAGTACTTTTTTAATCTCCTCGGCATTCAAGTCCAAAAAGGAGAACCAACCCAAACCAAACCGAAAGCAAACGTCGAGCCAAAAGGAATTGCTATCGTAAAGGTAGGGGATAGAAGCCGGGCTTATAACCTTGGGATTAAACCGGGAGACCTCATCCTTCAGATAAATGACACGTCGATAAATTCTTTTCCTGATTTTCAAAAGTCAGTAGCCAGCATTTTCCAAAAAGATACCGTTCTCCTCCTTATTCAAAGGGGGTTTCGCGGATACTATCTTACGATACCTCTTGAGAACGAATGAAGGGCGAAAGGCGGGCAACGAAGCCTGGAGATTTGATTAACAAAGGCGAGAATGTTTTCGAAAAAACGGTTTAACGAAGGCCGCTCAACATAAGCAGCTTATGGATTACAGCGCCGCCGAGAATACAAACCGGGAATGTGACGATCCACGCATAAACGATTTTCTTCCCAATCCCCCACCGAACCATCTTGACACCTCGAGCAGCTCCAACGCCCAAGATGGCACCCGTGATGGAGTGTGTTGTGCTGATTGGTATTCCAACAAGGGTATTCGCCATGATGGTGGTGGCAGCAGCCGTCTCGGCGGCAAACCCCTGATACCTTCGCAAATGGACCAGGCGAGAACCTAAGGTACGAATTACTTTCCACCCCCCCATAGATGTTCCCAAAGCAATAGTTGCCGCACAGGCTATCCGTACCCAAAAAGGAACATGAAACTGACCAGAGGATGAAACAGCGTGAACGCTTTCACTTAACGCCTTCACCATTAACGCACCGCTGATAATCCCCATCGACTTCTGGGCATCACCAGTACCGTGGGCAAAAGCCATTGCGCCGGCAGAAAGCAATTGAAGTTTGCCGAAAATAACTGAGCCGACCTTTGGGTTAACATCCTTAAATACCCACGTGATTAATCGAGCAAGGGTGTTGCCGAGGATAAACCCTGCCGGGGGGCAAATCATTACGCCAAAGAGAATCTTTTGAATCCCATGAGCTTTAAGTGCATCAACTCCTGCTGCGGCAATGACTGAACCGATCAGGGACCCTAATAAAGCATGAGAACAACTGGTAGGCAGACCTCTCCGAGCACAAACATTGATCCAGAGCGGAGCCATCATGACTGCAGCTAAGAAGGTAGATAACGTCAACTGTTCCGGCGAGGCGATCTCTGAACCCACTGTCTTAGCCACTTCACTACTAAACAAGGCTCCGCCGAAATTCAGGACCGAGCAAAAAATAATTGCCTTTAAGGGGGATAAAACCCGGGTGGAGATAACCGTCGCGATTGCTCCCGCAGCATCATTCCAGCCATTAGCCAAGTCGTAGATCAGGGCGAAAATAATTATCAGCACTAACGTGAACGTAACCATAAATAATTTATTAAGGAATGAGGGAAAAGTATTGGCCTGAATAACGTTACAAACGCTCAGGCATGCTTGACAATGATGGTGTGGAGTACATCAGCCACATCTTCACAGCGGTCAGTGGCACTTTCAAGGATTTGATAAATGTCCTTCCATTTGATTATTTCCTTGGCATCACCTGCTTCATCAAACAGCTTGCCGATAGCGTGTTGCATCAAGCGGTCAGCTTCGTTTTCCTGCGTGTGAATCTCAAGGCAACAATCGAGGATGCTATGAGAATTTTTCAGGTTTCGGAGATTAGAAATTGCTTCGATGAGCAGAGTGGTAGACTTAAACAGTATCCGACTAAACTCTTTGGCCTCCTCGGTAGGTTGAGGAATATCAAATAAGATCATCCGGTTCGCAGCCATGTCCATTTGGTCGAGAACATCATCTAAACGCTGGGCGATGTGATGAATATCGTCTCGGTCTAAGGGGGTAATAAAGGTCTTGGCTAAATGTTCGAGAATGTGGTGCGTAACGTCGTCGCCAGCATGTTCTAAATCTTTAATTTTTTGGACTTTAGAAGGTAGGTCGGTATAGTTTTCAAAAAGGTCTTTTAATGCCTTGGCGCCCTCGTGGACATTGCGGACTGATTTTTCAAAAAGTTCAAAAATTACATTTTTTTGTGGGAAGAGCGTGAACATGATACCCTCAGGTTTGAAATTCGTAGCTATTTTTTAACTACCCGTTTTTCTTCCACTTATCGCTATAAAAGCACCTTTCAAGGTTATGAAGTATAGAATAAGGCGTTTTGTGTGTCAATAAAAATTGTACCTGCTGAAGTAATTAATTTTTTGAAAAAAATAAATCAAAAAATAAAAAAGAAACATTTCACAATGATTCCAAAACCCATCTTAACCAACGCACACAAGATATTGAATTTGCCCGCTATACATTGGTCGTATACACGCTTAACTCAATCGGTACGAGCGGGTGAAATCTCAAGATGACCCCAGGGCACGAAGAAAGTTTCACAACGAAAGGCTTTGACTATGAGCTTTCAATTTGATAATAAAGATTATCGCTGAGTGATTTTTTTCTTAATCCAAGGAAGTTTTGCATAGAACAATCCATGGAATTAATCACACATTATATTAATATCTTTCTTCACCTTGATCACTATCTGAGTTCAATAATCCAGCAGTATGGTTTTTGGACTCATCTTATCCTTTTTTGCATAATCTTTTGCGAAACTGGTTTGGTTGTAACTCCTTTTTTGCCGGGAGATTCTTTGCTTTTTGCCACGGGTACTTTTGCTGCCCGAGGGGAATTAGAGCTAACCGTGGTACTGGCCTTACTAAGCGTCGCTGCTATAGCTGGCGATACAATAAATTACTGGTTTGGATTTTTAGCAGGGCCAAAAATGTTAGAAAGGGAAAAAACCCGGTGGGTGAAAAAAGAATATTTAGACCGGACTCATCAGTTCTATGAAAAGTATGGGGGAAAAACTATTATTCTGGCCCGGTTTATTCCGATCATTCGTACCTTTGCCCCTTTTGTGGCCGGTATTGGCACTATGGCTTATCCTCGGTTTTTGCTCTATAATATTATGGGCGGTACATTTTGGGTTGTTGCTATGACCTTGCTGGGTTTTTTCTTTGGAAACATACCTATCGTTAAAGAGAACTTTTCTTTCGTCATTGTTGTCATAATTGTGATCTCCATTCTTCCTGCTGTGATCGAAGCCTTTCGGCAACGACGCCAAGCACACTAAATTAAATCTTTATCATAAGGGGGAATATCATGGCCAATAAAAGTCTCGAAGCATTAAAAGAAGCTCTCAGGAGAGAAGAAGAAGGAAAAGCCTATTATCAAACAGCCCGGGATAATGCGACTAATCGATTGGGAAAGGAAATGTTTGAATTTTTAATTCGGGCAGAAGATTCCCATATCCAAAAAATTAAACGCCTCTATAATGCTCTGGAAAAGTCGGGAAAATGGACCAACATTATTCCGAGTCGGGAAAAAGAAAAAGCAGCAAAAGATGTTTGCGCAGCTGTCCTCGGCAGTCTCAAGGAAGACATAAAAGCAGATGCAAACGACATCCAGGCGTTAAAAGTAGCTTTGCAGATGGAGGATGAGGGCATCAAATTTTATCAGTGCCAGGTAGAAGCAGCGGAGAATTTATTTGAGAAGAAGTTTTATCTTCTTTTAGTCAATGAGGAAAGTGATCATTGGCTAAGTATTTTAGACTCCCTTGAATACTTGGAAGACCCACAAGGGTATTTTCACCAAAAAGAAATGACCCGTTCAATGTTTATGTGATATTTTCTCTGGTCAGTATTTTTATAACGCAGTAAAGAAAACTAACAAGAAATAAGTGGCGCTTCTTATCCAGGTGGATTTTTTACAAAACAAGAGGTAAGGCATTTACTCTCGCAACTATTATTATCACAGGGTTCGATATGAACCATGACCTTTGAATCCTTAAATTGGCATTTTATTTCTCTCACAATTTTGTCATTAACAGCGTGAGAATCTTGCACGGACATTGTCGCATCTAACATCAAATGGAACTCCACAAAACGGGTAGCGCCTGACTTTCGCGAGCGAAAGTTGTGAAACCCTCGCACCTGGGGATACATCTCTTTAATTTTGTTTTTTACCCACATTTCTTCCTCTGGGGGTAAGCTTACATCCAATAAATCGCGAATCGATTGCATGGTAAGCTGGTACGCTGCTTTAATAATCAATAAAGCAACCGCAAATGCAGCAACCGGATCTATCCAATGCCAATCCAGCTGAGGCATAAACCATTCCCCAAACCACAAAACCAATAAGCCGATCATTACTCCGGCAGAAGTATAGACATCGGTGAGCAAGTGCCAGGCATCCGCTTGCAAAGCAATGGAATCAGTTTTTTTACCGACCTTGAAAAGCAGGTGTGAAACCACGATATTGACCAAAGAAGAAAAGAGCATAACCCCAACGCCCCATCCCACTGCTTCGATAGGTTGCGGTTTGATTAACTTATGGATGGCTTCAAAAATGATCCAGACAGCAGCAATGAAAATAAGCAGAGCTTCAATTGCTCCGGAGAGGTTTTCGTATTTCCCATGTCCATACGAATGATCATGATCCGCGGGTTTGCCTGACTTTCTTACTGCCAGAAGAGCAATGATCGCAGCTAAAAGATCAACCCCGGAATGAATAGCTTCTGAAAGTACTGATACGGAACCAGTGATTACTCCGACAATAAGTTTCAGGATAATCAGAGTAGTATTCGATAATACTGACAGTGCCGCAACAAAGACTTTTTGCTTTTGCGTTTCCATAAAAACTCCCTAAAATGGAAAAACCCGTGAAACCGTTGTCCCACGGGTTAAAATCTCCGTTGCCATTGCTGGCCCGGCTGCACCCCACGTGTTGGGGCCGCTTGGTCAACCTAATACTATCTAATCTTTTTTGTTTCTGCTTGTCAATTATTTTTTTGGAGAGATTCCTCTCAATTTTATTCTAAAAAAATGGCTTATCTTTTTAGCTACGGCCCCGAAAAATGTTCTCAGTTTAAACGAAAGCTTCCTCAATTACGGGATTACGCAAAATCCCGATCTTTTCAATCTCAACTTCTACCACATCCCCATGTTTTAAAAGCCCAACCCCACTAGGTGTGCCGGTACTCACAATATCCCCAGGCATTAAGGTAAAATTTTTGGAGATGAAAGAGAGAGTTTCCTCAATACTAAAGATCATATTCTTCGTATTGGATTTTTGAACTGCCTTTCCATTTAACCGGCATTCTATCGAAAGATTCTGAGCATTCCCGATGTCATTCGTCAATACTACGCGCGGGCCAATAGGGCCAAAGGTATCCAGAGATTTGGCCCGAAACCATCCTGATTTATCCATGCGTTGAATGTTTCGCTGGCTCACATCGTTAACACAGGTAAAACCAAAAATATAATCCAATGCTTTTCCCTTCGGGATATTCTTACACCGGTCTTTAATAATGAAAGCAAGCTCTGCTTCATAGTCGGTCCGGATTTCATCAAATCCATAGTCATGCAGAAATTGGGGCAAAACAATTGGCGCTTCCGGCGCAAGGAGACAGTTTGGCGTTTTGGCAAATAAAATTGGTTCAATCGGTATTTCTTGCGTGAAACCCCGTACGTTGATTGAGTCGCTTTCCGCAATATGTTCTCGATAATTGAGTCCTAAGGCAATTATTTTCGTCGGATTAACCTGGTACAATTCTGTTTTTTTATAAATTGGAAGCAGTATCATAGCTCCTCGTAGCTTTTCTCTGAATATCATTAACCTATTAAAACAAACCCTGGGCTTTAATTTGACATTACCTGAGTCCATTTATATTATATCGATATCACGGTAACTTAATTTTTAGCCTTTGTGAAGAGGTAAAAGATGAGAATAATAGTAGGAATTACCGGCGCCAGTGGTTCTCTCTATGGAATTCGGCTCTTAGAGGTTTTACAGACCTACAAAAATGTGGAGACCCATCTCGTCATAACTGAAGCCGGCAAAAAGACTATCCGGCTTGAAACAACAAAAAAGGTTGAGGATGTTGAAAAATTAGCTCATCACGTGTATGACAACCAGGACCTTACTGCCCCAATTACCAGCGGCTCTTTTCGCACTGAAGGGATGATCGTTGTTCCCTGCAGTGTCAAAACTCTTTCCGGCTTAGCCAATTCATTTAACCTCAACTTGTTGCTTCGAGCTGGAGACGTTACCTTAAAAGAAAAAAGGAAATTGGGCATCGTTTTTCGGGAAACACCTCTCCACCTTGGTCATCTTCGTCTCTTAACTCAGCTTGCAGAAGTGGGAGCGATAATAATGCCACCAGTCCCGGCATTTTATCATCACCCCAAAACTATCCCAGACCTCATTGACCATACTATCGGCAAAATACTTGACCAATTCGGACTGGAACATCAGTTGTTCAAGCGATGGAAAGAGCCTGCGGTTTAACCTCATGAGCATTTTTACACACCACCCATTTCTCTTTTCAACCAGAGTTAACCATCGGGATCAAAGAGTTTTCCTTTTTTCGCACGGTAAGATGCGGAATAAGGTGAAAGGTAGTAATCGGTGAAGATTGCTCTGATTCGCAAAGACTACTTTTTTTCTCGGGGCGGGGGGGAACGCTATGCGGTCAATTTAAGTGAAGGCCTGGCCAAACTGGGGCATGAAGTCCATGTGTTTGCTAATANGTGGGGCAAGCCCCCTGATCATGGGATTTCAATCCATAAAGTTCCTGCCTTAACCATTTCTTCTGCGCTTAAAAATTTATCTTTTGCTTATAATTGTCGAAAACTCATTGCCCGTGAAAATTTCGACATTGTCCATTCCCTTTCCCAGACTTTTTCTCAGGACGTATACCGGATGGGAGATGGAATTCACCGGCACTGGCTCAAAATCCAGACCCCAAATTTTTTTTATCGCTTTTTAAAAACCTTGACTCTCCGGCAGCAAGTTATTTTATTTCTCGAAAAAAAGACCTTTCACCCTTTAAATTATAAAATGATTATTTGCAATTCCCATCTCTGTAAACAACATGCTATTACTTATTTTGACGTTCCGGAAGAAAAGCTTTGCGTGGTCTATAATGGCGTAGATCATGCGCAATTTCATCCGGGATTAAGGGATCGTTACAATAAGGAAATTCGCAAAAAATTACAGATACCCGAGGAAGCGGTCGTTATTCTCTTCATCGCGCGCAACCTTAAACGGAAAGGACTCCACTACCTTATTCAATCTCTTCCCTTAATCCGGAGAGGAAAAGAGCCCATAACCGTTTTAGTGGTTGGACGAGGCAACCCTTTTCCGTTCCGCCGAATCGCACGGCAGATTGGGCTTGGCGAGCAATTATTTTTTGTGGAGGAAACTGATAACATTTGTCACTATTATGGAGTTGGTGATATAGTAGTGCTCCCTACCCTCTATGATCCTTTTTCCAATGTTTGCTTAGAAGCATTAGCCTGTGGAATTCCCGTGATAACTACAAAGGAAAACGGAGCTTCAGAAATTATTCGTCCAGGAGAAACTGGGGTTGTCATCTCTGACCCCCATAACCGTGCGGTATTAGCCGCTGGCATTTCCCGTTTTCTCCCGCACGAGTTAAGGGATTCGGTAAGAAAAAAAGCTCCTCAGTCTGTACAAAATTTTACGCTTGAGGAAAATACCCTTAAAACTTTAGAAGCTTATAAACAGGTTCTGGAGATGAAAAAAGATAAAAGCAGTTTTTCATGAATGGGACAAGAGATTTGTAAAAACAGCGATTGATCCCGACCTGTCATTTCTGAAAAACTTTACAGAATTGATGGAGAAGTCACAACCCCTCTGATTTCAATAAAGCAAATTGACTTTGGTTAATGTTTAAATTATAAATTATTTAACAAAATTATTGAAGATACAAGTGTACGGAATATGCTTCAAGAATTCGAAATCATAAATTTGTCTGGGAGGATGGTGTGATGTCTAAAGGCATTCTTTTTTTATTTTTTTTGCTTTTTTTTGTTTTTATCAACGCTGTTAAGGCTGCTGAGCCCGAAAAACACCTTGTGATTCTCTATGATAGTGATACGAAAAGCTATATTGAAGGCTGCGGGTGAAAACACGCACAAGGTGGACTGGCCCGGCGGGCCGGCTTAGTGAAAGAATTGAGAGAAAAAAATAAAAACACCATCCTTCTGGACGGTGGGGACTCCTTTAGAGGAGATGCAAATTTTCCCACCCTCAGAGCTGAAACCAGTATGAAGGCCTTGGGCCTCATGCAATACGATGGTATGAATATAGCTGACGGTGAATTGAGTTTAGGCTTGAAGTTTTTTGAAAAGCTACGAGAAAATACCAAGTTCCCCTTATTATCTGCCAACCTTTATAAAAAGGAAAAGCCATTAGGACAGACCTACTTCATTAAAAAATTTGTTGGATTTAGCGTAGGTGTGATTGGCCTGGTTTCCCCAACTTGTTTTAAT
>JGI20214J51650_10001303_pt1 | contig 15864 bp, 14 predicted proteins | sample WetSurMetagenome_FD_51650 | JGI IMG/M metagenome (IMG submission 51650) | reverse complement strand
GATAATCTTGGGGCGTCAGCTTTTCTTGTTCCCACTCTGGTTGATTGTGTTTGGGGTCGGGGCGTGGTTGATTTTCATGAAAGCCAAGCGCCTGCACTCAGTGAGCCAGACTCTGAATATTATGAGCGTGATACTGGTACTCTTGCCAGTCATAACGATAGCGAGGATGGATTGGGAGCGCAGTCATCCCGGTCTTTCAAAACAGGCTGATATAAAGTTGGTTTCCCCCTCGAGTTCGCCTTCATCGGGACAATTGCCCGACGTATATTACATTATTTTGGATGGTTATACGCGTGNGGATATGTTGTTGCGGGATTATGGTCTTGATATCAGNGGGTTTGTTGGACAATTGGAAAAGATCGGGTTTTACATTCCCCGTTGCTCCCAGAGCAATTATGGCATTACAGCCCTTTCTCTGGCATCTTCTCTCAACATGAATTACCTGGATAAGGTGATCCCCCAGACTCACATTGAACCTGACAATTGGATTCCATTTAGCGAGCCGATCCGCCACAGCCAGGTGAGGCAGGTTTTCACGAGCATGGGTTACAAGACGGTTGCTTTCGGATCCAGCGATTGGTGGTGGACTCAGATCCCGGATGCGGATTATTCCTTTACACCCACTTCCTCCAACTGGGATACATTGATCAATTTCCGGGATTTTTCCCAATTCGAAGTTTTTTTTCTTAAAACCACGGTATTACGAAGTTTGGAAGGATCTTCCGATGTAATAATTGCCAAAAAAATCCTTATCACTCTGGATCAATTGGAAAACGTACCGCAGCTGCCAGGGTCCAAATTTGTTTTTGTCCATCTGCAGGCGCCTCATGATCCCTACGTTTTCAGCCCGGATGGGGAGATTGTAATCACCAAATCTGAGGATCCGGGATACCCTGATGAGATCCAGTATTTAAACAAGCGCATAGTTCCGCTTGTCCAGACCATCATCAAACGTTCCACTGTTCCGCCGATCATTATCCTTCAAGCGGATCATGGTTGGGATACAGATGTCCGCATGGCGAATTTCAACGCGCTTTACTTTCCTAATGGCGGTGCCAAGGTCCTTTATCCCACCTTGACGCCGGTCAATACTTTCCGGCTGGTCTTCGATACCTACTTTGGACAAAAATATCCGCTCCTCCCAGACGTAAGTAATTATTCCACCGATGAAGATCCGCTCAGCTTCACCGAGGTGCGATATTCCTGCAACCCTTAATACCATTTGGACTACTCTGGGGCGGCGTCTGCGCCGCATCATTGAGTTGAGCCACCTGCGCCTCCTGGCGTGGCAGGTGGCGGGCCGCGCGCGCAGTGATCCAGGCCGGTTACCAGTCGTCTTTTTCAACGCCTCCACCCGCCTTTCTGGCCTCAGCCAGAATGCGGCTTTCTCTCTGCTGGCTTCCTGGGTGGTGCGGCTGGCAGGCGTGCGGGTCATCCATTTCGTCTGTTGGTCCGGGATGAGTCGCTGCGTTCTGGGCACTGATCAGGATGCGCCGCAACATGCCATGCCCTGTAAAATATGCATCCGCCAGTCAAAGGTGAATACTTCTGGCGCGGAAGTGCGCATTTTCACCTACCAGCAGGATGACAAACTGGCCGCGCAACTGCAAAATTTAAGCCTGGATGAACTCCTGGGCTATAAACAACCTCTTGCAGATATTGGTGGATCTCTTCCGCTGGGTAAACTGGTTCTGCCTTCCCTGCGTTGGAGACTGCGTCTCCAGACCTTGACCGATGACCCGGCTACTCGTTTTATCTGCCGCGAGTTCATGCTCTCGGCCTGGAACATCGCCCGCAAATTCAGTGTTTTGTTGGAAAATGTCAAACCGCAGGCCGTCGTCCTTTTCAATGGGATGCACTTTCCCGAAGCCACCGCAGCCTGGCTGTGCCGTCAGCGCGGCGTGCGTATTATCACGCATGAGTCGGGTTTTCAGCCCTTCAGCGGCTATTTCGTGGAAGGCGACGTAACTACTTACCCCATCAGCATACCCGGCGCGCATCTCACTGCGGAACAGAACGCCCGTCTGGATGCTGACCTGCAGAAACGCTTTCAGGGTGATTTCAGCATGGCAGGTATCCATTTCTGGAGCGAAATACGCAGCCTGCCGGATGAACTTGTAAAAAAAGCTGCCGGGTTCAAGCAGGTGGTGGCGGTCTTCACCAATGTTGTCTTCGATACCACCCAGTTGCATGCCAATGTGATCTTCATGGACATGTTCGCCTGGCTGGACACGTTGCTGGAAGTTTTCAAGGCATATCCGCACACGCTTTTCGTGGTGCGTGCCCATCCTGATGAGGCCCGCCCTGGCAAGCTCAGCCGTGAGTCCGTGGAGATGTGGTTCGAACAGAAGGCCGCTGCGCTCCCCAATGCGGTCTTTATCCCGCCGCAGGATGGCATCAGTTCGTATGAGCTTGTCCGGCTATCTAAATTTGTACTGACATATAACTCCCAGATCGGCCTTGAATCCATTCTGCTGGGTGTCCCGGCCTTGGGCGCGGCCAGGGCGCCGTTTGTGGATTATGGCACCGTCTATTTCGAACGCGACCGCGCAACGTATCTGCGCAAACTGGAATCTTTTATAACAGCAGACCGGCTCGAGGTTCCCCAGGAGGCGCTGATAAACACCCGCCGGTTTATGTATTACCGTTACTATCGCTTTTCCCTGCCATTTGGTGAATTTATTGAGTCGACCCCTCCCACCGGGTATGTTCGCCTGAAAAAATTCTCCCGGCGTGCCTTGGAGAAATCAGCCACCGCCCGTGCCTTGAGGGATGGATTATTGCACGGTAAACGCTTTGAACTGGATGCCTAGCTGCTCGGTGGTCATCCGCGCTTACAACGAGGCGGCGCATATTGGACGTCTGCTGGAGGGACTTTTCCGGCAGACGTTGCACGATGTGCAAATAGTCCTGGTAGACTCGGGATCCACCGATTCTACTGTGGACCTGGCCGCCGCGGCCGGCGCGCACGTGCTGCACATCCCCCCGCTGGAGTTCACCTTCGGTCGTTCGCTGAACCTGGGCCTGGCTGCCGCTGCCTCTGACCTGGTCGTCATCGCCAGCGCCCATGTTCGTCCGGTCTATCCGGATTGGCTGGAGCACCTCTTGAAGCCATTTTCCGACCCACAGGTTGCGCTGACCTACGGAAAACAGCGTGCACCGGCTTCGGCGCATTTTTCAGAACAGCAGGTTTATTACCGCTGGTATCCGGAACGTTCCGAACCATGCCAGACTCATCCATTCTGTAACAATGCCAACGCAGCAGTGCGGCTTTCCGCCTGGAAGGCGCACCCCTACGACGAGACTCTGACGGGATTGGAAGATCTTGCCTGGGCCAAATGGGCGCTCGGCGAAGGATACGGCGTTGCCTACAAGGCTGAGGCCGAGGTTATCCACAGTCACCACGAGACACGCCGCGGCGTGTACAACCGTTATCTGCGTGAGGCCATGGCTTTCAAGCGGATTTACCCGGAGGCCCATTTCAGCATATATGACTTCGCGCGCATGACTTCCGCCAATATCGCCAGCGATTCCTGGCATGCCTCAAAACAGGCTCTCCTCTGGAAAAACCTTATCAGCATCTTCTGGTATCGGACTGCGCAATTCTGGGGCACCTATCAGGGCTACCGCCGTTCATTGGAATGGAACTGGAGTTTGCGACAGACTTTTTATTATCCACATGGCGCGGCTGCACTCGATAAGCCCGTGCCCAGGCAAGTCGGACCGATACAATACAAGGAATAACACAATGAACTTCCAAATCCTGATTTCCGGCGCCAATCGCGGGCTTGGTTTCGCGCTGGCAGAAAAGCTCCTGGCGGATGGGCACCATATTCATGCCATTAATCGCCAGGAAAGCGCCGCGTCGTTGCGGTTACAGGCTGCCTACCCGGAGAGCTTGCACTGCTACGCCGGGGATATCAGTGATGAGAATTCCATCCGGCAGGCTATTACAGCAATATCCAGCCAGGTTGATTCACTCGATATGGTTCTGAACAATGCTGCAGTACACCTGGATCAATCCCGTTTGTTGTTGGAACAGGTTGATTTCTCGGTTTTTTTGCCGGCCTTCCAGGTCAATGCCGTTGGTGCCTTGATGGTGGTTAAATATGCCCTGCCGCTGCTGCGCAAGGGGAAAAAGAAACTCATCCTCAATTTTTCGTCGGAAGCCGGTTCGATTGGGGCCTGTGAGCGCAAGAGTGAGTACTCCTATTGTATGTCGAAAGCTGCGCTAAACATGGCCAGCCGGATCCTTCAGAATGCATTAAGGGAAGAGGGTATCAAAGTGCTGGCACTGCATCCGGGCTGGTTCAGCTCAGACATGGGCGGCATCCATGCGCCGATCACTCCGTCGGATGCCGCAGAGTCGATTGTGAAACTATTGGAAAATCCTCCGGGGTTGGATGGACCGATATTTGTGGCTTCAAATGGCAGTACGCTGGCCTGGTAATATGCTCGAAGGGTAGCGCCCAAAGTCCTTTCTATTCGGTATAATGGGTGACCTATGACAAAACTCGCGGCCCTCGTCCCCATGCGCCACCATTCTCAGCGCGTCCCCGGCAAGAATTACCGTTGGTTGGCAGGCAAGCCGCTTTACCAGCATATTATCGAGACCCTGCTGTCTGTGCCGGCAATTTCCACCATCGTTGTGGATACCGACTCCGAGCCGGTCATGGAAGGCCTGCGAAGGGATTTTCCCCGGGTGGTTATTCTGCCCCGGCCCGGGAATTTATGCGCAGATACGACCTCCATGAATGAGGTCCTGCTCTACGACACCTCCAGGGTTGAAGCGGATTTCTACCTCCAAACGCACAGCACCAACCCGCTCCTGCGTCCGGAGACCATCACGAAAGCGATACAGGCATTTCTGGCAGATTACCCCGCGCATGACTCGCTCTTCTCTGTAACGCGTCTTCAGACCCGTCTGTATGACCAACGCGGGCATGCCCTCAACCATGACCCTGATATCCTGATCCAGACCCAGGACTTGCCGCCAGTCTATGAAGAGAATTCCTGCCTTTATATTTTTACCCGTGAAAACTTGGAACGACGCCACAACCGGCTGGGCGAACGTCCGCTGATGTTCGAAATGGATGCGGACGAAGCCTGGGATATTGATGAAGAGTTGGATTTTTCCATCACTGATTTTCTGATGCATCACCGCATGAAATAGATCCAACCTCTGCAGGAAATAAAAAATCTAATCTTCAAATAGCAATCATCGAAAATGAAGAAAAACCTGTCAAAAATAATTAATGCCCCCTGGTATTTCTTTACCTTTGCCGCCTATCCTGTGCTGGCGCTGCTTGATCATAATATCTCACAGGTTCGTTATACCGCCGGTATTCGTCCATTGATCGCTTCGGTTATGGCAGCCTCGCTTTTATTCCTGCTCTTCCGGATGACCTATCGGGACTGGCATCGGGCGGCTTTTGCCACAACTGCCATTATTGTGCTGTTTTATACCTATGGCCATGTTTTTGACTTGATCCAGAATAAATTAAAAATCCCGCTGCCTGCCTGGTTGGGTGGGCTGTGGCTTGTTCTTACGGTGCTGGCGCTGGTCTGGGCAGGCCTGCCCCGGGCAAGCTTCCGAGGTGCCGCATTGACACTGAATATCATCTCGCTTGGCTTGTCGCTTTATTCGGCCAGCCAGGTGGTCCAGAAATCGGCTCCATCCATCGAACAGTCGGATCAGCCGGTCGATCCGCATGCCCCGATCCAGTCATTGCAAATCCCCAGCGGGCAGACCCCGCCGGATATTTACTATTTCATTCTTGATTCCTACGGCAGGTCTGATTTGTTGAAAGCCAATCTGCAATATGACAACAGCATATTCATCTCCGACCTGGAGAAAATGGGATTCTATGTTGCAAAATGCAGTCAGAGCAATTATCCACGCACGGATGTCTCGCTGGGTTCTTCCTTGAACCTGGATTATCTTCAAAACCTGAATGACAAGTTCACACCTAAAAACGAGGATCGTACGCAATTATGGGAGTCCATCCTGCATAGTACCGTCCGTTATGAATTGGAAGAAGCCGGTTATAAGAGCGTTGCTTTTGCCTCCGGTTTTGCATTTACCGAAATGACTTCGGCGGACCTCTACCTGAGCCCTTCACCGGTCTGGTCGCCTTTGACGGAGTTCGAAATCCTGCTCATTCGCACCACCCCGCTCCGCCACCTGCAAGATGCGGGCCTGGTCAATCTCGGACAGATCGACGGGGAGCGCTATCGCGAGCGCACCGAATTGGTTTTGAATGATATGGAGATGCTCGCCAGGCTGGCCGGACCCAAGTTCGTATTCATTCATCTCGTAATCCCCCATCCGCTGTTCGTTTTTGCTCCAGATGGTTCGCCGACCGATCCATCCCAGTTCATGGACTCCAAAGGCATTTACTCACAGGATAACTATTACAAAGGCTATCGGAACCAGGCGGCCTTTATTTCCACCCAATTGGTCGAAGCCGTCTCCACCTTGCTGGCCAATTCGTCCAGGCCTCCTATAATCGTCATCCAGGGTGATCATGGTCCCTGGCTTCAAACCGGCAGCGACCAATTCAAGATCCTCAACGCGTATTACCTGCCCGGCCATAATGACCTGCTCTATCCAACCATTTCGCCGGTCAACACCTTCCGGCTGATATTTGACACATATCTGGGAGCAGATTATCCGCTGCTGAAAGATATCAGTTATGACTCACCTGTCCCGTACGTGTTTAATTTCTCGACAGATAAAAATCCCTGTCTGAGCCATTGACCCGCCTATGCCAACCATCCTTTACTCTGCCCCTTACATGCTGCCCTTCCTCGACCGATTCCGCCCGGTTCTCGAACACTATGGGTTGGATCTGATCACGCCGGAGGTCCAGGAACGGCTCGAAGAATCCGACCTGCTGAAATATGCCGGTCAAATTGATGGAGCCATCTGCGGCGATGATCGTTTCACCGCGCATGTGCTCGAAATGTGCGTTCCGCGCTTGAAGGTCATCTCCAAGTGGGGCACTGGCATAGATTCGATCGACGCAGATGCGTGCGCCCGCCTGGGAATAAAGCTTTGTCGAACAACAAACGCCTTCACCCTGCCTGTAGTCGATACGGTGATGGGTTACATGCTGGCTTTTTCCCGCCGCCAGCCCTGGATGGACAATGACATGAAAGCCGGAAAGTGGAAAAAGATCCCCGGCCGCGCCCTGCACGAATGTACCCTTGGAATAATTGGGATCGGTAATATCGGCAGAGCACTTACCCGCCGGGCGCGCGCTTTTGGAATGACCATTCTTGGCAACGATATTGTCGAGATCGACCATGTCTTTATCGCTGAAACCGGTATCCAAATGAGTCCACTCGAGACACTCGTGGCTGCTTCCGACTTTGTCTCTGTAAATTGCGATCTGAACCCGACCAGCTACCACCTTATCGATGCACGGACACTGAGCTTGATGCGCGAGGACGCGGTTCTTATCAACACCGCCCGAGGCCCGATCGTGGATGAAGCTGCTCTGGTGGCCGCGCTGAAAAACGGTACAATTGGCGGCGCAGCCTTGGATGTGTTCGAGGTCGAGCCGCTGCCGCCCGAAAGCCCTTTTAGACAAATGGATAACGTTCTACTCGCCCCGCACAATGCAAATTCCAGTCCGGCTGCCTGGGAACGGGTGCATTGGAATACGATCAAGAATTTGGTCGAAGGGCTCGGGCTGGTGTTCGAAGTGAACTTGAATGCTTGAAAGCTCCGTCAAAAACCTGAAACGCAATCCGGAAGGCGGAAACAATGCCAAACTCCCAAGTATCAAATCACCAATCTCAAAGGTCGGTTCTTATTACCGGCGCGGCCGGAGGTATTGGCCGCGCCACTGTTGCTCTCTTCGCTGAAAAAGGCTGGCGCGTTATCGGCGTGGACCGGGCTTCCTTCGGCGAGGATTTCCCGGCCAACGGCCTATTTATCCAGAGCGAAATTTCCAATCCGGAATCGATGGAGAGCATTTCACATCAAGTGGGCGCTTTTACTGAAACCCTGGATGCACTGGTAAGCAATGCCGCGGTCCAGGTGGCCAAGCCGCTTGTCGACACTTCTGTGGAAGAATGGGATATGGTCATCGCCAACAACTTGCGTCCGGCTTTCTTGTTTGCCAAGCTGGCTTATCCGCTTTTCAAGATGGCGGGCGGCGGGGCGATTGTCAATGTTTCCTCCGTTCATGCAGTGCAAACTTCCATGAATATTGCTGCTTATGCTGCCAGCAAGGGTGGTCTTCTGGCACTGACACGCGCCGTTGCCATTGAGTTTGCCAGGGATAACATCCGCGTCAATGCCATCCTGCCTGGCGCGGTGGATACCCCCATGCTGCGTGCCGGGCTGGATCGGGGCCACCTTAAAGGCGAGGATATCCATACCCGCCTGGACAATCTGGCCCGCAAGACTGTCAATGGACGCGTTGGTAAGCCGGAAGAAATCGCCCATGCCATTTACTTCCTGGCTGATAATACTCAATCCTCCTTTATGACCGGTCAGGCGATGATTGTTGACGGCGGCGCGACTGCCAGGTTAAGCACAGAATAACCGGGAATCCACCATGATTGTAAAACAGACATTGAAACAAATCATCCCGGCTTCCGGTTGGAATCTCCTTCGCAAGGCNTACAGCGGACTGATGCACCTGCCCGACCTGCCCGCTGTCTATTTGCATCCGTGGCGGCGCGAAAGCATGGCCCGCCTGGCCGAAATTAAGGATAGTCACACAGGAAAACGTGCTTTTATTATCGGTAACGGTCCCAGTTTAAAACAAACCGACCTGGGTAAGCTCAAAGAAGAATTTACATTTGGCCTGAACCGTGTCTACCTGATGTTCCCTGAATTGGGCTTCGGCACCACGTATTTTGTTTCAGTCAATGACCTGGTGATCGAGCAGTGTATCAATGATATTTCCGCTTTACCCATGCCAAAGTTCCTCTCCTGGCATGCGCACCGCTTCTTCCCCCTGGGTCCGCTCCCGGCTACCTTCCTTTACAGCACATACGATAACCCTGCCTTCGCCCGCGATGTCCGCCACCGGGTCTGGGAAAGCGCCACGGTCACATATGTGGCCCTCCAATTGGCTTTCCATATGGGCTTTGAGCAGGTCATCCTGGTCGGGGTTGATCATGTCACGAATGTCCCCGGCAAAGCCAATACCACAATCGTCTCGCAAGGGGATGACCCAAATCATTTCAATCCCGCTTATTTTGGCAAGGGCTTCCGATGGCAGCTCCCGGACTTTGAAATGTCCGAAGTCGGATACCGCCTGGCGCGCCAGGCCTTTGAGGCTGATGGGCGGCAGGTCCTGGATGCCACGATCGGCGGCAAACTGACTGTATTTCCGAAGGTCGATTATCTGTCGTTGTTCTGATCATGCCCGATCTTCCACTTGTTTCCATTGTGACCCCGTCCTACAACCAGGCCCGTTTTCTGGAGGCCACTTTGCGCTCGGTGTTGGAGCAGGATTACCCCCGGATTGAGTATCTGGTTGTGGATGGGGCATCGACCGATGAGAGTGTGGAGATCATCCGCCGTCATGCCGACCGTCTGGATTGGTGGGTCTCAGAAAAAGATTCGGGTCAGTCGGAAGCGATTAATAAGGGTTTGCGCCGGGCGCGCGGCGAATTTGTCGGCTGGTTGAATTCTGACGATATATACCTCCCCGGAGCGGTATCGTCGGCCATACGGGTTTTCCAGTCCCACCCGCAGGCTGGCCTGGTTTATGGGGACGCCCTGGCTATCGACACAGACGGTAAGCCGTTCAACTTGATGCGTGCCCACCAGTACACTCTGATGGACTTGATGGCCTTCCAGATCATCTGCCAGCCGGCGGCTTTCATGCGTCGTTCGGTTCTGGAGGATGTGAATTATCTTGATCCAGCTTACCAGCTTTTGATGGATAATCTGCTGTGGATGTGCATGGCCCAAAAGGCTCCCATCGTATATGCCCCGGAGACTTGGGCCGCCGCCCGCTACCATGACCAGGCCAAGAACCGGACACGCGGCGCTGCGTATGGGCGGGAAGCCCGCTTATTGTTCGCCGACTTAAAATCCCGGCCGGAATTTATCGATCCCATCCGGTCAGATGAGAAGCGCATCCTGGCAGGAGTTGAACGCTTCGATGCCTTTTATCTCACTGACGCAGGTCAGCCGCGCGCAGCTTTACGCTCCTACTGGCGCTCATTCCGCCTTCATGCATCGACTGCCCTGGCTGATTGGAAGCACATCCTTTTGGCGGTTTTCATTCTGCTCGGGTTGCAAAAATTGCGCAATCTCTATGACCGTGTACGCACGCGCTGGTTGAAGTCTGGGCGTTGAAAAGGTGCGGCGAAAATGGATTTTATGGGTCATTCCATTTTTTACAGGTGGTCAAGGTTCTGCAAGAGTAAGGAGATAAGATGAAAATAAAAAGCATGGGGATTAACCTCATTAGCCGTCCCTGGCTTTGGAAGACAGCTCTGGCGGGAGTTCTGCTGGCGAGCTTTGGGTTGCGCTTGCTCAATTTGAAGGATCCGCCTCTGGATTTTGCGGGTACCCGCCAGCTATTTTCTGCCCTGAAAGCGCGCGGCATCTATTACCAATATGTCACGAATGTCCCTGAAGCCACGCGCCGTCAGGCCATTTCCCTGGGTGATGTGGGTCTCGTCGAGCCTCCTGTGTTGGAGAATATCGTCGCGCAAACGTATCGGCTTACCGGCGAGTATCTTTGGATTGCACGAATTTATTCGTCCCTATTTTGGGTAATTGCCGGGTTGGCGCTCTTCCTGCTCATACGTGAATTTGCATCCACCAGCGCAGCCATGATCGGGACGATATTTTTCCTGTTTGTGCCTTTTGGGGTGGTTGCAAGCCGGGCTTTCATGCCTGATCCTCTGATGGTGTGCCTGATCGTCTTTTCACTTTGGGCGCTTTTCCGCTGGCAGAATAGCTCCAGTTGGAAATGGGCAATTGCATTCGGGATCCTGGCCGGTGCGGCATTGTTTGTCAAGAACCTGTCGGCATTCATCATCGTGGGCGGGTTTGCAGGAGTCATCCTTGGGGCTAGAGGCCTGAAACGATCGATCCGCGACGCACAGGTATGGACGATGGGCGGGTTGCTGATCCTGCCGGTAGGCATTTACACGCTCTATGGGATCTTGAAATTGGGCTTGGCTGGACAATTTGCCCTGCGCTTCTTCCCGAATATGTGGATCGATCCGGCCTTTTATTTTCGCTGGGCCTTCATAGTAAATGCCAACATTGGATGGACGGCTGTGCTGCTGGCTCTCTTGAGCATTTTTTTAGCCGATCGAAAGCGCGAACGCCCGTTGTTGGTCGGATTGTGGATCGGATACTTCCTTTTCGGTATGACCTTNTCATACTACTTCTTCACCCATGATTATTATCAATTGNCTTTCATACCGGTGGTCGCACTTTCCATGGCGCCCGGCTTGCGCTTGTTCTTTGAGCGTTTCTTCGAGTACAGTGCTGGCGTCTTCCCTCGCCTGGTTCTGATAGCGGTAGTACTGGTTGGAATTGCCGTCCCAGCTTGGTATGCCCGCCAGGAGATTGTAAAGCCAAACTATTACAACGAGCCCGAGTTCTGGGCAGAGATAGGGGATAAATTAGGCCATGCTGGCGGTGTGGTCGGTCTGACCCAGGATTATGGCTACCGCCTGGCCTACTGGGGCTGGCAAGGTGCGGATAATTGGTTCACCAGTGCCGATATCGGCCTGCGTTATCGGGCCGGGCAGAATGTTGATCTTATGAAAACCTTTAAGAACGATACCGCCGGAAAGAAATATTTCCTTGTCACCATGTTCGGGGAGCTGGACAATCAGCCAACCGTCAAGAATCTACTTTACAAGAATTACCCCATCTATGCCCAGACGGATGAATACATCATCTTCGACCTCCAACATCCTCTAAAGACCCAGCCATAAGGAATACGGTCAAAAAATGGATAGCAGCCCACAACCCAAGTTATTCGCCAGGCCCTGGCTGACCACCGCTATGCTGGTGGTCCTTTTCGTCGCCGCGCTTGGCATCCGGCTCTATGACCTGACCGACTTGCCGAACGATTTCTATATGACTCGTCAGTATCGTTCCCTGATCATTGCGCGAGGAACATATTATCAACATTTGACCAATGTCCCGGATTGGCAGCGGACGTTGGCCGTCGCCCAGTGGAAGGCTGAAGGCCTGATCGAGCCTCAAATCATGGAAAGCATCGTCGCACTGACATACAATCTAACNGGTGTGCAGACCTGGATGGGTCGGTTGTATGCCTCACTCTTCTGGCTGATCGGAGGTATTGCCATCTTGCTGCTGGCGAAAGAGATGTCCATGCGCGCAGGCGGGATCCTTGCCCTGGCATATTATTTGTTTATTCCTTTTGGAGTGACGGTCAGCCGGGCCTTCCTGCCCGATCCGTTGATGGTGACCATGATCGCCTGGTCATTGTGGGCGCTCTACCGGTGGGAGACACGTCGAACCTGGAAATTGGCTATTCTGGCTGGTGTAATGACCGGCCTGACAATCTTCGTCAAATCGGTGGCAGTCTTTCCGCTGTTGTTTGCAGCCGCTGGATTGGTGATCAGCCGTGCCTCGTGGAAACGTATTTTTACAGACAGGCAGACCTGGGCTGTGGTTGGCATCACGGTTGTCCCGAGTGCCATATACTACCTTTATGGAAGCATTGCAGGAAATCTGGGCGACCAGTTTGCACTGCGTTTTTTCCCTTCTTATTGGAAGGATGCCTCCTTCTATGGGCGCTGGATCTTCATGGCGGCCGGGTTCTCCGGGTTCGCAGCCATGTTTGCTGCGCTGGTCGGCATACTGTTATACCCGACCAACCGGCAGCGCTTCATTGCCATCGGCTTGTGGGTCGGCTACATTGCCTATGGGTTCACCTTCCCTTTTCATTTTATTACGCATGACTATTATCATCTGCCGATCATTCTGGTGGTCGCATTTGGCCTGATCCCGGTCGGGGATTTCCTGCTGAAGCTTGTCCTGGAGAAAAAAGGCTGGGTCTGGCAGGCAGCCTTCGCTGGGATATTGTTGTTCGGTGTTGCTATGCAAATGTGGGCATCCCGTAATACAATGGCAGTTGCCAATTTTCGGGATGATGCTCCTTTTTATCAAAAGCTTGGCAAATTGATCGGCCACGAAAAGAATGTGATTGAAGTTGCCGGTGACTATGGTTATCGTCTGGAATACTGGGGCTGGATCGATGGCTCTTACTGGCCAAGCCAGATGGATACCAACCTGCGTATACTGGCCGGTCAAACTACCCCGGAATTTTCCGCTGAATTTGTTCAAAAAACCGCTGGAATGGACTTGTTCGTGGTCACATCCCAGGGAGAACTGGATAAGCAGCCTCAATTGCGGAACTATCTGGTTGCAAATTACCCTGTGTTTGCAAAAGGCGACGGTTACCTGATCTACAATCTCAAGCCCTGACCCATGTCTCACGATACCCAACCCCTTGTTTCGATCATAACCCCCTCTTTTAATCAGGCGCGTTACCTGGAAAGCACCATCCGTTCGGTACTGTCTCAGGATTATCCAAACCTCGAATACATAATTGTCGACGGTGGATCGTCGGATGGCAGTGTGGAAATTATCCGCCGCTACTCTGAACGGTTAGCCTGGTGGGTTTCGGAAAAGGACCGCGGCCAGACGGATGCTATCAATAAGGGCTTTACGCATGCAAAAGGTGAGATCCTGGCCTGGCTAAATTCAGACGATACTTACGAATCAAATGCCGTAAGTGAAGCAGTTGCATACCTGCAGGATCGGCCTGAGGTTGGCCTGGTATATGGCGATGCCAATTTTATTGATGAGAACGGCCGCACGATCGGCCGCTTTCCCGCTGCCCAAACCGGTTACAGGCTTCTCCGGCAGGGCTATGTTCATATTCCTCAGCAATCGGCCTTCTGGCGCGCAGACTTGTGGCACAAAGTTGGTCCGCTTGACCCATCCTTTTACTTCGCGATGGATTACGATTTGTGGGTGCGCCTGGCTGCCCTGGCCCCCGTGCACTATTTGCCGCGTCTCTGGGCCAGTTTCCGTCTGCATACCCAGGGAAAAACGATCCTCGCCGATGCTCGCTGCTGGGAGGAAATGCTTAAGGTCCATTATCGCGATGGCGGCTCATGGTTCGGGGTTCTGCCGGCCAAATACATCCTCCGGAAGCTGGTCGCACCGCTTATCAGCGCGCGCCGCCGGGCAAAACTGAAAATCTGAAGCTAACACAAAAAAAGTTGATTGAAGATCTTCAAGGTCTGGCAGGTTAGATTCCAGGAATTGCCGCCGGAATGCTCGCCTCCTGAGTAAATCGCCCTGTTTGCGTTTCATGGTAAAATCCTCCAGACTTTCCAAAATTTCATCATTAAATCATGCAAACCACACCGATTTACGATTCAGCTCAATTGGTACCGCATGCTCTCCAGGAACTCCGGGAAGCATTTAATTATCGGCATTTGCTTTTCCAATTGGTGCGGCGCGATATTCTAACCCGTTACCGGCGCTCCTTCCTTGGCGTGGCTTGGACCATGCTCAGCCCATTGGGCATTATGCTTGTACTAAGTTTTGTCTTCTCGCATCTGTTTACCCAAACCCGTGCGTACCCCGCCTATATTCTGAGTGGTCTGATGGCCTGGAACTTCTTTGCCCAGAGTACGACCAGCGCGATGAGCAGCCTGGTTTGGGGGGGCGGGCTGCTGCAGCGCATTTATATCCCGCGTGCTTCTTTTGGTATTTCCGCCATCGGGTCAGGCGTGGTTAACCTGGTTTTATCTTTTGTACCGCTTGTTATCGTGATGGTTGTTACAGGTTCTCCTGTCCGTATTACGGCATTATACTTGCCGGTTTCTCTTGTGTTGCTGGCCTGTTTTACCCTGGGCCTTGGTCTTATGATTTCAACACTGGCAGTCTATTTTCCCGACGTGGCTGAGATGTACCAGATCATCTTGACTGCATGGATGTACNTGACTCCAATCATCTATCCCGAGACCGCCATTCCGGCCAAATATCAATTGATCCTGCATCTAAACCCCTTATATTACCTGGTCAAACTCTGGCGTCTGCCTGTGTATGATGGGATTTGGCCGACTTGGGGCGAGTTCTGGCCTGCCGCATTGATCGCGTTTGGGATGTTGCTGGTAGGGTGGCTCATTTTTACATCAAAATCCGATGAATTTGCCTATCGTGTCTGATTTGGCTAAGATACCCGTTGAAGAGTCCGTGACTGATCCTGAAGAGGCTGTCCATCTTGAGGCTGTTTCAGTGCGCTATCGCGTGCCGAGTGAACGGGTTCGCACCTTCAAAGAATACTTCATCCGTCGTTTGAAAGGCGAAGTCCAAATGCGGACTTTCTGGGCGCTGCAGGATGTTGCCCTGAAGGTTTATCGTGGTGAAGTTTTTGGTCTGGTGGGAGTGAACGGAGCTGGGAAAAGCACCCTGCTTAAGGTGGTCGCGCGTGTTTTGCGCCCCACCAAAGGTCGGGTGATTGTAAGAGGCAGGGTGGCACCTTTGTTGGAATTGGGGGCCGGTTTTCATCCAGAACTGACCGGCACGGAGAACATCTACCTCAATGGTGCTTTGTTGGGTTTTAGTCACCGTGAAATGCAGGACAAATATAACGAGATCGTGGATTTTGCTGAACTTGGTCAATTTATTAATGCCCCCATCCGGACCTATTCCTCCGGCATGTATGCACGCCTGGGTTTTTCGGTTGCCACGGCCAGCGACCCGGATGTGTTGATCGTGGATGAGGTTTTATCTGTCGGGGACGAAGCTTTTCAAAAGAAATGTGCCGACCGCATCGAGACATTTCGAATGCGCGGCGCAGCCATTTTGCTGGTCTC